>Ga0066850_10000742_pt1 | contig 17392 bp, 22 predicted proteins | sample ETNtaG_4_FD_67282 | JGI IMG/M metagenome (GOLD analysis project Ga0066850, IMG submission 67282) | Marine microbial and viral communities from oxygen minimum zone, Eastern Pacific Ocean - ETNP201406SV67 | ecosystem: Environmental > Aquatic > Marine > Oceanic | place: Pacific Ocean: Eastern... | reverse complement strand
CAATTCGCATTCGAAGGAAGAGTTGTGCACGGCCATAGCGGAGGGGCCCTACCCGGTCCCATATCGAACCCGGAAGTCAAGCCCTCCTGCGTCGATTCCGGTACTGTGGTGCGCAAGCCCACGGGAAAGGTCGTCGCTGTGCCACTCTTCTTTCACCTATCCCCGCAACACAAATTAACAACAGACGTTAGTCAATGCAAGAGGGTAGTGCATGCCAATTTCCACAGGTGACATTCTTGGCCACTCCCAAGTCGGAGTTTATCTCAGCGTAGTCGGAGATGTCCTCTTTATCCCAAGCACTCTGGAAGAAGAACTCGCAGAGGAGTTAGAATCATCTTTTGACATGGAGGCACATAGGCTTTCGATAGGAGGTTCGGCATTACTGGGGAGTCTGGTGCGTGGAAATAGTAAGGGAATTGCTGTAGCCGACATAGCAACTCAGGAGGACTTGGACGAACTATCTAGTTTTGGCGACGTAGTCATAATGGAGAGTGGAGTTAATGCTGCTGGGAACCTAATTGAGTGCAATGACAACGGTGCTGTCCTAAGCCCCACCATCCCAGAATCAGGGGCTGAGATTATTTCTGATGTATTGGGGGTGCGGGTCATCCGGTCCGAGATTGCCGGCCACAGAACCGTTGGAAGCATGATCGTGGCAAATAACAAGGGCGTGCTGGCGCATCCTGATGTGAAGACTTCAGAAGTAGAGGCAATCGAAACCGCTTTGGGTGTCCCAGTGATGGTGGGGACCGTAACATTCGGTTCTCCTTTCGTAGGAGCAGGTTGCTGTGCTAGCGACAGTCATGCATTAGTTGGTTCGGGCTCTACTGGTCCAGAATTGAATAGGATAGAAGACGCACTGGGACTCATATAGAACCGAAATCTGTGTAATCGGCGTTATCTTTGTCTATTTTGGAAACAACCTCTCGCAGCGAGTACTTCAGGCCGCTCTAAACTGCAGTTGGAGCCACGTGATCATCATTTTTTGTTCCCGAACTCCTAACTCTGGACCACACCTCTTCCATTAGGTTGTCATGACACTCTTTGCAGTAGTTGAACCTCTCATACGCTTCCCTAAATGAATAGGCTTTCTTACCGCTCGAAACAAGGAATCCTTTGGTAGAAAGTCTGCTAACAATTGACGACTTATTGTCACAATCCTCAAAATCGCAAATAGGCATCAGTCGCCACTCTCCAAATTATTTGAAATTTCAATCAAGGGCATATTTGCTTCGACCCGCTCTCCTGGCTTGCACATGATCTTCTCGACGCGTCCGTCGATGGTGGCCTTAATCTCATTTTGCATCTTCATTGCCTCTAGGACAATCACGACACTTCCAGCCTCGATTTCTTCCCCTTCCGTTGCCAATATTTCGATAATTTTGCCTGGAATTGCAGATGAAACAATCCCAGAACCCAAGGTGCCACTGCTCTTCGTCGCTCGTCTTTCCTTGGTGGGTTTCCTTGCACTTCCTTCTACCTCAACAGTGTAGGTCTTGTCTCCAATCGAAACCTCCCAATTTCCATCCTCGAACTGGATTTCTACTTCGAACTCTTCTCCGTCAACACTGACTTTCCTCTTTTCTGACAAATAATCACCTCTTTGTGCTCCTAACCGTTCTTGCCTTCAGCAAAGAGATCTTTCCCAGAGCCATCCTTCTATGGGAAACCGACCAAGAAATGCCCTCTTCCCTCCCAATAGAGGGTCTGATTGACTCGCCATACTCGCTTCCGAGTATAACCGATGAAATTACCGCTGCAATTACTCTCATTTCTTTTTCTTTTTTCATAGATCTCACAACGGAATATTGCCATGTTTCTTCTCTGGACGCGGCTCTTCCTTTTCCAGTATCGCTCCCAATGCTTTCACAAGAACTGCTCGTGTTTCCGATGGTCTGATCACATCATCTAGATATCCAAGGGCAGCCGCCTTGTACGGATTAGCAAACGCCTCTTCGTAATCGTCTACAAGCCTCTCTCGCTCCTGATCTGGGTTTCTTGAATTATTAATTCTCCTCTTATGGATGATTTGTACAGCCCCCTTCGCCCCCATCACAGCAAGCTCTGCAGTTGGCCAGGCGATGTTGTAATCGCCGCGAATATGTTTGGACGACATCACATCATATGCCCCGCCATATGCCTTTCTGGTAATGACAGTTAGTTTCGGAACGGTTGCTTCGGCAAAGGCATAGAGGAGTTTGGCCCCATGTCTGATGATTCCACCCCACTCTTGATTGGCTCCAGGAAGAAAACCAGGGACATCAACAAATGTAAGCAAGGGGATGTTGAAGGCATCACAGAAACGAACAAACCTTGCAGCCTTGACAGACGCATCTATATCTAGACAACCAGCTAAATGCATAGGTTGATTTGCCACGATTCCAATCGATTGACCACCAAGCCTACCTAGGCCAATAATGATATTAGGAGCAAAACAATCCTGAATCTCCAAGAAGCTTCCAGAATCCAAGACATCTTGGACCACATCTGACATGTCATAGGGGAGACTCGGGTCCTCGGGTACTAGGGAGTCAAGTGATTCACATTTCCGCCCGAGTGGGTCGTTGCTTTCTACGACTGGCGCCTTTTGTAGGTTGTTTGATGGGATTAGTCCCACTAATTCCCTGACTATATCCAATGCGCCATTGTCGTCCGTTGCTGTAAAGTGGGTTACGCCCGATTTCGTGGCATGAGTGGTTGCACCACCTAAGTCTTCAAAACCTACTTCCTCGTTTGTGACTGTCTTGATCACTTCTGGGCCCGTGATAAACATGTGTGAAGTCCCCTCGACCATGACTACGAAGTCAGTGATTGCAGGGGAGTATACGGCACCCCCCGCACAAGGTCCCATTATTACAGAGATCTGAGGAATGACTCCACTAGATCTAACATTTCTGAAGAAAATCTCTGCATACGAACCTAGGCTTGCAACTCCTTCCTGTATCCTTGCACCCCCACTGTCATTCAATCCGATTACTGGTGCTCCTGTCTTTACGGCCATATCAAGAATCTTGCAAATCTTCAGGCCATGCATTTCCCCAAGAGAACCCCCGTAAACGGTGAAGTCCTGGGCAAAGCAGTAAACAAGCCTTCCATCGATAGTCCCATGTCCACAAACCACGCCATCTCCTGGAATCACGTTTCTATCCATGTTGAAGTCTCTACACCGATGCTCCACCAATGCATCCACTTCGGTGAATGACTCGGAATCAAGCAATTCCTCTATCCGTTCCCTAGCAGTCATCTTTCCCTTGGCGTGCTGTGCTGAAATTCGCTTCTGACCCCCTCCTGATTGCGACTTAGCCTTTCGGCGTCTTAGGTCGTCAATCTTGTCTGAGTTTCCACTCATGGGGTGAGATGGGCACAGGCCGCCCTTGAGCATTCCTGAGGTGGGGAAGAGTTTCCTGTCCGGTTGCTTGAAGTCATATTGCCATTTGCATCCAATTGAAACATGCGAGTTGTGATTGCAAAGCCAGGACTAGATGGACATGATCGAGGAGCCAAGGTCATTGCCAGAGCACTCAGGGACGGTGGTCACGACGTCATCTACACTGGCCTCAGAAAAACCCCATCTGAAATTGTTAAGATTGTTAGTGACGAAGACGCAGAAGTCCTCGGCATATCCACTCTTTCCGGAGCCCATGAGTCACTGATTCCGAAGATTTGTGATGGCCTGAGGGAAGATGGCATAGGGAACACCATCGTTTTCACAGGAGGGATCATCCCTGAGCGTGACCTCGAACTTCTCTACAAATCAGGCGTGAGAGCTGTTTTTGGACCCGGAACCCCGACTTCAGATGTATTGGCGTTCTTGGATGAAGCCCTACTGAGAAAACAAAACAATAATCCAATCGGTGTCGGAGACGATTTGGGGTGGCACTGGAATTGAGTAATATTGGTCAACTCCTAGAATTAGCAAAATCAGGAGACCGAAGAAGCCTGTCGAGACTTGTGACAGAGATTTCCGAATCTTCACCGATCCCCCAATTCCAATCAGAATCAACTTGGACTCTAGGGGTAACAGGTCCTCCTGGGTCTGGTAAATCAACACTCATAGGGCAGATGATTAAGCATTGGATTGCCGCAGGAGAGAGCGTAGCAGTACTGGCTCTTGACCCAACCTCACCAATATCCGGGGGATCCTTCCTCGCTGATAGAATTCGGATGGGGGGTGAAGACTTGGGTGATAACGTGTTTGTCAGATCAATAGCCTCCGGAAATAGTCCAGGAGGAATTTCACCACGAATCTGGCCGATGTGCGATGCCTTATCCCTCTGTGGCTGGACGAGAATTGTCGTCGAAACTGTTGGCACCGGGCAATCCGAATTCCGAATTGCCGCATTGGCAGATAGGCTTCTTCTAGTGGACGGCCCAGACCGAGGAGATATCATTCAGGCAGAGAAGGCCGGAATTCTAGAACTAGCAGATGTTATTGCGGTAAACAAATCAGATTTGCCCGGAGCAGATTCTTCTGCTCAGAGCATTCGAATGGCACTATCCCTTTCTGGAGATGACAATAGGGAGGTATTGCTTGTCTCAGCTCTAAATGGGTATGGGATAGAGAAATTGGTTTCAACCATCGAGTCTTGTCATTCAAGAACTGCGGGTAATGAGATGATTATGAGAGAGAAACTGATTTCTGAATGGGACTCGATGCTAGTCACCCATCCAGAAATTGATGAATTAATTGCCAAACTATGTATCGGTTCTATAACTGTGAATGAGGCGATTCACGTAGTAGGTTCATCTATAGTGCAAAGCAGGGAATGAAATGACCGACCAAGCAAGTGATGTCTACGTCGATCACGTCAAGCATTCAATAGGGGGGATGAGCGGACATGCTTTCAGGCGCTTGACCCATGTTTCAATGGCTGCGATACCCTATCTCTACTATGTTCACGGCGATAGCATCTCATCATATTTCTCTCTGCAAGCGAGGGAATTCGTCAGTGCCATCTGCATTCTAATCCTCGTTATCGAGGCATTCCGAATCAGGACGGGAATTGTGATCATAGGTCAAAGGGAATACGAATCCAGTCAGATTTCTGCTCTAGCGTGGGGGACACTGGCAGTAGCACTTGCACTACTGATCGCCCCAATAGAGGAACCCTTTGGCCGAATGCAAGCCGGGATATATGGGACACCAATAATCCTGGGGATGACTCTAGTAGATCCTGTCATGGGTGAGATCAAGAGAACAAAGCATGACCTTAGAGCAGCGGTCATCGCTGGTTTGGTTATTTCCTATTCAGTTTGGCTTGGTTGTCATTTCTTGATCGGAACCGATTTAATTGTCGCAATATTGTTGGCTCCGCTAACTGTTCTGGGTGAGATTCCAACAACTAAAATAATTGATGATAATGCAACTATGGTTCTTCTCCCACTCGGCGGTTTAGTTCTACTACTGCCATTCTTGTGACTCCGCTCCCGTCATGTTTACATCCTAATTTCCAACCCCATAGGTGAGAATATGGGGGAACACGAGTCAGACTCATCAGATCATGCCGCTGATAATCAAGTTGGCACACCTTCTGCCGCATCCACACCGGAGTTGTGGGAATCCTCGTTGGGCCAGAACACATACATGTTCATCTGGGCTTTAGCCTCGTTGGCTTCGTTCGCAATTTTCTTCAAGTATTTCTAGAACCAACTAGCCCCTTCTCGACGGATAGTAGCGCAGACTTTCCAGACATCCCTCCGGGTCCACTGTAACCCCCGATAGCACCATCTGAACGGATAACTCTGTGGCATGGTAACGAAATTGGCTGGGGGTTGGCAGCACAGGCATTAGCCACAGCCCTAGAAGAGCTAGGATTGCCAATCAACACGGCTATTTCCTTGTAGGTTCTAGTCTCTCCAAGAGGGATCTTTCTGATCTCATCCCATACTCTTCTCTGGAATGACGTTCCCTGCAAACCATGAGTTACTTTTTCCACCATTCCTCACCCTCCATACCTTCCATGCCAACTATCTCATAGTTTGATGGGAATAGCGCAATTGCTACCCCTATCACTATGGAAGTGATGCCGAACCAGAAAGAACCCCTGATCATCAACTCCATCCCGATGGCGAATAGGATCAGGCCCCCTAGGTTGGAGACCCAAACAAGCGTCTTGAATGTGGAAAGGGAAACCCCACTAGCCCTCTTGGTCCTGTTTGGACCGAATTCTGCCCCAAATCTTACTGGATCGTCTTCGCTCATCTTGCTTCACCTATCTATCATGATGATGGCATCCGTCGGACATGCAAGGACGCAAATCTTGCATCCTGTGCAGGGGTCTCTCAGGATCCTCGCCTTCTTGTTGACATCCACTTCCAATACGGGGCTTGCAAGAGGAGTGTCGTAGATCTCTATTGCATCGTCTTCGCATACGATGGTGCACTGGTCGCACCCGATGCATAGCTCCTTCTTGACCCAAGCTACAGCATCCTCCCCACACTTGAGCAAGGCCTCCTCTCCGGCCCTGACCGAGTTTAGTTGAACCCTGATTCTGGACTGCTCTACTGTTCTCCTCTTCAGGACGTCATCAACATTGGTCATTCTATCTCCTGGTCATTCGATTGAGCCGACCTTTATCATAGTGAGTTTGATTGGTGTTCCCCCTTACCGGGTTTCGTGAGTGAGACTGAATCCACCTGGTGGGTCGACCCGATGGTGTGGTTAGGACTCTTGCAGGGTGTCACCATTTGGCTCGTCATGGCTGTGTACCTGAGTGTAGCAGCGGCTTGGATTTCACTTGCCTGCGGGGGGTTGATCGGTTTCTTCCTCTATTTGGTGGCACTGGGGTACGAGGACTACAGATTCGCCAAAGCCACGGTTTTGGGGGTGTTGATCAACACTGTCCTTTCATCAGTCTCGGCTCTGCTTGCCTTCATGCAGTGACCTTCTCAGTGTAGGTGGCAATCACCGATAGCTTACCGAACTGGTCTCATTTCTACGACTGCCGTCATAGCGTACTCGTCTATGGTTCGCTCGTTATTATGCGCGAGAATCACACAGCCAACTAGGGTGGTTGGCATCAAGATCAGGATTTCCCTATTGGCTCCGTGACTCTTCTATCTGCCTCGCAAGGAAGCTGACCACGTCTAGGATCTCGAAGTCGTTTCGCGGGTCTCCCTCGAACTTTAGGCACTCGAAGTGAGATACGCACTTCGGGCAGGAGGTCAGCATTATGTCAGCACCAGTGGCCCTGACTTCGTCGAACCTCTGGACCCTCAGTGCCCTGCTGTTCTCGTTGCATGACATCATGCTGGAGACGCCGCAGCAAAGAGCATCCTCACCGGTGTGCTCCATCTCCACCAGGTTGACTCCGTCGACCGAGCCAACGAGGTCACGCGGCTCGTCATAGATGTTCATCTGCCTACCTAGGCGACAGGGGTCGTGGTAGGTCACGGTCACCTCGTCGTTGGTCTTCAACTCCATGTCGAAACCGTTCTCAATTAGGAACTCGGTGGTGTGCATTACCTTCATGTCGTCTAGCTCGTAGTCCAGGGCGAATGTCCTGAAGCACTCGGCGCAAGAGGTGACAAGGGTCTCGATGCCACTCTCGCCCAGCTTCTTCTGGTTGTAGGTTTTGAGCTTCTCGAACACCACCGTCATTCCTTGCCACTTCTGATCGTGCCCGCAGCACTTCAGGAAGTCCCTGCCTAGGTACGTCACGTCCTCCCCCATCTCCTCGAATATCGTGAAAGCAGACGTCGTAGCATCGCCCAGATCCATGCCCCCCTTGTTCACATGGCTGAAGACCATCTCCTGATCGATGTAGTCGACGCATCCAGGGTAGTAGCCAATGCTGGAGTCTAGCGGGTATTCCTCAACAGGGATGAATGTGTCATCCGCATCCTCTTCGGCTTCTGCAGCGAGTACTGCCTGCAGGACGGTGTGCGGGATCTCCGTTGCAGGCGGACCTCCCACTACGAGGTTCCTCCGAATGTCGATGTATGAGTCGTAGTCCACTAGTTGCGGGCATGCGTTTGTGCATGCAGTACATGTGAGGCAGGAATAGAGCGGCACACCATCGTCTTCGTTGTTCCATGTGTTGTAGATGATGTTGAGCTTGTCACCTGCATTGAACAGCCTGACAGGGCATGCATCATCGCATAGGTCGCATCCGTAGCACTTGTTCATCTCCCATTCGTAGCCGCGGGCCATGCTCCTCATCATCATGAACACTAGTGCACCCACCCCTAAGCACGGGATGAACATGGAGTAGATCAGCTTCGCATCTAGGCTCTTGGGATTCTTCTTGTAAGTTGGATTGGCTAATGACATGGTGGCTAACTCTTCATCACTGAGGCTTACTTCTGATCGGATTACGGCAGTCCCGTCTTCTGCGAGGAGAAGCGGTTGGTATGAGACCGCAGAGAAGTCGGATATCATCGTGACACTATCGTTCACTCCTTCGGAGATTGTGGTGAAAGTAACCGTGTATGACGCCCCCGTTTCTAGGTAAATGGTTCCGGAACCACAGGACGAACCATCATTCATCCAGAGGTCATCGCCTGCTTCATCCGTTAGCACTAGGCTCTGTGAGTGCACTCCATCACCACGAACGGTGGTTCTGAAGTTGCATCCGATGTCAGTTGGTACGCTGGAGACGCCCAAGTCCTCGACTTCGAACTGAATCGACTCTGATATCTCGACAGTAGACCCGTCTTGATTTCCTTGGTAGACGACCTCATTAGCCCCTATGTTCCTAGAGATTTGTGTATCCGCATGCCCGTTGGCGCCGCCGAAGTCCAGGATCTTGCTACGCGTTGGTTGGAAATTACCCCATTTAACCCAATGCTTTGCCGGGAGAACGCACCATTCAGTGTGCTCAGTGCCCTCTTCCATTGATTCCCAGATGACTAGGTAACTAGTCTGTTCGTATGACAGGCATTCGTCTCCCCATTCTTCCCACACTGGCACTTTCTCGGCATGTACCAGGGTGTCTCCTGGTTGTCCTCTGATGCCATCCAAATCGTCTAGTTTTGCATCATACTGGTACTCCCAGAAACCCATCGTCCCTAGTCCTCGTTGGTTCCAGAAGCCATTCTCATATACTGGCCATGTCACAGTGCACAATAGCAAGGTTGCGACCAATGATCCAACTGCTACCTGCCTCCCAAGGACGGGGGTAAGTCGCGAACCCATGGGGCCAACCAAGAATTTCCTGATCGAGAAGTAGAGTAGTGCGAAGACGAAGACCCCTGTCAGAACCCATGGGACCCCATTGAAGACATCCGCAGTCCAAGGAGGTTGGGTTCCACAATTGAATCCCCCGTGAGCGCTCGACCAGCAATAGTCGGAGCGATTCTTCGCATACATTTCGAGGAAGATATTGATGGAGAATACTGAGATGAACCAGACGTGTGCAAGATAAACAGCCCCGGCAGTCGCGAACCATGGGTCCTCGACACCCCTCTTTTCTCTCTTACCAATGATGAATGGCGGGAGTGCCAGGATTCCAACAGGTAGCCCTGTGATCATCGCTCCCCAGACGCCAGCATTCCAGGAAATTATTGGCTGACCGAAGAATTCACCTATCGGTCCAGCCGGAATGTCGAATTGAGGAAGGTACTCTCCCCATCTCAGGTAACCGTATGAGAAAAGGACATACCAGTCGGGGAATACGAAACCAGCCTGGGCGTATGGGTCGGCTGCATTGTGCAACGGTGGCGGAATAATCCACGAGTAGAATGCGATTACCATCACTATGGCGGCGAAGATGATGATGTCTCTGAGAACTTCCGTGGGCCAGAATGGGTGTCCAACATGGACTCTCTTCCTTTCATCCTCTGCACCTAGCAGCTGCTCCTTCTCACTGATGTATGTATCAGCGATGCGTCCAAATCTCTCCATCATACCCATTGACCCACCTCAGTGCGGCTCCGCAATTCCCTGAACCCATACGATGAAGAGATGCGTTAGAATGAGCACTGTCACGATTAGAGGGAGAACGAATACGTGGAGGAAGTACATCCTCACTACCGTTTGTCCAGTAAGCGCAGTCCCCCCAAACATCGCACTCGCGACCCACTCCCCAACTAGAGGGGTGGCCATTGCCATGTTAATTCCAATGGTGGCTGCACCGAAAGCTAGACTGTCCCAAGGGAGAAGGTAACCGGAGTAACCGAAGAAAATAGAGAAAAACATCAAGGCTACCCCAATTAACCAGTTTAACTCTCTTGGATTCCTGTAAGCCCCAGTGAAGTACACCCTACACATGTGCAGGAATACAGCAGCAACGAAGAAGTGAGTTCCCCAGTGGTGAATAGATCTGATTATGTACCCGAATGGTAACTCCAGCATGATGAATTCCATCGATGCATAAGCAGGCGTCGGATCAGAACCCAAGTCCCCTCCTGGGACATAGTAGAATCCTAGAATCGTACCAGTGATGACGAGGATTATGAATGCGATGAAAGAAATCCCGCCAAGACAGTAGAGCGGGTACCAGTACCAGATTATCCTGAGCTTGTACTTCTCAGCATGGGTTAGTGGCATTTGCCTGTGCATGCTGTAGTATGAGTCTCTGCTCATGCCCCAGTAGTCTTGAATCCTGAATCTTGTGTCTAGCCAGGAGAAAGTCCAGAGGAATAGTTTCTCAGCGAGTCCCATGCTACCAGCATTCGTCTCCACCGCTCTCAGGATGTCCTTCCTAGGCAAGTCATCACGCTCCCTCCTGAGGGTAAATGCTACGATTACAACAACGACAGCGATGAAAATCCACAGGAACCAGAATTGTATCATTTTTTCACCTATCCGCAGAATGTGTACCAGTCCATGAAGTCTGGAAGCGCCTCGATAGTTCCGCCATTCACAGTGAATGGAATTAGTGGCATCCCATAGGGTGCAGGACCACCAGTCTTCTTGACACCAATGAAATCGAACTCTTGCCCATTGGATCTGTTCCTCGCCGTGTTCTTCTCAATCACAGTGTGATCGTACCTGCTTGAGTGGCAAATACAGAATGATTTGCTTCCACTCGAGTCAGTACCTCCTGGCAGCCAACTGTCTGCCGTGAAGTCATTGCTGACCAGTTGCCAACCGGGGATGCAGCATAGGTGAGGGCATCTGGCAAACACGATTATCATGTTATCATGAATGTTCAGTGAGGAGTACTCTTCCTTTTCTTCTATCTCGTAACCAGATCCGACATAAGCACCCCCCGAGGTGTATCCATCCATCATCTGGAATCGTGGTGCGTCTGCCTCTAGTGGCTTGTTTTTGTTTTCCTCATGGGGGACGTAGGTTGCAATGATTGGCAATCCTGACCATAGTCCAGCAGCCCCTACCATGCCTGTGGTGGAATTCGCTGATTCGTCAATGAATGCCTGAACCGTCATTGGTTGTTTGTCCATATTACCGTACCAAACGTCGGATCCCTTAGGGACGTAGAACTTGATAGATGAGTCCGAACTGCTTCCTCCTTCCTGCCCCATTAGGAATGAGGCAAACCCAACACTACCCAAGGATGCTGTAGTAATCAAGCCTGCAGCCGTGTTGAATGACAATCTCATGAACTCTCTCCTGTCTATGGATCCGCTCTTCTCATGCACATCATCCGTATGCAAATCAATTGGACGTAGCTTGAACTTTCTTGCCATTCTCACACCTCGTATTTTTTCCAAGAATTTGCATCGTTGCTCGTGATGTACTTGTTCCTGCGATGCTTGACAATTACTACATCCGGTAGAACGTATTTCAAATACACTATCCCCATGATGATTAGAGTTAGCATGGTCATAGCAAGGTTGAACGAGAGTAACTGTTGATCCCAGTGGTTGAAAAGCCCGTAGGCCAATGCCCCAGCCCAATAGAGGGTCCAGATTATCCCCCATAGCGCAACTAGTATAATTAGCCATGAATCGCCAGAGGGTGCGAGACTGGCCCTAACGATGGTGCCCGGCTTTACCTCGTTAAAGACTCCGTGATCAACCGCAGCAGCAAACGACTCCTCACTCAGAGTGGCATCTTCTAGAGCAACTCTGGCATCTTCGACGCTAACTTTCCCCGACTTAACCTGCCTGAGAAGCCTCATCACGATGTCGTCTTTCATAATTGATCGCCCCTTCTTAGATGCTTTATTCTTAGCCTAAGCAAATTGCTTCGTCCCTTGTAATGCCCAGAGAATCCATATCTGAGGAAAAGACCACAGAACAAGATCACTAGCATCACTGCCCCGAATCCTAGAAGTCCCAGCCAGTGAGCCAGAAGCTTTGCTCCCATGTGGTGCAGATCCGTGTGATCCTCCATCGGGGATGGGGGATTGATGTCCCCATTCCCTGAGAAAACCGCCTTCGTTCTTCCATTGTCATCGCCCTCGTCAACACTGGTGGTAAGACGATTCCAGCGATCCAGGCTGGACGGGGCCATGTCTCCATTGACTGAATTTCCAGCAATTGTAAATTCCACAGTCCCCGAATCCACTTCAGGACTAGTCCATACGAACATCCAAGATCTGTCAGAGGTGCTAGAACCGGAATCCGTGTGAGTGAGAGTTGAGGCATCATCTTCCCAGTTCTGGACCATTGATTCGAATCCCTCTGAAGGGGACAGTGTCCCCAAACTCACTCTCATTGAGAATCCTCCTGTATATGACTCAAGATTTGCCTCTGGGCCTCCAATTACCTGCAACTTCATTTCATATGCCGTTTCCGGGGAATAGTGGAAAGGGACACCATCTAAAATTACGGTTACGGAATTGTCCGGCTCTTCGGCATGACACGTGCACCCAGCTAAGGAAACATCCCCCTGGCCGTTAGCGTTTCCACCTACTCCTGTGTGCAACGCCTCCCCCGGCCCAGCAACGAAAACCGTGACTAGTATTAGTGCTAATGTCTTTTGTCGAGATGCCATCTTTCGTTCACCTAGCATCTGCTAATATTACACTCGAAAAAAAAGGGGGATATTAAAGTTCCACCCCGGCCCCTAAGGGGCCGAACATAAAGGAGCCAAATAAGAAAAAAAACCAAACACTTGATGTTAGAGAGAAGAGGCATGGGAGCGCCGCAGTGGAAGAACATTTACGAACTCAGTCCCGACCAATTTAGCAAACTGGAGGAAGCAGAGGACAAAATGGAATCCATGGAGATTAATGAGGCTGAGAGTATATTACTGGGATTACTTGAAGGAGATCCGACCTGCATCCCCGTGTTGAATATTCTAGGGCATCTTCACGGCAGATATCTATCTGACTTCGAAACATCAATTGAGTACTACGACAGGGTTCTACAACTAGACCCAGATAACGCATGGGCCAGAGACGAGAGACGCAGATACAGGCGATATGTCACTTATGATTAGAACAGGATAATCTAGTCTGTCGCATACGGGGCAACATGGAGTCCGGCACGATTCTGATAGTCGGGGTAGGTGGAATAGGTTGCCAGTGGTCCGGGGGCGCTCACGATAAATGCCAACAACTTTCCGAACTTCTGATGGTCGATGCCGACGAGTCATCATTTACGTCCGAACATGAAGCCCACTGCCTCCACTTAGATGCTAGTGGTAGTGCAAGGGGTACTGCTGCTTTGCCAAATCTCGCTGCTCATAGACTAAATGAGGGCATTGAAAATATCTCGGGACTACTGAAGAAATCCGAACTCGTCATTCTTCTCACAGCATTGGGTGGGGGGACCGGATCCGGTGCTGCTGCAGAAATAGCCGCTAGATCTAGAGAGGCAGGAAGCTTGGTAATTAGTATAGTTGGAATCCCGTTTGCAGAACAACCACTCAGATGCGCAATCGCAGAGAAAGCCCTCCCTTCTTTAGAGAAAAATTCTGACTTGTGCATTCGCGTAAGCCTTGAGAGACTAGCATGGCAAGCCCGATATCGTGATTCTGATTGGAAACAAGGATCCGAATGGATCGCCGAACTAATTGAAGGACTCGTTACGACATTAGCTAGAGTCGGAAAGATGAATCTTGATCTGATGGATCTCAGAACTGTAGTGAGGAGGCCTGGAAATGCAACGCTTATTGTTGGAAATGGCTCTACCGATGATCCCGATGAGGTCGTAAGAATGGCTCACAACTCTCCTCTGTCAACGATTTCAGTTGATGGCGCCAAGGGTTGCCTGATCCAAGTTGAGGGTGGTCCAGACATGACTCTCGGACATCTAAACAGGGTCTCTGAAGCGTTCGTCGCGACTCTGGACGATGATTGCCAGGTCATTCTCGGTGCGAGAGCAAGTGATGATATGGCTGGTAGGCTTCGTTTAGTAGCCGTAGTAAGCGGCCTCTAGTCCAACAATTCGACAGAGTCTTCTTCCTCATTAGTTGGTTTTCTAGAATCTCTTGGCGGTTCCACATTTAGAAGTGGAACCACGGTTGATCGCACTACTGGGGTTTGTTTTTCTTCCACGATATCCGGTTTTCCAACCCAAGAAATTGAAACAGGCAATATTGCAATCATCACCAGGGCAGTAATTGCATGGCCAATAGCAGTGGTCGTCAGAAGGCTACCCTTTGATAAAGCTGTTAGCGATGCAATACTGCCAGCATAAGTATACCCGAAACCAATCCCCCAGAAGATTGCCGATTGTCCCTGGAAGATTCTCCAACCTCCCCTTTTCCCCTTATTGGACATTGACCATACTGCCAGCAGAATGGAGATTGACATCAACGCCCCCTCTTCAATGAGCATCCCTCCAGAGGATTGCTCAGTCGTGAGGGGGCTCCTTCTCAGTGCGCCAAGAAGATGCCAACAGGCTGTGATAAAAATGAGGAAAAATACCCTATCCAAAGCGATTCCATCGGAATCCCGGGCATCCCTCGATCTCTTGGTATATCGATCCAATGCAGTGGCCAATAATCCGATAATGACTAGGAATAGAAGCCAAACAACATTTGCAGACAATTTTGCGTTGCGGGGATCTTCCGCTCCGTATCCGAACCACCAGACGAGAGGCATGAAAACAATCACCGCTATTGCCGATCTAGCCAGGGAGAACATTCCACCAGTTCTGCTATTCCTAGGGCCTTTCTGGATTCTCCTAGCATAAACAACCCATCCGAATGTCAACGAAATTCCTTGGAAAATAGACATTGCAATAAACAACATTGCCAATAATAGTTTTACATTGTTCAGATCATCATTCTCGAATGCATGGTTCGAAAGAACCCAAATGGCGCCGGCGACTGCCAATATTGGCAATAATCTTGCAAATCCCCCCATCCAGTAATTTCTATTCAGTACTCCCTTCCCACTGTGGTTGGAATTGTACATCCATCTCCCTGCACGGCTAGGGGCAACCAATGCAGCAAAGAAGTAAGAAATTGATAGTGACAGAAATATGATGCCCCCTTGAGACTCGGAGCCAATAAAGTCCACCTTCATTGCGATGTAAAGAAAACCAGAAAACGCCACTAGGGAAATTAGGTGCGGCAGGGTAGAGGGGCTGGAGAACACACTTAGCAAAGTGGGATTGTCAGATGAGCCGTTCGAGGCAGCATCACTCATAAGCCCCCGTAAACCCACCATTGGTTAAGGTAAACCCCCTCGGAGCAGCATGCCGAAGCCGAAAAAGGCCGCTCGAGGGAAACACCGTTGGGTTGCCCTCAGGGTCGAAGAAAATATGACTCGAGTCGAATTGAAACAGTCACTCACGACATGTTTGGAGGGATACGGATGGAGGATATTCGATGTATTAGGGGCAGAGGGATCCACTCTTGCAATTCTCAAGGTTCAACTAGATGATTATCAACATATAATTCCACTGATCAATAATTGCCGGGCAATGTCCACCCTCACCAGTTCTGGAAAAATTAGATTGGTTAGACAACGCTTAAGCATGTTCATGGGAAAAGATCCATCCAATGCCGTCTAATTCCCGGAGAACTACTGTCCCCCCGTCTCCAAACGTCTCCAGTTCTCCCTTGGTGTTCAAACCGGTCGGTCTAAGCAACCTCCCATCCACGGATGCCTGAACGCCCCTTGAAAGGAATCTCGAAAGCGCTTTCCAAGAAATTAGAGCAAGCCTCTCCTGTGTTGGCGCTGGCATTATCCTATTGCTCTCGAAGATTGATGAAATCCCTCTGTCGATTCTGAGAAACACTTCGAAAGCATCAATGGCACCAAGGCTCTCTTCCCAACCCGAGGCCATTACTTCGCCTTTCACAAAACCATTTCTATTAGCCCCAACACCCGCTCTAATGGCTTCATTATTCGATGATTCCAGAAGAACCCCTCCCATCTTCATTCCATTGTCATCGACAATGTCATTCGGCCATTTCATGTTTGCACACAATGCATCGGATACCACTGCGCCAATGCTCGTTTGGATGAGTCCTGGTGATAGATTCTCAAGTAAACTCACATCAAGATTCCATGTCGCAAAGACGCCTCCTTTATCTGAAACCCAGGCAGACCCCATCCTTCCTCTGCCTTTGGTCTGAATCTTTGAGAAGACTCTCTGCCACCCGTCTTCGGGAAGCTTTGCAGCCTCATCCATTGTGGAAGAACACGAATCCAATATGGTCGCTGCAACCCCTGATCCAGTTCGCCATAAACCGATGACTTCGATTTTCTCGACGCCAAATCTTTTGATCCCCAGAGAGCGCCAAGACCAACCATTATTCTCCCAATCGGTAACTCTACTGCTTCCCTCCGGGTCGGTCCTCATTACTAGGATGACCAGGACCTTGTCACACAAAGCAGCGCCATTGTTCTCCAAGGTTTGAAGAAGAGCTCTCCCCCAACCGCCCTGGGGGATGTCAGACAAAGCCGCGTCTTCCATTTTTTCTAGCAATTCAGGATATTCAACTTCTTCATCCAAGTAGGGGAGATTCCAAACGACTAAGTCTGTGTTTTCTGAGATTGCCATATCTTCCCCGATCCCGGATTCTATAACGCTAACCTTGCCAGATATGCCGTTCGCTTCCATATTCCCTCGTGTGCATGCGACCGCAAATGGATTAACATCGCAAGCGGAAACGTCCCAACCAATGCTTGTCAGAACCATAGTCACCAATCCCGAACCGCATCCTATCTCTAGAGCCTTTCCACCAGTATTAGCAGATAGCTCAGAAATAACCCGGCAAAGCATCTGCGTGTCTTCCTTGGGGGGATAAACGGTCGGTGGGACAATTATCTCCCACGCGCTCATGTCATCAAGCGTGAATCTGGTGCCTTCCATCAATATTTTCAGCCGAGTTCGAGACAAAGTTGTTGTGCCCGCCTTATTTCGAATTTGACAACATTTATGTTGTAAGTCATCGAAGCGGGGCTAGTGCTGGCTCCCCCTAGCACCTTTCGCAAATTTGCGGGAGTGATGAAGTGCGTAAGCCTTTTGAAGGCCACTAGGGTCGCAGGATAGCCCAGCATCAGCCATGGGCCTGTAGCTTAGTCAGGTAGAGCGCCGGGCTTTTAACCCGGTGGCCGGGGGTTCGAATCCCCTCAGGCCC
>Ga0066850_10000738_pt1 | contig 17465 bp, 27 predicted proteins | sample ETNtaG_4_FD_67282 | JGI IMG/M metagenome (GOLD analysis project Ga0066850, IMG submission 67282) | Marine microbial and viral communities from oxygen minimum zone, Eastern Pacific Ocean - ETNP201406SV67 | ecosystem: Environmental > Aquatic > Marine > Oceanic | place: Pacific Ocean: Eastern... | reverse complement strand
TATAGCGTTCACTAACTCGTTAATAATCCCCTGTAGTTGGGCTATCTCCTGTTGGTTCTGTTTTGCTGTTGCTTTACCACTACTACGTCTACTTCTTGTCATACTTTTCACTCCTTCTTTCCGCCTATAAACCTAACCTTCATACCCAAGACAAATGCCCTAGTCCCAAATAGGTATTCAATAGTCGCTGTGAAGACCAACCCATCATATCGTAGTAAGGTTTTAGTTTCTGTAATACGAACCTCTCGCACATTATCTTGTAGCCCACCAATGCTATACCGTCTAAATCTGACGGGTTATCGAAGGCCATGTATTTCCCTTCCTTGTTTAGTATAACCTTGAAATAAGAGCCACTTCTATAGCCCTTACCTAAGTATTCGTTAGCCCACGCCGCGCCCGCACTAGGGCCGGACAAGACCTTGTATTCACTAAGGTTTCTCTCAAGTTTACCTTTCATAGCCAAGTCGTCAATACTTACTTCCTCGTTTACTATACTGTCTATAATTGGTATCAACATTTCGTTTACTTCTTCTTCCTCTTTATTGGCAAGTATCATCTCTAGGGTGTTAGTCATCACCTGTTTCATAATAGGGGGCATCCTAGACTGCTTCAATTCTATACCCTTAACATAAAGAGTGGGTTCGTGAGTCTTGCCGTCAGTCCAAGCGACCCTTCCGGCGTATCTATTCTTAGCCATTAGCACCATGCTCGGACACCACTTCTCAAACTCTACTTCTATGGGTTTCATTTCATCGTTAATAGAGCGTATTAATGCCTCTCCCCTAGCCGGACTACCTATTTCACAAAACACGCTGTCTGTGTGGCCGTAAATGACCTTATTACCCCCTTCCTCGGCTATCGTCTTGAGTCGGTTTAGAGTAGTCCTAGAAGTATAGGTAATTGCCGCCGCTACTGCGGGGTGGTAAAGCCCGTATTTAGAATCTCCCGCGACCCCATACATAGAAGCAACGAGAGACTTACAAGCATATTGCATAGCATCCCATCGGTCATAATTAAGAGGGTCATTTTTCATTAACTTCTTAAATTTATTTCTTAATGTAGTCATGTAATCCATCTGTCTTACAAGCAACCCTCTCTTTCCTTGTGTAAAGAGCGTCCCGTTACCACAGTCTGCGAAATCATCCACATCGGACAAAGCCCCTAAGTAAAGGTCGTGCTTATCCGTAATTTCTTTAGTTAGAGGGTCTATTTCATACAGGGTTTCCCATGAAATATTGTGTAAGGCTGCGTTGCTATGGTACATTGCTTTAATGTCTAAAATACCCACGTTATTATACAGCCCCGCATCTACTTCCATTACATCTGCGCCCTCATAGGGTTCATAAAGGAATAAGGGGTTGGTGGGAATCCTACCCTCGTTTTCCTTATCTGCTAATACTAAACAAGTGAACATCTTAGTAATGAAGGGGGTAGAACGAATATCGCATTGGACAATGTGCTGTAGAGAAGTAAAATAATCTAGCGCATTAACTTTAGAGTCTAATTTTGGTAGAAGTCTTACGTCCTGTCTACAGTAATGAATGTAAAGTGGTAAGTCAGTAAGGTAAGTGTCGTGTCCGTCCGGCAATTCAATCTTCTTCTCTCCTAATGCTTCAAAGGCTACGTCATCTAACTTCTTAGAAGGAAGTTTTCCATTCTTTAATTCCCATAGTTTAGGGAAGGCAAGCATAAGGTCTATGCAATTCCTCCCCACAATAGGTTGTTCCCAATCTCTATAGGAATAAGTCAGTCTTCGGTGTGGGCTCATAGTAGTGGGTTGTATACCTACTGCTCTACACCTCTCTATTATAGTCTTAATATCTGCGCCCACTACGAACCAACCCGTAATAATATCGGGGTCTTGTCTATCCATGTGCTTCAAGAAGTGGGCAAGCATCTCACGTTCTGACGGGAATCCTATAGCGGGAACGTCATAGGTATACTCTCCATACTTGTCAAACTTAGTAGTCTCTTCTAGGTTTTTATCCACAAACCAAACGTATTCTGAATCGGTGAATGAATCGTAGACTACTATAACCCTCATTTTCTTAGTCGTTGGACTCCATTCGCAATCCAAATACCAAGTCCTATGCTCGTATTGCTTGAAGGGTTCATCTCCATTTCTTACTCTATCGGTAAGCACCCTATTAACAAAGGGGACGTTTGCCTCCCATGTCATTATATTGGGGTTCTGCTTCTTGAAATCATATATGTTTCCCGCATCAGCGACTTCTATCTTAGTAAGTTTAGTCCCATATATACACCTATAGCCATCCTCTTTACGAGTGGCATAAACAAGGTCAGCATCGGAAGTGCTTACGAAAAAATAAGGTTTATAGGTAGAAACTATAGTTTCCTTTCTTGTCCCGTCTTCCGCGCGGTGTCTAACAATGACATTATTACCGCGTCCCTTAGTGACAATCATCTAGCCTGTCCCCGTCCCCGTGTTGCTATCTTGTGCTTAACAAGCCATTGGTTCACGGCGGCGGGGGTTATGTCAAACTCCGTTCCTATGTCTGCCATAGACCTACCCTCATCCAAATAAGCAGTCCGTAGCCATATAGGGTCACGGTAATGCTTGGGTTTAGTCTTATCTATTAGGGTTATGTTTACCTTATAGTGAGAGTCTTCGGCTATTGCCTCACCCTCTACTCCGTGTGTTATCATACCGCTTATTGTATCTACTACATCTCCAATTAATTCATCCATTTTTTTCACCTTACTGACGACTGAAACACAAAGTCATTGTCTCCTAAATCTATAATCAGTTTGTACCCTTGTCCATGATGACTAAAATCTAGGAAGTTTAGGCTGACAGGCCCGTTAAGGTGGTAGGTTAATTGCTCTAACCCACCCTCAAAGGTAGCATCCATCTTGAAAGCCCCAACACCTTCCGGTGGAAGGTCTAACACGGTGGTAGTTTGGCCTTTTAATTCCTTACCTACCCTCACCTCAAAGCCCTTGCTTGTTTCCCAATCGAAAAAGAAATTATAACGGTTAATCTTCTGACCGTTCATTGAATCGCACCGCACCGCCTCATAGAGAGTCACACCATCTGTCTTGAATCTAAACTGTGTGGGTATCTTCACGCCACCGTCTGCTTGGTAGTGCCATTCAAAGACCGCACCAGCCGCTTCGTTTCCGGTAGACGCCATCATATTACGAATTAACTTGTTAGCAAGGTTAGTAGAAGTAGTGTGCCACTCCCTAAGTGTAGCAGGGTTGTGGGGGAACGCTAAAGCATCCGGCGAAGCCGTCAAAGTAGTCTGCTTGTTGGAAGACTTAATGCGTAGTTTTTCCCCGTCTTGTATAAGCGTAAACTTCGTAGCGTGGTATTTCAAAGCACCTAAGAAAGTATCTATGTCTGTTATGTAGAATCTACATGGCTCTTGCCTGTCTATCATACAGGAGAACCTACTAAGGGAAGTAAGACCATCCTTAACAAGAGAAGTGACACAAGCAACGGGGCTTGGGTCACTTTTAACCTCTAAAACACAGGACTTTACTTGGTCTTGGGCCTTGCCCGCAACCATCTGTGTTCTTTTAACCTTGTTTAAAAGAATGTTAATTGCTTCATTCGGTAGTGTCGCTTGGTTTGACATTGCTCTTCACCCCTTCGTTTGCTATCATAGGCAGGCCGAACCATGTGACCTTTCCATTATTAACAGACAAAACCGTGTGCGTAGAGCCGACATATTCCATCTTCTGACCCTTCATCTCTTCAATCGTTGCACGGACACACCACTCCCCTTCATTGAGGCTCTTGTCACCCTTGACACCTGCGGCTAAGTCTGCTTTCTTCATGTATCTACTTAGGAAAATCTGCTGTGAGAAGCGGCGCATAGTCCCCTTCTCCCAATCGGGCCTCTCGCCCACGGCCATTAGAACCTTCTTACCTGTTCCGTCATCCATATATTGCTGAATGGCCTTCAAGTGGAAGGTGTTGTAAATCTTAGCAACGGGTAGAGCGTGTAGCCTGTCGAGAACATCACGGTTCATTCGGTTGCGCTCTCTCCACTCTTTTTGGTTGAAGGAGTCATCCTCATTCTCAATGACACCCTTCTCAAGAAGGGAGGCTCGCATAGCAAACTCGCACCACTTTAGGAAAGTGGAACCGCCATCAAAAACAATACCTCCCCACGAACCGGGGTCAGTCTCAATCTCTTCTGCTAATAGGTTAATGAACCACTTCGTCTTGTTCACAAGAGCGTGGTGGTTTAGTGAATTGTCCTCATGGTAAATGGAATCGTCTGCCTCATCCAACATGGGTAGAATCATAATATTGTCGTTGTCGGGGTAAACGTAATCCACAGTCTGTCCGGCGGAGTTATCTATGTCAATAATCGCAACCTTCTTACCTTCTTTAATCTCATTATCCAAAAACGAAAGAGCAAGACCCGTCTTACAAGCATTCTCATGTGCTACAAGAGCCATCCTGTGAACCTGCGTTGTCTTCTGCGTCTTCTTAGCAGTTAGTAAATTCCTGTAATACTCCCTGTCATAGAGAGTCTTCGGTGCTGTCTCTACCGCTGTTTTCGTTTTCGTGCTTGTCTGTTGTCCCCAAGTCATATTTTCACCTACTCATACCCGCCTATAAACCTACTCACTCGGAAGTGCCACAAGAGCATCGCTTAGTAATACTAACTTCGCTATTGAAACCGCGCTTTCAATAGAGTTTATTGTAATATCTACAGGGTCTATAATTCCTACAGCAACCATGTCAGCATCTAACTTACCTGTCCTAGCATCAAGACCCTTCTTGGTGTGCATGGTAGCACTCAAGTCTATGCCCGCGTTCTCGGCTATGGTTCTCATAGGTGCTGAGAAAGCAGCCATAAGCATATTATCCCCACTATCTGCACCGTAATAGTTAAGCAAAACACCACCGCCCGCGATAACTCCGTTCCGCATAGCGGCTCTCACGGCGTTAATAGCATCGTCAATCCTTTCCTTCTTCTCAAGCATCTCAATCTCGGTCGTTGCACCCACATGAATAGAGGCAACCCCCTTAGTGAGTCTAGCAATCCTTCTTGTTAGGGTCTGCTTATCCCAATCGTGGTCTGCTTGTTCTACCTGTTGGTAAAGGTCATCTAGGTGTGAATCATCAACCTCTTCTGACTCCACAACACAAGCGTTCCTTCCGCATTGGACTAGCGTAGCATACCCTAAGTCCCCTTCTTTAACGGTAGTAATACTACCTCCTAAACTCTTTCTGAAAACCTTGCCGCCAACAGCCGCGTGAATATCGTCAGCCCAATCTTCCTGTTGCTTACCCATAGAGGGAAGTTTAACCAAGCAAGCATTTATCTTACCTTGCACTACGTTAATCAAAAGGTTAGGAAGCATTGCTTCATTGTAATCAGCACAGACAATGAGAAGTCCTCTTTGTTCCTTGAGTGACAATTCTAGTGCCGGAACAATACTTTCAAAGTTATTAATCTTGTCAGTAGTAATAAGAACGTTAGCGTTAGCCATCTCTTGTGAAAAGTATGGGCTTGCCGCACCCGACTGTATCTCTAAGCCGTTATTAATCTCAAATGTAGTTTCAAACCCACTACCATGCTTAAGAGCAACCGCCCCTTCTGAGCCTATCTCCCACATGACTTCGGCAATAAGGTCGCCTAATATTTGGTCGTTATTGGCGGCAATCTTAGCCACAGAAGAAACATCATCAACGGTTTCGCAAGGCTGACTGTGGTTCTCAATGTTTCTCACAATCTCATCTACCTTCTCCTGAATCATCCCAAACAATTCAATCCTATCTCTTCCGTCTTCTATTTCCTTGAAGCCCTCGTTACATAGAGCCTGTGCTATCACAGTAGCAGTAGTAGTCCCATCACCGGAAATACCCTGTGCTTGTTCTGCTACTTGTTTAATCAAATCAATACCCATCTGCACATAGGGGTCGGGGTCATTGACTGCCCTCGCTACGCTTACCCCATCGTTAAGTATGAGGGGGAATGAATCTTCCTGTTGTATAATCACAGTCTTAGCGGAAGGGCCAAGTGTCCCCTTGACCGCATCTGCAACCTTGTTAATACCTTGTAGTAATTTATTCCTTGCTTCTTTGCCCGTTATTAGAGTTTCTTGAACCATATCTTCACCTTTCTAATAAAGTTTTTAGAGGGACTTATTCTCACAGTATACACATCACGTTGCTCGCAGGCGTTCCGTAAAGGTTACCTGTCACACGGACAATGTTATCCGCATCTAGTAACATCACTTCGCTACCTAAAGTAACACAAGCAGGCCAAGAGACTTCATCACCTATACTTTCAAGGTAATACTTCTTGCCCACGCTAACTATAAGCCCTATCGAACCGCCTAACTCTTCTTCGCTACGACCGTCTGTTACAGTTAGGAGAATGAAGTCGCCTAGCGCAAACGTCATCAGTCCCACCCATCACCGTCTAGGGTTGTCTGTGTCGTTTCGACCATAGCCTCAATCTCATCGAAAGGCCACCATCCGTTCACGGAGAGGCGTTGCTCGTCCGTATCGCGGGTGCGCCATGTCTGACCCACCAATAGAATCTTTGTTCCAACGGCAAAGTCCACTCGGTGAGCGTCACTAGCCCCCACATAGACTTCAACCACGGGTGCAGTAGAGGCTATGTCCAAGTCTGCACAGACAAGGGTGTAGCCACCATTGTCACGGGGGTCAATGTGAATCACTTCACCAATGACTCCAAGCATTCTATCCCACCAACCGTCTTTGCCGTTGAATGTGTCGTAGTAGGCCCGTAGGTCTTCAAGACTACCGAGCATATTCTCTTCGCCCAAGTGTTCTGCCATCAGTCCCTTCGGGTCTGCCTCAAATATGTCTGCCTTTGAGGGGTCTAGTGTGACTTCGGCCATGTCAGCCTTGACGTAAGCCCTGTCGTTCTTACCTAACCTTAGTGCTATAGTTAGTGGCGTGAAGGTAGGGTATTGAATGTCTGCCGCCTTGCTTTGGGCAGTCACGTTAATGGCCTTCCAACCATTCTCGCCTTCTGCCCTACCGAAGAATAGTGAAGTCCTCTCCCTTTCATTTTGGGGTCGTGGCTTACCAAACTTGAAGTTAGCATCACCGCTTGGGAAGGTGGGGTTGTTGCTGTCCCACACACAGTAGAAGTGAGTCATACCATCTAACTGCATTGCGTTAGAAGGTAATTCAGTCACAGTAGTAGTGTCCTGTCCGAAGAAATCCTCACGGGCATATCGAGTGTAAGACCCGTCACCGTTATCATTGTAGAGAACAATCTTACCGTTGTCTACGAAAGTATGCCTGACTTCCTCACTAGCACTACCCAATTGGTTCTTCATCTTGTTGTAAAGAATCTTACCCCACTCCTTCGGGCGTGGCACGCTTACAAACATACCCTCCATCTTAGAAGCACCGGAGCGTGCCATTCTTGCGTTAGCATTCCTAATCTTGCTACCCGCGACCTTAAGAGCAAGAGCGTAAGCGTCTGCTTCACTCTTACCCGCGTTCTTCCATGCTGTACCCTGTATCGCTAACACCTCTTCGGTGCGTGCCTTTAGGGTCGCCACATCAGTATTCAATGTCTTGGCTGTTCTCTCAATTATCTTGTCGTCTATCATTCCTGTCACCTTTTGGTTGTAAATTTCGCTCGTTTTATCCGCCTATAAACCTAACGGCCTACCATACGCACAAAGTTAGCGAGTATAATATTAGGCTCTACACCTGCTACGAAGTCCCTCTCCGCAGTAATGGCCGCTTCTATCACGGTCAATTTAGAGTTAGTATTTGCGGTGGAGTTAATCGCATACTTGAATATCTTCTGTATGGTGGGCCTCATAGGAAACCCATCAAACATTTTCAAAGCAACATCAAAATCCTTCTCCCTAAAACAAAGGGACAAGAAGCCTTGCGAATCAAACTGCTTATCTCCTATTGACATGAGGAATATCTGCTTTTCCACAGCACCGTGAAATGCTTGAAGGGCGTTAATAGCGGCACGCAAATCTCCCGCGTGCGCTAACATAATAGTAGCCATTTGCGACCCCGTAATCTCCACGCCTTCTTTACCCGCTATAGTAGCAAGCCTTTCAGCCATGTCCTTTTCACCTATAGGCTTGAAAGTATGGACAACACATCGTGACTGTAGCCATGTGGAAACCTTACTCAAATCATTACACGTTAGAATGAAAATACCACAGGCATTCTCAATCACTCCCTTCAATGCCGACTGTGCGGCGGGTGTTAATTGGTCTGCCTCATCTAGTAGGAAAATCTGCTTATCCTGTCCGTTGCGTGACATAGGAAGTAATTCTTCCTCCACAAACTCAATGCCCCTAGTCCTTTTGCTACTTGCATTGTAGGCGTGCATCGTATATCCTATCTCAGCACAAAGAGAATGAGCCAAACTTGTCTTTCCTGTCCCTGCCTGTGGACTGTATAAAATCATGTGGGGAAAGGGTTGGTGTTTGGGACTGTGGTTCTTCGCAACAGACACCGGTATAGTCAAAGCATTTAGAACGTGGTCTTGCCCCACTATCTCATCAAGAGGGGGTCGGTGCTTAACTGCCCATACCTGACTCATATATTTAGCGCGATATATCCGCCTATAAACCTAAGCAAACCTGCGCTCTAGGTTGAGAGCGTTGAGCAATCGGTAAAGGTGGCCCATCTCTCCCTTGAATCCTACAGGGTTCATCTCGTCAGTCATAATACCCATCAATACCCCTAATAGTAATCCTCTAACGAAATCGTCCTCCCAATCATGTGCCGCTTGTAGCATTTTAATAATCTCTACCTGCTCATCGTTGTCGGCTAACTCAAAATCAATATCAGACAGGAAATAAATACAATCCTTTAGGAAGAGAATAGTATTCCTATTCTCCTTTGTCATAATATCCGACAACATTGGGTCAGTCCCGAACCCATTCATGTTGTTGATAAATTCTGCCATCAACCGCAAGCCCTCGTCCATGATAATAGATAGATACAATGATACTTTAATCATTGCACCTTCCTAACACAATGAAGACAGACCTCAGACTTCTTAGGAAACACTCTAATCCTACCACACTTGCACTTTTTAGCCTGTTTCTTCTGTTGTGGTGTCATCACAGTTAAAGAACGTGTCAGCATTATATCTTCCCTGTCTTTGATAACATCTCTATCAATATCATAAATTAGGTGCATGGCCCTAGTCCCTACCGCATTTTCTACTTGTTCTGAACCAACGGATTTAACCTGTGGGTTTTTAGACATTAAAGCACTCAAACTATGGGGGGAGGGGACAGTTCTAACTGATTTATATTTAGTCAGACAGTCGGCCATCCCTTCTTTAGTCATAGGCCCGTTATCAAACAACAAATCCACAATGATTCGCCGGATGCGTCTATTGTTTGCACTCATATAATAGACATGATACTTAAGGGTATATGAATAGTGTTATTAATCATCCATCCACATAGAAGTATAGAAGAAACTATTATCACCGCTATCATAAGTAGAGGGTGTAGGGGTGAGAGCCAAAGCAACCGCACCAAAAACATAACCAAAGATGAAGAAGATAAATAATGGTAAGAAACAAAAAGTAAAAAACGCACCTATATCCATTGGTTTGCCGCCTCTTTAGTCTTCCTCATACCCTTCGGCAAATCGTCAGACTTAGACCGGACTTCATTCGCTACACTTTTAATCGTTGTCACTATTTCCTTCCAATATTTATCATCTTGGCGGAATGGGGGCGGTGCTGTGTCACCCGTGACCTTCTTTTTGGGCCACAAGGTCTTACGTCTATCTTCCTTTACCCCGTAAGCAAAAATAGCCCTTACATATTCGTCACTCATCTCCATGTTAGCCTCCGCTATCAATCTCCATAGGTCAATATCATCCCTGTTGGTTCTAAGGAATGCTAAAGCGTATGGAATTGGTAAGTCCTGTATGAAATGCCACACTCTTTTCCTATCAGTCCACGAAAACATAGCCTCCACCGAAGTTAGGTGCTTCTTGCCTTGCTTGTTATAGACAGTATCTATCACAACGCTGTCTTCTGTTTTCTTGGTAATCTTGGGTGGCTTGTCTATCGTCACTACTAATCTGTTAGTAATGTAGGGAAGCCATGCTTCTACGTCCTTCTCAGTAAATTTGTTAGTCCTAAGAATGTAGGTGGTGTCGGGGTCACTAGGCGGCGTGTCTATTCTACCTATCATGAGAACATATTTCCCTACTAGAAAACTCTCATCATCGTTAGTGAAAATAACTACGCCCATCTTCTCACCCAAATTTTTTGATGGTTAATTTTCCATATCCTCTATATATACAAAGGGGTCATTAGAATAAACATAATCACAAAGCCTACGGTATTGGGAATCAGACAACAACCACGCCTCACGCACGGACTTCGCTGTTAAACTATAACCGTTATTAGACCAATCAATTCCTGTAGAAGTTATTATTGCTATCAACCCATCCTCTTTCATTGCAAGTATGAGTTTCGGCCACTCATCCTTGTAAATAGGGCGCTTGAATAAATATCTATTCGTTTGACTTCTCCATTGCTTCATCTAAACCCCTTCTCTTGTAGTAAATACCCTTTACTTTATTATCTTTCCTTGCACCTTCCGGCCACGCCATGTTATTAGTAGCAAAGACGCTATATTCATTGCGCGAACCATCCTCATTCTTCCTCCAAATTATACCACGCTCTAAAGACTCAAAGTAATGGTTAGCCTTCTGTCTACTAGCGAAAAACTTAGGCGGTTGCCTTAGTATTTCCCAATCATCATATTGTGGTAGCCATCTACCGCTTCTTGCTTTACCTGTCACTTTCCATCTCATTTTCTATTCCTCACCAAATAGGAATCTACGTCTTTCAAATAATATCTCACCAATTCTTTTTTACACTTTCCGACATTGCTGAAATGTGGGTGCGCTTTCAGTAGACCAACCAAAGCCCTTTTACTTTTACTCCCCAACCTCAATACTTTACCGTTTACAAGTCTCGCCTCATTCATTAGTGTATGAATGTCTGTTGGCTCATTATCTTTAGAAACTAAATATCTCGCTACTGCTCGCAAACTATTTACTCCCGTTGTCTTGCCTCCACTTGGGCAATCGGGAATTGAAGCCCTATATCCTATTCTACCACCTCATAATCCACATCAACGACATTGGTGGGGGCTTTCAATGCCGCCATCCTCAATTCAATGTCGTCTAGTAATTCGGGGCTGTGACGTAGCACATCAACAAGAATATTACTCATGTTATTCATTTGTGCGTGCGCGAGAAGCAATTGGGAATCAACACCAATCTCTTTCTTCAATTGGCCCACTAACTTTAGGCTTGAGTTTGCTTGTCCTATGAGTCGTGCGGCATCAGCGACAAACTCCGAAGTTATTCCTCCGTGTGCTTCCTTTCTTTCCTCCAATTCATCAAGGTAATTCTGCACTCGCACCACAATATCTTCTGCCGCGTCTAGGGTATTAATAGTCTGCTTCCTTGCTTCCTCAATGTGTGCCGCTTCGTCGGGGTCAAACTCAACGTGGCTCTCCATGTGAGCCATGACTGTGCCTTCCGGCCACTTATGTTTAGCCTCTAAAAAATCGGGGGAAGTCTCATCATTCATCAAATCCTTCTCGTATTCCTTTCTGTTCTTGTGGTCGCACAGGACGCACCCACCATCGAGAACCCACCGAAGGACTTCCAACACAAACATATCATTCTCGTTCTTTAGGCGTTGTTGTATCTCAATTCTCGTTTTCATCTACCCACCTTCTATTCTCTCTACGTTCTTGTCGGCTTTTAATCCTTCCGCTCTTTAGGTGACCACCTGAACACATAAATATTCATTTTGCTACCCACAACAGAAACACTCTCTACCTTCTTTCTCACCACGTTCTCGTTCCTACTGAGAAACCTACTTAGGGTTGCGGGGTGTGGGCAATGTGGTGACCGAGCCAACACTCTATCCCTCCGAGTTCTACCTAACATCTTGGCTTCCGCTATTATCTGCTTGCTACTAACGTAATCGTGTGGTGTTGTCTGTAAGTAATTTTTTACCGCAGGCCACCACGACACGTTTTCTTTCCCCAATCTTTTTCCTGTTCTACCCATTATTCTTCACCTACAATTCCTTTTTGTGGCCCTATCCTACAAAGCAAACCTTTACGTCCTCGTCTGTTTGTCTGTGGTTCATACTCACAATACCACGGCTGACCCTCAAGGTTCTCAATCACCCAACGCTTCGCGCTTTGGTAGTCACCCTGAGTTATCATTCTTGACACTTCTTTAAGCAGCGTAGACTTCGGTAAGTCTTGCATCCAAAAAGTAGTGCGTATCAATTCCATGTCAGCATCCATGACGGTGCGCCTTTGGCTAAGGGACATATTGAGTATGTTCTCTAGCGTTTCATCAAGAGTAATAATAAGTGGTTGTCCCCCAACATACTGCGGTTGCATCATGTGGTAGCCAATAGCAAGTCGGCGGAATAAATCAGCCTCATAAGACCTAACATCGGGACGGTTAATCCATTCGCCTATGTCATCATCGAAGAGAATGCCCGTGGGGGGGTTATCTACTGCCGTTTCCATCCTGTTCTTTAGCCATTGTTTTATCTCAAAGGCTTTGCTCGCTAACTCGGTACGGTCTTTTACGGTCATGTTAGACTGTTTGTGTTGAGCCTTCTTGTATTGCAATTCCTTCTCCGGTGTCATCGCAATGTCAATAATGAAAAATCTCCTGTCAAGGCCGGAATCTAACTCAAACCTTGCGGGTTGTGTCCCTGCCCAACAAGTATAACGGGTAGTGTATCTAACCCAACCGTTGCGTAGTGCCTTCTGCACTCTCCCATTGTCTAGGGAAGTAAGTAGTTGGTTCTTCATGTCAAGAGAGTGGTCTTTCTTGGAGGCATCTGACATTGAGGAAAATTCCTCAAAGCCAAGAAAACCACCGCACATCTCACGGGCTATCGGCCTTCCGGTAATATCGCCGTCTTCATCCACGCTACCAAACATACCCGCCTCAGTAATGGAGTTAGCACCCATCATGGTCTTCATCCCTTGCCCCATGTCTTCGTTTTGGTTGTGGAGTAGCCCCGTGCCTTCGGCAAGGAACATCAGTATCATTACTGACTTACCACTACCCTTAGCACCTCTCATTAGAATATGAATGCGTGTGTCCGGCAATTGGGACATAGGTGTGTAGAATGGCGTCTTGCTGTGTCTTAGTGGGCAGTTAGGAATAGTAAAGTCGTGGTCTTCATCCACCAACGGGCTATCGGGGTCGAAATCACACCTACTGCACTTATTAAGAGCATTAAAAATATGACCACCCACACTACAAAGGAATATGGGTAGTTTATCAGCCACATCAATATAGTGGTTCTTTTCCGCAAACTCTAATACGCTACTAAATATATTCACGGTCTAAAGTCTCCTTCCTCATTTTCTCCACGGAAAGAGCCGCCTATAATGTCATCTACGCTCACATACCTATGCTTATTCATCTGTGTTAGTTTTAAAGCAAACTCTTCTAGTGCCATTTCATCATACCCTAAACCATAATTACTTTCAAGGTAGTTTAACATGGTATCTGCCGTGTCTGTGTCCACAAAGGACGGGCTTGCCGAACCCAATAACACTTCCGAGAATTGGGGGGGACTATTACAGAAACTAGCGAAAACATCACACCAAATCCATACGTTAGGGGCAATAGCGAAATCATCTTCAACCTCTATAGAAGTATCACCGTAATACTTCTCTACTTCCTCGGCTAAGTCCACGAAATCATACTGCACTATTTCTCCGTGCTTAACATCCCCGTAGTCTTCAAACTCATAGTGGTGTTTGAACAAATTAGTGGTTAAGTAGGTCATCCTATTTACTCCGCAGTCACTAAGCGCCAACACTATGTCACGCACGACAGGGTAGGTGTATAGCCATGTCATAGGGTTAGCGTGTGGTAGTAGCGAAGGCTCAACGGGTCGTAGAGCAGGCACTCTAAGAATGAAAAACCTTTCACCGTTATTATTGTAGACTTCATACAATCTATACTCCGGCCAAAAAGGTGCGGGAATAAAATTAATGCTACCTGTCTGCATTAGGTTAGAGTATAGTTTAGCAATAGGTCTTACACTACCTATCAAAGCCCTACCTGCAAGTGCGGTAGCCGCCCCGTGTTCTGCTTGGTGGTATACTATAAGGTGTGTTTTTTCTTTCTTTGGTTTTTCGTCAGTCCATAACACATCAAGGGAAGTCTTCTGTTCTAACTCACTCATAATTTCCCCCCTTGCTTGACCCATTCCTTCTTGAAGAAGCGGGGCATCTTACTCACCGGAGTCGAAAGTGACCCTCCGCTTTCTACAATGGCAAGTTTCTCTTTTACTACGTATTCTACAGGGTAAAGGTCATACTTTAGAATCCCCGTGGTGCTTCTACCGCTTGGCATTAATGTGGGCATCCTTTCCTCGCCCATAGAGAGGAAGAAGGGTGACACACGTAGTTTCTGAGCCAATTGATGCATACTATACCCCTTCTGTGAGAGCGTGCCGTTGTAGCAAGTCCAATTGTTTATCTTGTCTAGTATCTCTCTTGTGTTTAGTGGCCCGTGCTTCTCCAAAGTAGCATAAGCCCTCTCTTCCATCAACGTGCTATTTCGGGGCATACTTCTCCTATCTCCTTTCCGCTATTAAACCCGACCATTTCTTTTTTTACGTTTGCATTAAGTCAGAAATAATAAACCGTGATACTGCTCTCCACTCTCTTATTTTTTTAATTCCTTCATAGATGTTTTAGAGAGTTTACCTATTACTTAACTACCTTTGAAAGAATTGAAGAATAAAGAAAACCCTGCTACTGCTCGTCATGTTTTCTTTTTACTCTTGTAGAATCAACAAAAAGAATTGCAAAACCATGCTCTTTCAATAGCATCCTGTTCTTTACTCTTCATATTACTTGTGTCTATTACCGCTTGAGTCTCTTTGTCATCCCATATCGCTTTCTTATCAACACTAATTAATTTGTTAATAACTTCGTCAATGAATCCGTAAAATTTTTCAGCATTTAGTAAGCCAATAGAACCTTTGAATATTTTTGGGTCTATTATTTGGACGAAACCCATACCCAAATCATACCTGCCCCTTACTTTAACGGTATCACCGCCCGAAATAATCTCAACGACCATATTACCGTTTCTTACCCTAAAGTGTGGCTCGTTAATAACAAAGGACTGTCTCTCTATCTTACCTGCCCCATTCCATAGCCTTTCTTCTATATAGGAATAGACGCTCTCAATCTCATTGTATTCCTCCAAGGTTTTAGCGACTCCCCTAATCTCATTCTCTTGGTTCACCCAACACAACACATCCTTCGTTTTATACTCTTGAAAGAAGTCATCTAATACTTCGTGCATAGGTTTAATTGACATTGTATTTTCGTGCATCTCTCTACTCCACTCCGGTTCTAAATATTTAAGGAATCTAAACATGACCCACTTATCCAAAACGCTATACTGCTCTCCGTTATACTCTAGTATAACTTTAGGGGTCATAAGTAATTGACTTCTACTTCCCCTACTTACAGCCGAAGCATACATTATCTTTAATCGTGAAAGTTTCAGACTTTTCAGCCTTACTTTTTCTTCATTCCGTTGTTCCAATCGGCCCACCATTCCTCATTATCAACCTTGTCTTGCCTAACCCATGCTGAATATGCTTTCATCGTAGCCATATAGTCATCTCTTACCGCAAACGTGTGACCGCTTGGGGCTTTTACCCCGAACCACTTGTATGCTCTTGCTAGTATTTCTCTATCATTCAATTCTATTTCTTTAATCATTGTTTTCACTCTCTATCTAACCAATCCTCATACTTATCGAAGTCGTCCATCTTATACACGTTTGAGCGTTGTCTTGACGCATCGAAATCCCTTATTTCTGTATCACTACTGACACCCTTAGCCCCACGAAGCAATTGCGACACCCTGTTAGGGGTTGCCGTTATAGCACGCCGTGGCCTCCATCGTAGTGCCTCCGCTATCTCCTGTGGAGACATGGGTTCGGGTGCTTCCTTGAGAATCCTACCCATTGCTCGTCTAGTCTGTATGTGTTTTCGCTTACCCTTCACACCCATATCTAACCCACCCGTTAGTCTAATATAAACTCTTCTATGCCTCGCAGTCCATCGAATTTTTTTTACTCAATTTTTCTTTTAATGGCTATATATATCATAGTAGTGGCATTTCGTCAAATTCCCGTTCTTTTTCGTGGACGCGACACGGCCCCGGACACCAACATACGTCTGAGTTATCAGTAAGTAGCATGATGCGCTCAACGTACACGCAAGCATCCATCAATTCTTCTGAAAGGTGCGTAAGCCATTCTGTCATGTTTAGGTCATCCCTCTCCATTGTCACGCCGTATTTTTTCTTTCCCACTTTTGCGCGTGCCTGTATCTTGGCACATACTTTATCCTCTATTTTACTCACGCTAAATAACTCCTTAATGTTAGAATAGTTTTAACCTGTATAGTAGGTGCTTGCGCCCTCCCAATCCTTCGGTGGTATTCTTCGCCCCACGTTTTCTTTTGGGCGGAAGGGAAACACTTCTTACACGGTGGAAGGTTTCTCATATATTCGTCAGTCACATAGGAGTATTCTGTGGTATCACCACACACAGTCTCCCCGCTTCCGTATGCTCCATTCTCGTTCTCCGAGTCGGCGAATATTAACGAACCACACTTTAAGGCGTGGACTAAGTGCGGCTTCCTCATTCTTCATCACCTTGCAATATCTTGTGTGCCTGAAACCAAACTTCTGCGCTGTTGTCCTTTAGCAACCTGCGAAGAGCGTCTTTTAATATCTCGTTTTCTTCACGCAATCGCTTGACTTCTGCACCAATCATTCTTCTTCACCAATCCACATCTTGAATACACGCATCATCTCTTCATCTTCGTAAAGACTCACGAAATAACGAGCATTATCCAACATCCTGTTCTTTACTCTTAATTGCTCACGCAACCGCTTGACTTCTGCGAGTAGGTCAGGTGCGGCGGCTATGAGTTTGGCAGTCGGGTCTTTGTTCCTACCTTTTCCGTATAATTGGCATATTGTATCACCTTCTCCAGCATCCCATCGTGCAATTGAGTCAATCCACCAACCCGTCTTGTTCCACTTGTCGTAGTAAATCTTCCACGGTCCCGGTGTGTGTCCTTCGTATTTGTCTGTGTCAATCATTCTTCCTCACTCTCCCGAAGAATACAGAGAAGGTGTTCAAGACTCATGGTCAAGTTAACGATAGTGTGTATTTGGCTCGGAGAACCCATTAGTGTTTTCAGAACATCAGGTGTTGCAGTTAGGTGGGTAACATACTCGATTATATCGGCTTCTTTCTTACGCAACCGCTTGACTTCTGCGAGCAGGTGTGCTATCTTCCTGTAGTGGACATCAAGCCAACCATCATTGTCATCAATGAGTCCAGCATCTTCAACCGTCTTCTTCGCATCTTCGTATTTGTCTGT
>Ga0066850_10000735_pt1 | contig 17505 bp, 15 predicted proteins | sample ETNtaG_4_FD_67282 | JGI IMG/M metagenome (GOLD analysis project Ga0066850, IMG submission 67282) | Marine microbial and viral communities from oxygen minimum zone, Eastern Pacific Ocean - ETNP201406SV67 | ecosystem: Environmental > Aquatic > Marine > Oceanic | place: Pacific Ocean: Eastern... | reverse complement strand
ACCATTCCAATTGTTCAGGGCTCATCGATGATGGATCGAATGTCTGGGTGACTCCAACCTGAGCTTCAACTAGGCTCCCAGCAGCGACAAATGAAGAAGCTGCTTGATCCAATTCTGACTTGTTTAGATATTCATTTCCATCCTTGTCAAAGCCTCTAGCATGCTGCAAGAATCCGATTGTGTCCGAAATACCGTGTTGTGCCATGACATGACGAACGGTTTCATCTCGATAGTCCAACGGGAATGCATTCGGCTCTTCTGCTTGAGCCCCAGAGGGCAATATGTTGACTTCATCTTCATCTTCCCAATAGTCATCTGATTCGTGGAGGTAGGATGTATTCGAACCACCACTTCGAAGCGCAATCATCAGGACGCTTGCGAGAAGTAGTAACAATCCAACAAAGAGAACCGCCCACACCAAATCAACACCACCAAAGATGGTGCCTAAGAACCCAGATTTCTCTTCCTCTATCACGTTCAATGTTGGCCCAGTCGCGACGGTACCATCTTCCATCGTGACACGAATCCACTGGCGTCCATTTTCAGATGGTACCCAATCCATGTTGACCAGGCCTCGTTCACCGGCTGGAATGGTCTCCTCCAGTGCAATGGGGGTCAACTCACGCGTTGATCCATCCAGATGGACTTCGGTGAGGAAAAGACGTACTGTGCCATCGACTTCGCCATCGTTGCGCACTGCAATGGTGACCATGACGTTCTCCCCTGATTCAATATCACCCGATTTGGAATATGTGATATCACCATCTACAACTTCAAATTCAGGCGCTCTACGTTCGATTGACCAAGAAGCAAATGGATTGTCCTCTAGATTAGAATCAGCAGGAGTTTGGACTGAATTACCCGCCATATCTTGACCTTCAATCCAAATGTGGAAGCGTAAATTATCAGCGAAATACTCCTCTGGGATGGAATCAGCAATGTTCAGTGTGGTGCCAGCAATAATCGATTGGCCAGCGAGATTCCCCCCCTCAATAATCAATGTGGCCTCTCCATAGACAAGGGGTATCGCGGAAACATCTGTTCCTCGTATGACCTTCCAATGCAAAACGAGGCTTTCAGAATCGATTTGCTCAAGTTCGGAGATTTGAATATCGATTTGCAATTCACCTAGGGCGTCAATTGGAAGGATGCTGTCCAACCGTGGCGACAGAACATCTACAGCTTCAGGACCTTCTGGATCGACCACAATCCAGCGTAGTGCTGCTGCAGTATCAGTCACATCATTGGCTCCCTCAGGAGGATTGGCAATTTCGACAGTCAGTGGATAAGAACCAGATTCCATCGGCGCTGATAGTTGAATTGCCCAAAGGCCATCTGCACTCTGTATGAGAGATTCTTGACCATCTAAGAGAACTCGAACGCTGAAGTCTTCACTCGGTCGTGCACCGGTGACGGGGAAGTGAATACCTCCGGTGAGGGCAATTGTCGAAGAGGGGGATACCCAAGCGCCTTCATCAGAGTATGTTCCAGTGCCAATGCTTAGAGTCATATCCTCTGTGTCAATTGCAAGGTCTGGTGAATATCTCCATCGCATTTGTGGTAGGGAAAGCCAAGCCCCTTGACCACTTCGATCCGTGACTTCAATCGAAGGTTCCCAACGCATATCACCCTCACGAGGAAGGGACCAGTTGAGTTGGAATACGACAAAGAATTCGAGGTCAGGATTGAATGGCGTTAATTCACCAGTCCATGCACGAACCCCACAGCGCTCGACATTGATGTGAGGTGACAAAACATCGCATCTACCATCAGATGCTGACCATTCGATGGCAAGGGTATCTGTAACTGAATTGCTGGCCAACTGAAGACGGAGGTCACCAATATCAGCCCAGCCATTTGGCTCTATGATATGCAATCCAAATTCATAATCAACACCGGGGTGTAGATATGATTGGCGTCCATCAGGTGAGTTGGCAAATCCACCTTGACCAGGGAGTAGAGGCGGACCATCAGGTAGAATCTGATAGGTGAACAATTGCGATGATTCCCCGGATGTTCCACCATCAGTAATTGCGTTTCCTGCTGGATCGGATCCAACCACATAAGCAGCGACCAAATCGCCATCTTCGGCAGCAGTGTCGTCGAGAAGGAGGGTGTAGTTGCCTGTTGAGGTTGTCAAATCTGTAGGGGTTTGCAATGGCATGGGTGTGAATTCATCTTCGTCAATGACTCCATTCACGTTTGCGTCCTCCACCCATTCTCTCCAAACCATCAATGTGAGATCAGTGGGGAGGACTGGTCGATCATAAATTTCCAGTTGTATCAACTGGTTGGGTGAAGGCAGGCGATGATCGTATAGGGCAATATTTTGGCCAATCACTTGTGGATTTAGTGAATCCACCGTGAAGGTTCGATTCATTGGAATTGCAGTGATGAATTCCTGACCGGCTAACGGTTCCACCTCAATCGAAAATGTGGCATTACCCGTTCCTGATTGTGTGCTAAAGTCGAAGCGCACAATGCCTTCGTCGATGACACTAGTATTCATTTTCTCGACACCGTTTTCCAACAGATGGACGCGCAGATCTCCACTACGAGGGTTGATGGATTCATAGCCTTGGCCAAAGACCGAAGAGAGCCCCTCGAATCCGAGTGCTATTTCGACCGAAATCGGACTACTTGAACGCAAATAGGACATGGATTCTGGAATCACATTACCCAATTCATTGAAGACTTGCCAACTAGAGATTTGAACATCATTTTCGACACCTTGACTGGACTGGCCTGCAATCTCAATATGTGGTGGCGATGGTGCGCCATCTACCATGTACAATGATGCGCTAATCTTGAACTGATCTGAATCTTCAAGGCTGGCGGAAGTTTGGAAGGGCAATTTCACAGCAAGGTTCTGATTCCCTTGGACAAAAATGGCACCTCCATTAGAATCCTTGAACTGTAGAGGAGATGTTGTGGTTCCATCCATACGTGTCATCGAGTAAGTCGAACCATCGACTGGGAATTCATAGAAGGCTCTTGCGCCATCAGTTTCCACGGTTACTGACATGTGATGGGGGTTTCCATCATTCCAAGAATAGTTCAGTTCCAAGTCCATCCATTGCCAAGATGGAGTTACAGGTGCCCATTGGGAAAAGTTGGATAAATACGCTGAATCGAGTGCGACATTTTCTGAGGTTACCAAATCGGTGATGGTTCCGATATAGGCTCCAGGGGTACTCGATTGCAATGTCAATGGAACCATGCGATGTTGTGATTGAATTTGCGCACTAGGCAGTGCTTGATTCATCGACATGACAAATGCAGAATCGACTGCGAAGGATAAATCGACGACTGGGCGATGAATTGCTGACAGACCTCCAACGCGTAGGGAACCGGATGTGCCCTGCACATCGATGGTTGCAATGGCATATTCAATTCCAGTTCCTGCATCCCAGAAAGTAGAGGAGTTGGAAAGTTCAGTATTGAGATTCTGGATATCGGCTGGAGTGAGGACAAAGGATTCTGAACGACTGGTGAATCCAATGCTCTTTGTCGCAACGGTAGTCGAGCCAAGAGTCAAAGAAACGTCCACGGGTTGAGTGGATGAAAACGGAGCCAAATCAACGGAAAATGAATCCAAACCACTTTTTGGAATGAGAAGACCAATCTGTTTCTGTCCGGATGCAGCCCACGACATGTCCGAGGAAAGGTCCCCATTTGTGAAACGATCTTGCCACCCCCAATTGGAAATGTGGGGGTGTGAAACCTCCCATTCAGCCCATCCGTCCTGGCCGATGTCAAATCGTGGACTTGTGGGCAAATGCCCCCCTAGGATTTCCAATGTCATATCAGTGAGGCTACAGGAACCACTGCATGTGATGCGAATTTGAATGCTGCTGCCAAAATCAGAAAAGGCAGAAATTCCGCTGGGTGAAACCGTTTGCCAAGCGCCATCATCAATTGAGGCTTCAAGGGTGTACGTGCCTGACGAAGATGAGGAAAATTGCATCTGAGAAATGGCGCGATGTGATGTGAAGAGTGGGGATGTGGCCGATGCGCCGTTTGAACCACTGATTTGCCCATTGTTCCAATTCATCGCATTCATCGACCAACCAGCCTCTACGGGGTTGGAGGCGAACGAGGTCCCATATCGGTGATTCATGTGGATTTCATGAACGATTGGAGACAGAGCACCTCCTCTAGCATCGAAGTACAGTTTGAGGCGGAGGCTTGGGTGTTTTTCGGGATCGATTGAACCGAGGTCGACCCAAGTTGGGTCTAAGTTGGAAAATCCAGGGATTGCGGTTTTGGACACGCCATCTAGAATAGATAGGCGCAAATCAGCACCATTCGGAATTGTAGCATCAATCGAGGTGATGCCGTATCGGTCCCCATCCATGCCATGTGTACCAGTGATACCTGGTCCGAATCGAGCACTCGTCCAATTTGCCTCCTCACCGCCACCGCCACCGCCCGCCGGGGAAATTGACACATCGTCAACATTCCAACCCGTGTAAGTGACAGAACCATCTGTAGAACCCAATCCGAAGCGAACTTGGAAAGCAGGGTTGTTCTGAACGTAATTGGCAACATTGTGAGTCACCAATTGGTATGATGAATCAGAAACAGATCCAACGTTTGAATAGATTTGGACCCAACTTCCTTGTGGATTTTTGACTTGAACATAGGCGTGATCATAGTAATGATATTCCACACCCAAGCGCTTCCAGTATTGCAGATTCCAAGTCCCACTGCAACCAGAACAATCGATTGCAGGACTGGTTGCCCAGTGTGTACCAGACATGTAATTGGGGTAATTTCCATTGTAAGTGTAAATGGCCTTGGTCCCTCCATGAACTCCTCCATTCAATCCGAGAGTTGAATCATAGCCTCGCGCCCAGCCACCAGAAGATGCCAAGGACCAACCATGGTTGGAATTCTCAAAATCCCAAACCCATTCTTGAGGGAGCAATTGTATCCCATCGGTAATATTGACATTGACACGATCCAATAATGCCCCTGAAGCATTCCAATCAGAAACTCCAGACCATGAGAATCCGTCACTGTATGCCAAGGTATCTGGAGAAATTGAGAGATCAATTGATTCTACTGAGTGGCCCAAGGGAACTTCTGCCTTCAGTGCTGATGAACTACCATTTGGAACTGGAATGGAGGCTGATGTTGGCTCGTCCAAACCAACCTCAAATGAGTTTTCATTATCTGAAAGATGGATTTCAGGGCCCTGAACAAACATTGAGAAGCTCATCCCCAGCATCAAACATGTCAGAAACAGTGGCACTGCCCATGGCATACGCTGGGTACGCATGCCCGGCCGACAATACTGGAAGTGTTTGAAACCATCGCCGCCCCATAGGGGCGATTTTCGTTTGTCTACAGTGCGAAAGGATATGCCCTTTATCGGACGAGGGGGGGACAATGAGCCAATTTACTGCTGAAGAGAAGGAAGCCATGAAAGCTGAGGCGGGAATTGCAGCTTGCGCATTTGTTGAGGATGGGATGCGCATTGGAATAGGAACGGGCTCTACAGTCAAATATACCATCTTAGAATTGGGTAGAAGAATCAGAGAAGAGGGCTTGGATATTGCAGGAATACCCACTTCAGATGCCACAGAAAAATTATCTATAGAGCAAGGCATAACTATGCTAAATTGGGAGTCTTGTGACCACTTAGATTTGGTCATCGATGGAGCAGATGAATTCGATGGCAACCTCCACCTAATTAAGGGCGGAGGGGGAGCATTATTGCGCGAGAAAATTGTTGCTGAATCCAGTGGTGGAATGGTGGTGGTTGCCGATGCAAGTAAACAGGTCAAGGTATTGGGTGAATTCCCCCTTCCCATAGAAGTCAATCCATATGGGTGGGAGCAAACTCTTCGAAGAATTAAGGCAATATGTCCTGGGTCTATTGAACTACGTGGCCCAGAATACCTAACAGATAACGGCAATCCAATCCTAGATGCTCACTTTGGTGCTACAATTGTTGATCCTGTTCAACTTGAATCTGACTTACGTGCAATAGCAGGTGTAGTTGAAGTGGGATTATTCACGAATACTGCAGACGTAGTGGTCATGGCGGCACCCGGTGGATGTGAACTCATTCGCAAGCCAACTGCACGCCTGTGACATATGCCTCAAGCGCTACCCTCAAAGAGGGATGGCCGGTGGACGGGGTGGGCGCTTAGCTTAGCTAGGTAGAGCGACGGGCTCTTAACCCGTAGGCCAGGGGTTCGAACCCCCTAGCGCCCGCCAAAAAAAACATCTACTACAATGGATAATTTCACGGCGCTGACAGGAGGCATTGAAATGCTCGGGCGTGGTCGACCCCTTTGGAGGCTCTTTGATGCAGAAGGACATCTTCATCGGTGATGTTCAATCGGGGGACCATGATGGTCAACGAATTGAATTGAAAGGGTGGGTAAATCGGACCCGCGGTTCAAACAAAATTCGATTTATCGTCTTGCGTGATAGTACTGGGAGAATTCAGTGTGTTGCGAAACGTGCTGATGTAGGCGACGAGACCTTTGAGGCGTTGAAAGGAGCATTGATTGAAACCAGTGTTATCATTACTGGGACTGTGAATGTAGATGAACGAAGTGAAGGGGGGCACGAACTGGTTGTAGATTCAGCTACTATCGTAGGCCCTGTAAATCCAGAACACCCATTCCCAATTACAGAGAGTGCAATGGCCAATGCAGATGGAGGAGAGACCGAATTTCTTCTCGACAATCGCCATCTTTACTTGCGCACAGCAAGGATGACTCACATGCTGAAGATACGTTCTTCTGTATTTGGGGCAATTCATGGTTATTTCAGAGATCGTGACTTTACTGAATATCAGGCCCCGAACTTTGTTGCAGGTGCTGTTGAAGGTGGTTCGACATTGTTTGAAGTCCCATATTTCGGCCGTAAAGCCTACCTCACACAATCTTGGCAACTGTATGCTGAAGCGGCCATGCCGGCTCTTGAGCGGCTTTACACAATAGCTCCATCATTTAGGGCAGAAAAAAGTAGAACAAGGAGGCATTTGACTGAATTTTGGCACGCGGAGATGGAAATCGCTTGGGCAGGGAATGAAGATGTCATGGTTCATGGAGAGGGGGTTGTCCGCAAGATTGCGAAAACACTCTTAGATGAGCGCTCTGAAGAATTAGATGCACTTGGTCGCGACCTTGATTTGGTCGCACGTTATGCAGACAACCCATACCCGAGAATTCGCTATGATGAGGCTGTCGAAACTCTTCAAGGGATGGGCGTTGACATCGAGTGGGGTCAAGATTTGGACTATTCCAAAGAGAAAGTTCTGACTCAAGATTTCGAAGTGCCACACTTTTTGACACATTATCCACGAATTGCAAAACCATTCTACCACAGGCCGGACCCTGATGATCCGAAGTATGTCCTTTGTCATGATTTACTTGCTCCCGAAGGATACGGTGAAATCATTGGAGGTGGGGAAAGAACATGGTCTGAGAAAGAAATTCTTGAAAGAATCGATGAAGAAGGTACGCCTCGTGAACCATATGAATTTTACATTGATATTCGAAAATATGGAGGCGTTCCTCACGGCGGTTTTGGACTTGGAGTTGACCGAGTTTGTAGTTGGTTGGCTGGAGCCGATCATATTCGCGAGGTTATTCCATTCCCAAGAGACAGTCGTCGAGTAACCCCCTGAGGGCTGCTAATGTGGGTTCAGATTGCTATTACTGGACTCATTCTGATGCTTTTACTTCTCGTTTGGCAACGTTGGAAAGTATCTGCAGAATGGTTGAGAATGGAAAAGGAATTGAGTGAAGAAGAGTATGAACTCTGGAAAAAAGAAAAAATGCGTCAGGCTGAATCCTGGTCTGAGCGTTGGAAGGGGTTAGAGGCCGCATTTTTGTTAATTCTCAGCGTAGTAATGCTAGCACTTTGGTTCATCATTTGAGTGACGAGCGTTCTGGTAAACGATTAACTTGCTTGCCGAGAACGTACAGAATGAGACTTGTTGTCAATGCAATTACTCCTACAAGAGTAGCTACAAAGGCAGCCAATGCAACACCGATAGAAACACCATCGTGAGGCCCTTGGAAATTGATTAAATCCTTGGCCATTTCAAAACCAACCCAGAAAAATACAATACCCGGAATACCAAACAATATCAGAGGATGTTTGCTCTCAAGCATCCAATAGAAAAACTGGGCGAATCGGCTGGCATTTGCCAATGATTCACGCCTAGGGGGACCTGATGGCAAATCCAATTCAACCACCCTGACATCAAGTGAACGATCTAATTCAGCGGGCGATGAATCCTGGTTTTGAGCAGAGACAGCGATTAGCCCCTCATGGGAGCAATGACCAAATTGAATATCTGCATTTTTGTATGAATATGAATCAGGGCCCACTGGTTCATCTGGATGTTTTTCCGAAATTTTTCTATTTTTCGAGCGATGTTTGAACCCGAAAAACACATCGTGTCCCTGTCTTGAAAGACCAACAGTTCTAGCCATATCTGACAATTTCCAATCACCATCTAATGAAATGATTACTGTGAGTTCAGATTCTTCTGATGTCGAAACAAGGGCTTTGGCAATAGATGGGGCATCCGTAGAACCATCGTGTTCTAACACATCGGCGCCAGCAATTGTGGCAAGTTGTGTTGTTTCATCATCGCTTTCAAGGTTGAGAATGGTTACTCTGTCAGCAAAATCCTTGGCCCTGATGATTGCAGAAGAGATTCGTAACGCTTGTTTGCGGGCCACCAAGACAATTCTCATCGACACTGCTTTTGGCATTGTATGGATGAATGATTCGGTCAAAGGGTGCCTTGAAGGACCGGTATCACTGGCGCATGGGTATGCGCGTAGTCGTCGTAATGCCCGCGCGCAACGAACAAGAGTTGATTTCAAGCAGTATTGCTTCAATTCCCAATATTGTTGATTGGATTATTGTTGTCGATGATGGTTCAATAGATGAGACTCGACCACTTGCTGAGGTTGCATTGAAGGGACGTGGGGAAATCATTACCACCAACGGATTGGGTGTCGGAGGTGCTATTCAAGTTGGTAGTCAGCAGGCAATATCTCGTTATGGACGAGAATGTGTAGTAGTTGTAATGGCAGGCGACGGACAAATGGACCCTGGCGATTTACCTTCTGTCCTCCAACCGATTCTAGAAGGTAGGGCTGATCATGTCAAAGGAAATCGTTGGATTCATCCAGATGGCCCTAATGGAATGCCAACCATTCGAAGACTGGGGACATGGTGGTTGTCTAGATTGACTTCCCTAGCATCCGGGTTTCGTGTTCGTGATTCCCAATGCGGTTATACTGCAACTTCAGGTTCAATGCTAACAGATTGGGATTGGAATCTTACATGGCAAGGATATGGTTACCCAAATTGGTGGTTAATGGAATCAGGTAGGCGCGGATTTAGGGTCGAAGAAGTTCCTGTAAAATCGGTTTATGGAAAAGAATCTTCAGGAATTAGAATTGGCAAATTTTTCAGCAGTGTTAGTTGGATGTTATGGAAAGGTGTTTGGAGGAGAGGTTTTGATTGGTATATCCGCGGCAAGGGCACATCTAGGATACTCCGATTTTCTGCAATTGCCCTCTGGTTTGGAGGTTGGCTTTCATTATTTCTTTCGATACAGCAACCTATGTTACTATTCGCAGTACCAGTGTCCTTCTTGACATTGGCCAATCTCGATAACAAGGAATCAAAACGGAGAAGGGGGTCCGTCACAACATGAGTTCTGAACACGAGGCCAACTCCTTATGGCGTTGGGTTCTAGGTTCGGCTTTTTTGGCAAGTATGTGTTGCTTCCCAAGCGTTCTATTGGTCGGAATAGGACTGATGACAGTAAGTGCAGGAAATGAGTTGTCGAATAATCTCTACTTTGGACCAGTACGTTGGATACTATATGGATTAACGGTGATTCTATTGACTGTGGGGGTGATTCAGTATTTCAGAAAACAAGGCATCTGTACCATTGATGAAGCAAAACGTGAACGGAAAAGAATTGTCAATACTGCTATTATTGCCCTAGTATCTACATTCGTTCTTTACCTAATTTGGAATTATGTGATCCTTGAATTGTTGGGAATTGCCGTTGGGCTACCATGGGAAGATTCAGCATTTTGGGGATGAATGAATGATTCGAGAGACCATTTGGCATACCTCCGCAAGCCCATTTGAAATCCATCATATCCTGACCGGTTTGGATAAATCACCTGAAACTATGATTGAGACTGAATTGTTTCTGCCGCGAGGCGAAGGGCCGTTTGGATGTGTGGTTGCCCTTCACGGTAGCAAAGGTTGGGCGAATCATCATCAGGATCACATCGATGGCTGGCTCGATGTTGGGCTCGCAGTTTGCAAAGTGAATTCATTCACCTCAAGAGAAATTGATTCGACAGTTGACGATCAACTCTCTGTAACACATGCAATGATGCTTGTTGACGCCTTTAGAACACGTTCTGCGTTGGCACAAGACCCTAGGATTGACAAGATTGCAATTGCAGGCTGGAGCCTTGGTGGAACTGTTGCTCTGTACTCCGCATGGTCCCCGCTCATCGAAATCCTCGGGGCTCCATTCGATGCTCATTTGCCATTCTATCCAGCAGCTCATATCCGCCCAGATGTCCAAAAATGGTCACAATCACCAATTTTGATTCTGCATGGGGATGCTGATGATTGGACGCCTCTTCATCTAGTTGAAGCAATAATGCCCCAACTCCCTAATGCTACTTTGCAGGTTTATCCTGGGGCGCACCACTCCTTTGACAGTGAGAAAGAGTTGGCTTTGCTTCCCAAGGCAGTTCGCTTGAGGAAGCGAACGGCTAGAATAGACAAGAATGGATACATGTCAGGTAAATTGTTTCTTGGTATTCGATTGCCTCTGAACGAGCGCTGGCAGCGTAGATGGATTATCCGAATTTTGCGAAACAGAGGGGCGCATGTGAAAGGGGATCCCGCAGCCCGTGCTGATTCTCTAGAACGCGCGAAGCAATTTCTCATCGATACTATCGGAGATTAAGTGGACCCGCTCAGATTCGAACTGAGGTCTGATGCTCCCAAAGCATCGAGCATAGCCAAGCTAACCCACGGGTCCAGTGGAGTTGGCGCGTCGCTCAACAAACATGAACATTCTCATGGACGTTTCCAACGATTTGTGCCATCTCTGAGTAATTCGCCTTCGGCACATGCTTGCTCTGCAAATAATTCTGCATCTAATGGGAGATTCATTTGCAAAAGTGTTTTTTGCAGAGATTCGAGGGTAACGATGCCATCTTTATCAGATGCTGAATATAGTATACTATTACCATCTACGGATTCATTTTCAGGTGATTGGAAGGATTCATGTTGATCGGTAAGCCAATCCGACAATTGTTCTTGGATCTCAGGGGGCACATTGGATGCAGAGACGGCACGACTCGCCTGATTTGCATTCAGGTGTCTTGAGATTACCTTGGATTGTGAATGATTACAGTGAGGACAATGCAAGTCTTTAGCGTGACGTGATTTGCCAAAAGCCAATTCACAGGATTCACACTTCAATACGAGCCAATCCAACCCCATATTGCCACTTGAATGGTGGCGGTTGTTGAAGAATGCCCTCAAAATCCAAAGTCGCTGTTTCCACTTCCACTGAGTCCAGATGGGCCCCCAATGCTGCCACCTATGCTGGATACCCCACGATTTCGAGAACGTGTTGGACCACCAGAACCACCTAGATTCAGACTGTTCGGAAGAATCAATGCGGCGAGGACGACACCATGGAATCCGTCTTGGGCTTCGATTTCATCTACAGCACATTCGAACAATGCAGTTCCATTGTCATCTTTACGTAATTCCAAGTCTCGATTACCTAATTTCCGTTGTAGGTTTCTACGGAGTTCCACTTCACACTCTTCCATTGACCCTTGGTGGGACATCGTCGAAACAATCGCACATTCGTCACCTTCTGGAGTGGTACAAAGTGCCCATGCAACCCCTGCAGATGCGATACCGCCACTGAAAACCGTAGCTTTTGATAAATGGCACTCCACCAATGTCCCCATTGGCAAATCCTGTGGGGTTCCTGGTTCAAATCCCATGGGTAGCATGGCACCCTCTCCACGAATTAACCGAGCATCGCCAAGTCCCAATTCGACCAATGCTTGGTCCATTGCATGTTCTTCGTTTTCCCCAAATGGGGCAACTGCGGTCATCAACCACCCTGCCAGTGAACCACCGGTTCGTGCGGTTGACTTACGTTGATTACGTGGGCCCGAGGATGTGCCTATGTTGAAGTCCATGAGGAGCCGAGGAGCGTTCAGTTCATCAAAGGCAGGGTAGACGGAGTTGCATGGCCAACCCACGTTCCAAGGTTTTCAGTGTGGCCTTCGCCATGCTCGCCTTGGCATCGGTATTTTTGATTTCCAATGCGGGAGAAATCAGTGCAAATGCTTGGGCATTGTTGGCACTAACTGGTGTTTTTGCAGCAGGCGCAGTAATTGCATTCTTCCAAGAAAATGATGATTCAGAGAGTGCTCCTAGTAAATCTACAGAGGTAGTCAATAATCAACAAACTGATGCGCAACAATTACCTGACCCGGTAGATGTTGGGTTTGATATCCCTGTGGTCTAAATCAAGCGAATTGTTTCTAGATTCTTTGGCGCATATGTCCGTACACGGTAAGTACTGGCAAGGTCCTTCCTAAATTCTGCACACGTATGTGCATCACCGTGGTGACAAATGATAGTCCGGGGTTTAGGGTTCATCGCTTTGACATAGTCCATCAATTGACGGCGGTCACTGTGTCCACTGAATCCATCAATGGTAACAAGGTCACAATTGATACTTACCATGTGGGTTTGTCCACCATCATTAATCGGTACTTCAGCAAATCCTTTCTGGAGGCGGCGACCAAGCGTCCCATCAGCCTGATAGCCAACAAAACACAGAGTATGATTGGGTTCAGGTGCCCAGTTTTTGAAATATTCAACAATGGGGCCACCAGTCATCATCCCAGAGGTTGCCAACACAATACAAGGACTTGGATCCAGCAATATACTCTCTCGCTGTTCACGACCGTCTACCTTTCTGAACCATGTTGAATTGAATGGATTGTCATCCCCACCTTTGAGTACCTTCTTTCGAAGATCCCGGTTGAGTGCATCGGGATGACTTGCATGGATTGCTGTTGCTTCTGTAATCATCCCATCCAACCAAACAGTGACCGGTTCACATTTTCCTGATTTGAACAATTGGTCAATAGCAATCATCACTTCTTGAGAACGACCAACGGCGAAAACTGGACAGAAGATTTTCCCTTTTCTGGCAAGAGCCCTTTGAACTAAATCTTGTAATTCTTGGGTGGCTTCTTGACGAGTTGGTTGGAAATCCTTAGCACCCCCATATGTCGATTCCATAATCAGTGTCTCTACCCTAGGGAAACGAACGGCTGCAGCATCATAAAGCCATGATTTTTCGTATTTGATATCCCCGCTGAACACAATATTGTGCTTGCCTTCTCCAATGTGCATATGCAGAGATGATGAACCAAGAATATGGCCCGCATTGTACATGGTCAGTTTAATGTCGGGGGCGATGTCGATTGTCTTCCCCCATTCAACATCAACGATGTGTTTGATCATCTCCTGAACATCCCCAAGACCATAGGGTGGTGGATTTCCTTCTGCAGCGGCTACTTTGATGTAATCACTTTGCAATAGAACCATCAAATCGCGTGTTGGTGGAGTACAATAGATTGGACCCCGATATCCATATTTGTACATGACAGGCAATTGTCCGATATGATCTATGTGTGCATGAGTAATGACGATTGCATCTAGATTTTCAAAAGGCAATAATTCTGGTGCATTGAAGTAAGGGGCTACTTCACTGAGATTGTTGGTCGGTTTTGCACCAACATCCACGACTATCTTGGATTCGTTGGTTGTGATTAGATGCATGGCACGACCAACTTCACGATACGAACCCAATGCAGTTAGCCTACACCAAGACTCTCCAGAACGTTGCGGACGGTAAATTCGAGTTCCAAATTTTCGTAGTAATGCCTTGCGATCTTCAGCATTTTCTTGACGGTATTTTCGGATATTATGCATGGTTCTGCTTTCTACGGCAGCAAAACGTTCTGTTCGAATAATCCAACCAATTTCATCCCGTATACCTCGGATTGTGCTACCCTTTGGGCCAACGGCTAATCCAGGGTCATCACAAACAATTGTACACTCACAGATGGCTGCATCAAAGTACACTCGTTTTAGGCCCGCTTCCTCAGGGAGCATTTCGATAATTTTGACTTCGGCATCCCTGGCATCCATCAGAATTTTTTCAGAAGGTCGAATTTCAATTCGTCGTTTGATGGTCTTGGCAATTTTGCTCGCCAAACTATCAGATCCAGAGAATACCTCTGGTTCAGATGTGACTATCGCAATGCTTGCCGCTTCAAGGTCCACTTCATAATCGATACCAGATGGCACCATACTCGCAATTTTCTTTTTCACTTGCTGGAATGTAAGCCTCATGACCTAACCTCCTTTCGACCCGGTACACACTTCATCACTGCCCATCCACTGGATGGGTGCGAGGACGGCGCGTGCGCCGGGAAGGGGATTAGCACTGCTTGAGGAGTGCTTCAAGTTCTGCTTCATCGAGTAGTCGGTAGCCATCCTTCTGAGTGATGACTGCGAGGTCCATGCCGTTGCCGCTGGCTGCATCTCGCTGGGCACTCGCGAGAAGGGCCTTTGCCGCAACTTTGAGGGCTTCTTTCTGAGTCATACCCGATTTGAATTGATCTTCCAATACACCATACATGTAAGGCGAGCCTGAGCCGGTCGCACAGTACTCATCTGGAATTGAACCGCCTGCGGAGTCAATAGAATAGACACTGCCACCGGTATCATCTACACCAGCAATTAGCAATTGGACCCAATGTGGGCGGCCACCGAGGATATTTGCAGTCATGGTTGCTGCACCTTTGACCGTCATTAGTTTGCCTCGGTTTAGTTCGAAAAGACTCATTTCTGCCGCAAGTGTTCGAGACAGGGATTGTGCGTGACCAACAAGGCCGGCTGTAGTCAAAGCGAGGTTGTCCGCAATTTTGAACAACTTCTGTACACTCTTGTTTGCAACGAAGTGTCCCATCGTTGCCCGGTGATCAGCGCCGACGACGACTCCGCCGTCGAAACAAATCCCTACCGTACTCGTACCAGTCTTTACTGCAGCCATATCCGCATCCATTTCAATATCCTCCAAGAATCCACGCAGATACGCTTCGGGGATGATGTCGCCAGAAGAGGGGCCCTTTTGAATCCCTCGTCTAACGTCCCCTCGGTCGCACCTCGGACCGCTTGGAGTCGCGACGGTTCTTGAACCTATGAAGTCGAATGGGTCCGAGGATTGAAGGATTGTCACTGTTCAGACCCCCCCATGGAAGATGGTGAGGCACCGAGATGGATGGATATGCCATCTATTGCTGAATCACAACCAGAACCTGTTACTCCAGCCCAAGCGTACCACGATTTAGGGGATTTGTATCCTGATGCCCCCGTGCCAATTATGCGTGGGGAAGCCATCATACACAGAGCAGTTTTACATGATTCATCTGGAATTGAAACCCTGTTTGACTGGGTTGCAGCCGGAGATGTCGCAATTGTTGAACTGAAACGGTTAATTCATCGCGAAATTGAATTCGCAAGTTGTATATCTCGATTGCAGGAACTAATCGAAGGTGACCTTGGGGGGGCACTTGTTCAAGTTGGTGATAATCGACTCATATTACTCCCAACTGGTTTCGCGGCCGTTAAAGGTGTTGAAAACGAAGTATTCGCACCAGACGCATAGGTTCATACCCCACTAGGAGGACATATTGTCATGGAGAGCACAATTGATGTCTCCTGTGTCATCTGCGGGTTTGACCAAGGATTAGCCATGCTAGCGCACACAGAAGAAATTGCATACTTTGGCGAACACACACAGGTGACCCTTTCTTGCCCAGGGTGCGGATGGAGGCAAACAGACTTCATTCCCGCAGAGGCCAGAGAAGGTTCGTGCCAATCATACCACATCGATTCAAGTGAGGATTTGAAAGTTAGAGTCATTCGAGGTTCTGCATGCACCGTAAGATTGGTTGAACTGGATTTAGAAGTACGCCCAGGTTCACATTCTACTGGATATGTTTCCAATATCGAGGGGGTACTCAACCGATTTCAGGATGTAATCGATATGGTCGGCAGGCAGGCTGCTGCAGAAGGAAATGAAGATGCCATTTCTGAATTGACAAAACTTACTGAAACCATGCTAGAGATTCGTGAAGGACAACGTGGCGCTACACTAGAATTTCTTGACCCGCATGGGCATTCAATGATTATGACTGAAGAAGTGGATTCACGCGCGTTGACTGTGGATGAAATCGAGGATTTACCAGTTGGACCTGCTGCCGGATTAATGGAAGCTGGCGCATCACAATCGAGAGCCGGCCCCGTGACAGAGGAATGAAGAACAAAACCGATAGCATCGATTGATCCACGCTTGTATATGCGAAACGCTACTGACGTCTTTTCCGAGTGGGCAGATATTGGCAAAGACGCAGGGATGGAGAAAGGACATGCTCCTGCTGTTGATGAAATTCTAACCGCTGCATTTGAAGAAATGGCATGCATTGAATCTGGATTTAGTGCAATAGATGCAGGTTGTGGTAACGGCTGGGTTGTCCGGTTATTGTCAACAATAGATGGTTGTAAATCTGTAATTGGCGTCGATGGGGCAGAATCCATGATTTCACGAGCAAATGATGTTGATCCTGCGGGAACATACATACATGCAGACTTGCAAACTTGGTCACCAAAGAATCCTGTTGATTTGGTCCATTCAATGGAGGTACTATACTATCTTGATGATATTCCAGGATTCCTAGAATTGGTCTGCAATAAATGGCTAAATGAGGGGGGGATTTTCGCTTTTGGAATTGACCATTATCTCGAAAATGATGCATGTCACGAATGGTCGAAAAAAGTCGGTACGAGAATGGCGATGCATAGTGAATCAGAATGGCGGGTGATGGTTGAATCAGCCGGTTTAGAAATCATACAAATGTTCAGAGCCGCACCTGGTAAAGACTGGTGCGGAACATTAACTATAATTTCACGGAAACTGTAATTTTTTGACGCGGCCAAATTAGAAGTGGATGATGTGCATGCGGGAATGCGAACCGTGCCGAGTCGTGAAATAGAGACTGTGGACCGTTCAGATAGGGTTGGTGAGGTGCTGCCCTAACTGATCGTGTGGCTGCGAATGTGGCTGTACAAGATGCTCCTGAGCGTTTGAAAGACGCTCTGGCGGATGCGCATGTTGCCAAGCGCAAGGCCAAGCGAGACAAGCTCACCGATGCGATGGAAGGTCTAGACGACCTTCTCGACGACTGATGGTATCAGTCGAGGTCTGCGCCATTCATCAGTAGTGGTAGTGCAACGATGAGGCTGCAGCATACTGCTTGGATGCCGATGAATATCATGCCAAGACCTGCGATAAGACCGCCGGCT
>Ga0066850_10000726_pt1 | contig 17607 bp, 27 predicted proteins | sample ETNtaG_4_FD_67282 | JGI IMG/M metagenome (GOLD analysis project Ga0066850, IMG submission 67282) | Marine microbial and viral communities from oxygen minimum zone, Eastern Pacific Ocean - ETNP201406SV67 | ecosystem: Environmental > Aquatic > Marine > Oceanic | place: Pacific Ocean: Eastern... | reverse complement strand
CATTTTAATAGTTTTGTAAACAAAATTATAAGACAAAAATGTGATATTTAATGATAGTGTAAATAAATCCTAAAAAGAATATAGACATACCTATTTCGTGAATACGTTTGTTAGCTGAAAATATCATAGGTGCCATAATACATAACATAGCCACTCGTCCTATTACTTTAGCACTTATTATATCGCCTTCATTATAAAATGCAAAGAAATTCCCTATAAGAAATACTTGTAATAACCAAGCCAATCCTAATATAACAGTGTGATATTTGTAATAATATTCTTTTAAATCAACGGACTTCTTATCATGCTCGTAAGGTATTATAACTTCAGATATAAACATCATTAACATAGGTACAGCTAGAAATAAAATATATGTAAATAAATTCCAACTTTCATCAGGATAGAAGTTTATATCTTGTAATGGCGTAGCAGTCCACCAAAACAGTATCATAGTAAAAATTGTTATAAATGTAAAAATACTATGTGGCCAATAAAAAGTAACTTTTTCTTTATTACTAGCTTGATTAATAGTTATAAGTGAGGTAATACTTGTTATAATTCTAACAAAGGCAAAGCCTAGTATTAAAAATGCTACTGTAGATATATGACCGAATACCATTTATACTCCACAATTAGATATACAAATCCAAATTTCTTCTTTTGTAACTGTTTCTAAAACAGTAAAAAGAACTATTATAAAACCCAATCCCATTATGAATTCTCAGTAATAATTTTAAGATTATTTTCAGCTTCAGCTGCATCAAGTTCATGTTGATTATTAACACTTTCTTCTAATTCATTAAACGCTTTAGAAGATTTTATTTTAGATAAAAGCATTTTATCTTTCTTTAATCTATTTAACAAAATTTTATTTGCTTCTTTATCAGAATATTTTAATAAAGCAAAAACTCTATAATTAGTACCATCTGCATGAACTACCATATCATTAATTCTATATCCAGCAACATCAACATCAGCTATAACATTTTTAGTTACTGTTTCTAATTCAGTTAAAATAGATTTATCTATTTCTTCAGTTCCAATTTGAGCTACAAACTTTTTAGTTTGAGAAGATAATCTACCATTTATTCTATCTGCTAAAGTTACTTTTGCACTTAATACAGCCATATCACTAGATAATTGTAAATCAGAAGTTACAGCTGTACCTACAGAAAATATAGCATTATCATCAGTAGGTGGAACTAAATACCAATCTGGTATTTTTATAACTTGATCTTTTACTTTAGCAACTTTGTATTTCCAAGATTTAGGATCTACTGGAAGTTCAGGTGGAAGAATTTTTACTTTATCCACTTTTGGAATAATAGTTACTTTAGCTTCTTTTTGTTTAGTAGTTTGACACCCTGTTAAGGCCAGGGCGACTATGCCTATTATAATATAATTTTTCACAAATTATTCTCCATTATTTAAATAGTAATCCTAAAATATCTAAACCACTTATTGATATTTTAAGATCGTTATTATGCTGAATACCTTCAAAAGGTTGATTTATAAAGTTATTATCAGGAACCCATTTTGTAGTAGGATTATCAACATAAATTATTTTTGGTTGTTTTACAACCATTTGTTGTTTATAAATAATTTTTTCACTCACAACTGTCCCTATTTTGGGGACATTATTTTTATTTATTTTAGTTTGATTTGTAACTATTTCAGTATTTTCTTGTTTACAAACCATATCTGTTTTCGCAGTTAATATTTCAGGCGAAACTTTTCTTATAATTTTTTCTTTGGCTCTTTTTTCTGCATTTTTACAAGCTACATTTTCAGACATATCTGGACCAAATGTAAACATTCCATTGGTATCATACCATTTATTATCTATTTTTATTTCCATAGATACCACACATTTTCTGGCATCTTCAATATAAGGAAATACTTTACGTTTGAAATTTTTAGTAGATTGAATCGTTTTTGTATATTCAGTATTTATTTTATAATCATAATCACAAGGTGTATTAGCTATAGAATATATGGGATAACCTAATATCATCCCAATAATTAATAGTTTTTTCATACACTACTTTCTCCCATTCTTTTTCTCAATTCACTTGAACTAAATCTATGATCTCTTTTATTAAAATATAATTCTATATCTCTTTTTTTGCATATATCACGACCAGTAAATTCTTTATTTCTATATTCTTCACCTAATATTCTAACATTAATTTGTCTCATTTGTAAAATATCTTCTAAATCTATTTCATGTAGATATGGGATTATTTCATCTACAAATCTTACAGCTTGTAATTGTGTATATCTTTCAACAATAGTTTGTACTGGTTTATTTTTTTCTGGTCGATCAACACTAGGATCAATTTGTAAAGCACATATTAAATAATCACATACTGATTTTGCTTCTCTTAACATTTCAATATGACCAGCATGTAATAAATCAAATGTACTAGCTGTAATACCTATTCTCATTAATTAATCCCATAATAATTTTTATACCAAGATATGAATTTTTCAACACCTTCTTTTATAGATGTTTCAGGTTTATAACCTAAACTTTTTAATTTGGTACAATCCGACCAAGTAGTACGTGCCTCACCTGGTTTTTCTTCCACTAATTTTCTTTTAGCTTTTCTATCCAAATTATTTTCAATATGGTCAACAAAATGCATGAGTTCAACTTTTTCACTACGACCAATATTATATATTTCTTTAGATGCATCTTCATTAAGATATTTGTTTATAACTATGCCAATGCCTTGAACAATATCATCTACATAAGTCCAATCTCTGGTCATATTACCATAATTAAAAAGTTCTATCTCATTACCAGCTACAATATTATTTGTAAAATCATATAGAGCCATATCTGGTCTACCCCATGGACCATATACTGTAAAGAATCTTAATCCTATAGTTACTGGAATAGATGAGCATTTAAATTGTGATTCATTAGTAGATTTACTAACTCCATAAGGATTATTGGGGTGTCCATATTTCTCATCTTCTTTCCATGGTAATTCATTGCCATGCATTACACAAGATGTTGAAGCATAAACTACTTTATCCACACAAGCTTCTTGACAAGCAGTAATTAAATTATGAGTTCCTATAATATTATTATTATAATATTTTTCAGGATCTTTAAAAGAATGTCTAACATTAGCATACGCAGCTAGGTGTAATACTATATCTGGTTTATGCCCATGCATAAATTCTTCTAGAAAAACAGTGTCCATTAAATCGCCATGATCAATAAAAATATCATTTTCTTTTAAATCTTCATTTCGATTAAATTTTAATTTTGGATCATAATAATCATTAAAATTATCAAAACCTATAATTTCATGACCTTCCGATTTAAATTTTTTAGCAGCGTGAAAACCTATAAATCCAGCTGCACCAGTGATTGCTATTTTTGCCATATATTACCTCCGTGATTATATTATATCACATTTACTACTGAATGTAAACAACTTTTTGTTCTTTTTCTCTATCATCTAATTCATATTCAGATCTATAAGAATTATTTTGTTTTATAACTTCTTCTAATACACTAAAAGTTTTTGCAAAGTTAGCAAATGCTTGAGTATCTTTAGGAAAACATGCTCCTCCAAAACCTCTTTTACCCTCTGGTCCTGGTACTTGAGTGTGACTAGGTCCAACTCTTTCATCAGTGCCTATAGCATTTATAATTTTATTATAATTACAATCCATATTATCTACTATATCTTTAAACTGATTCATCCAAAGTACTTTAGTAGCTAGGAAAGAATTAATTCCGTATTTAACAAAAGATGCTTCTTTTGCAGTCATATGAAATACTGGACAAGGTTTACAATTACTATAATCATCATAAAATTCTTTCACTCTATTTGTAATAGTTCTTGACCCACCAAATATATGCATTGGTGGATTAATAAAATCGTCTAAAGCATTTTTTTCAGTTAAAAATTCTGGATTATAAACTACTAATTTATTTCGTAAATATAATTTTTCTACTATGTCTGGAGTGACAGTAGATTTTATAATAACTGGACAAGTGAATTGAGCTAAATCTATAACAACTGATTCAACTATAGACGAATCAATTTCACCATCTTTTCCAAATGGAGTTGGTACACATACAAAAGCTATATCTATATTTTTTCCATCAAACATTAAAATATCTGCAAGATTTGATATATCAGTATTATAAATTGGATCTATTATATGTTTATTAACACCATCACTAAAACCATAATCAACAGCTTTACCAACATATCCGTGTCCGACTATAGCTATATTTATATTTTCTTTCATTATTTTTCCCTTTTCATATCTGTATATTCTCTTCTGTATTTAGATATAATTTCTGGCCTTTCTTTACCAGCAAATATAAGAATATCATTTTCTTTATCTATTTCTATATAAGCTCTTCTATCATGAACTGGGTGAATAAAATCTGGTTTACCCCAAATTTTTACCGCACTATTATATTCTTCACCTCTGAATCCTATAAAGTGAACGGTTCTTTCAATCGTGTCTTTCTCCATATCCATAATCTATAACCACTGGAAATCTTGGTATTCCATCTGGGGTTAAATTAAAAAATCTGCATGTAACCCAATTTGGAGTTTTTTTAGAATCCCATAATTCTTTTAATTCTTTTTGTGTACCTCTAATACCAGAACCAAATTCTTGACCACTATCTGTTTTTAAAGTAAATTTTTTAGTATAACCAGACCAATTACCAAGACCTTCAAGCATATTAACAACTTCAAATTCTTCGGTTGTAAATTCTTTTCTCTTTAGAAGAGATTTAGTTCTTTTATTTTCATATGGTGCGTCTTTTCTAACCATTTGACCTTCATATCCATTTTCAGTATATTCTGAATATTTAGCATCTAATTCTTCCTGGTTTGCACACCATGTTGTTTCTACTACTTGTATGGGTCCATAATAATTTATTGATATTGTTTTAAGCATTTCATGTCGGCCTTTAAAAGACATTTCAACACCTCTAGACCAAGTTATATCATACATATGATATTGTACAAGATTTTCAGCTTCTTTAAAATCTTCTTCAGTACTTTTTAATTTTCTAACTAGACTAGTTATTTTATTAAAATCTGCTTTTAAATCATGATTATATAATTCACCATCTATTATAGCCGTAGGCCATACTTCAAAATGACTTTTTAATGCTTCCCATATATGAGGACAACTAGTTATTTCTTTACCAGCTCTAGTCCACATTCCATCATATTTAACAATACATCTAATACCATCTAATTTTGGTTGTGTATAACCTTCTGATACTGGATGTTTTTTATAATCTTCAGCCAACATTGGTTTAAATTTATCATAAGAATCTATATCTTTGACATTTTCAAAATATTCTTTTTCCAACCTTCTTTCCCAAGTCGATTTAGCCTCAAATTCTGCTTGGGTTTTAGCTGTAGTGGCATTCTTTTTACCAATATTTTTAGCTTCTTTTAAATTCCACTCACTGACTACAAGTTGCCCTTCTTGTAAACCTGATATTGTTCGAACACCAGCTTTATCATCGCTATCCCAACCTATATCAATTTCCCAAACTCTAATTCTATTGTTATTATCTCGTTTATAAAGAGCAGGTAGTGATCTTGTATTTTTCATTATTAACTAAACTCCATTTTCAATACTTTATAATTTTCGTGTCTAATTCTTTGTTTAATACGTTTTTTAATATTAACAATAGCAACTATTTGACTTAAACCAAATGCGAAATCATAAAATGTTCTTCTACTACCTTTTGGAGTAAACCATTCATATGTTACTTTTAATTGTATAAATTTCATATTAACCCCAATTTTTTCTATCTTGTTCATTTTCAAAACCATAAGTATATGCAACAATTTCTTTTGTTGTCATATGAGCTAATGGAATCTTTGTTCCATGACCAGTACCATTTGGCCAATAATGTGGATTATAATCTTGACCATAATAACGATCTGCACTACCTCTATCTTGGGGTGAACCATGAGTTGGAATTCCGCCTCTTATAATATTTTCTGTGTTATTTTTTTTCATAAAATTCTCCTCTTTTTCATTTTATAAATACATTATAACACACTTTTAAATAAATGTAAAGTGTTTTTTTAATTAATTTGCATTTTTATTGAAAGGTGTTACATAAATGTTACACTACATATTTTTATAAACATATTCCAAAGCTCTATCAGCTTCTTTATTAATAGGTCTATTTTTATACCAATTTCCTGTATCTGTATCAAATTCTCTACATAAAGTTGTTATTTCATCTACACTTATGGGATATTTAGATTTAACTGCATTACCAGCAATACCAACCATTATTTGATACATCTTATGATACCACCCAGTTTTAGAAATAGACTGATATTCTGTTGCTAAATTTCTAGGCCAAAATGGACAATCACGATAAGAATTCCAATGAATATTTTCATTATCAAATTTATTTTTTCTGTGTTTAATTACTTCTTTTTTAAGAGCTTCAGGTAATCTATCGAAAAAACTATTTAAATTAGCCTTTTCTGGCATAGGGTATTTTTTTATAATATCATTAGGATTAATAATATCACCAGTATTACTGAAAATAAAATTAAAAGCATTATCATACGTTGCAGGGATATAATACATTCTCGATAAGTCCTTAGTCTGTTTATCTCCAAGTTCTCCCAATTCGCTTTGTAAACCGTACCAAAATGGCTTGATTTTATCCCTTTTGACCGAGCTTGTAAGTGGAAACACAAGTCTGAACTTTGGCGAAGTTCTTGTACTACTTGCCGTAGAATAACAAATAAAGCGATAATCAGAAAACCTATTAATAAGATCATCTTTTAATTCTCCATTTGATTCATAATCATCTACGTCTACACAACACCACCCTGACCAAGACATAACATTATCATTAGACCTAGTAGTATTAGGTAAATATATAGCTGGTGAGATAAGTACAGCATCTTTTTTAGATGCCACAGATTTCTCTGATAAATCATATAAAAATTTTTCAAAATCATCAAAACTATTTATCTCCATTTGTCTGTGAGTTTTATTATCAAATATAGATTTGAATATAGTAAGTTTAATCATAATTATATTATATCATAAAACACTTTGATTGTAAACTAAAAAAATTGTTCTAAAGTATTTCCATTAAAATTAATATTTGGGCCTTTTGGCATTTGTGGAAATTTATCCCAAACACGAGATGGTGCTACATGCCATCTTTCTTTCTTTTTAATTACTTTAAAAGCTCCTGGCCAATATTCTTGTAATTTACGAGATCTCATAAGACGTCCATCACCTGCATGTACTGTATCAGTATTACCACCTTTATATTGTCCAGTGGCAGCTTTACCCATTAAAAGTTTATTAAATAAAATTGTGCAGTAACCCTCGGTTAATACTTGCATACTATAATCAGTATCTTCTATACAATCATGTCTATATAAAATATTTAATTTATTATTTATAAGCATACAACTATAAGTTTGTCTATTAATAGATACGTGTGTATTTCTAGCAAATGCAAATATTGTATGAGATAAAGAAGCAGCTCCAATATTATCAAAATGAGATATATAATTCTCTGCCGCTGCTAAAATATTTTTAGTATTTTTTATAACATTTTTACCATCTTCTCTAATACGAAAATCTTTTATATTATCATCTATTTGCCAATGATAATCTGCACCAATGGATATAGAATGTTTTTTACATGCGTTACGAACATAACCAATACCTTGATTATTTTTTTCCATAACTACTATTTGATTTTCAGAATATTCTTTATGATAATCATCGGCATCTTGAGGTTCAACAACAACATAAAAAGATATATTATTATCAGCTAAACATTTTGTAGTTAATTTAATTTCACTACGAGCTTTTGATGGAACATATATGGGATATTTAATTTTATTATAATTATTAAGATTATTAATAGTTTCTTGACCTAAATTTTCTAGCCAATCATTCGTTGTCATCATCTATCCATCTTGATAAAGTTGCATCACTAGTTGTTAATGCAGGATACCATATAGCTTTAGTCCTATCTGTTATATTATTCTGACCTATTTTAGCGGCAAATTCTCTTACATCTTCATAATTTCTAAATCTGACTTTAATTACAGCATAATCTTCTTTTTTATCTTGTTCAAATTCTGGCATACCATCATATTCAAATGCTGTTTTTTCTTCTTGGTCACCTGATAAAACAAACAGATTATTTTTTTCTGTATCTACATTATTTTTATTCGTCGCCATTTAAATCCTCCTCGCCTTTATTAGATTTTTTATGTTCTTCTTCTGTGAGTCTTTTTCTTTTTAATCCATATTCATCTGGACCTTTTGGTATATTTAGTCCAAATTTTAATTTAGGTTTTTGAACAAATACACTATAATTTACATTGTGATGCCAACGGCCCCATTTCCATGCTATTTCAACTACATCAGGGTGTTGAGTTTTTAACGATTCTGCAAATTTTCTTCTGTTATCATAACCAGCATCTTTATCACCTTCACGAGTTTCTCTACTACCACCTTTAGTAATACCATAAACTTCAGCCGTATTACCACCAGACATAGTCATTGATGCAGCTTTTCCACATAAAAATTGATTAAATAAGAATGTACAATGCCCAGATTTTAATACTTGAATGCTCAAATCTGTATCTTCATTATACCGACCTCTCCATCTTTCTTTTATATCATTTGATAATAATATGCAAGAATATACTCTGGTGTTAACATAATATGGTGGTCGTTTAGTACCAGCAGGGCAAAAGAAAGCGTAATTTAAACCAGACATTTTAACATTTTCATATCGATCAGTAAAATCTTCACATACTCTAAAAAATGAGCCACTATTCATTCTTATTTTTTCATTTTTGTGTAATCTGAAAAAATGTCTCATATTATCATCTAAGATCCAGTGACGTTTATGACCTTCTTTTATAGAGTGATCCCAAACCCAATTACGAACCGGTATTGATCCACCCAATAAACCAGTTGATTCATCTTTTCTAGCCCATTCAGGATTATCTCTAAACCCATCGGGTAATACTAAAATTTTTTCTTTTGGTACTACTTTAGAATACTCATCATATTCAGTTTTTTCAATAACTATTCTATATGGTATTTTTAATTCTTCCATAGTTCTTTGAGTCATACGAAGTGCATGAGCCCATCTACCTTTTGAAATAATATAAACTGGATATTTTGGTGGGTATTTAGGTAATTCCATTTTAAACTCTTTTTTATATATTATATCATATTTTAACTGATTTGTAAACACTTTTTTAAGTCTGGCGGAGAATAATTTTTCCCTTTCATTACTTTACCATCTTCTCTATAAACCGGTTTACCTTCTTCATTTAATTTAGACATATTAGATCTTTGTACTTCTTCAAAGCATTTATCCAAATCTACTCCAAAAGCATGACCAGCACCATAGGTAACGTATAATATATCAGTAAGAGCATCAGCTACTCCTACTATATCTTTTTCTTTCATAGCATCATATAACTCATTTAATTCTTCTGAAATTAATTCTAATCGTAGATTAGTAGTTTGGGCATCTGGAAATTCTGGTTTAGTTTTTATTTCCTGACCAAAAGTTTCCATAAATGTGCCTACTGCTTTAAAATTACTCATAATTTCTCCAATTCTTTTTTAGTTTCTTCCCAATTATTTACTTGTATTGTTTTACAATTATCTTTATTTTCTAATGCTAAAGCTAGAGGATAATCATTTCCACCTGGTTCAGTTTTATCTCCAAAAAATATAATTGGTGGTGAAACGTAATTTAATATTTGTCTTTTATCTGCACCCATAGGGATAATATCCAAACCAGTTTCTCCAGCAACTTGAGCAACAACACCTAAATCTACAAATTCTTTATTAAAATTTTTTGCTATAGTTTTTCTTTCGTTTGTATCTTTATCATACTTAACATACATTTTTCTTTCACCTAGAGTACAATTTCTTCCTATAATACTAAAATTTACTAAGCCTGTTCTTTCTTCTATATGTCTACCAGATCTAAAAGGGAATTCGCTTTTTTCTAGCATAAGAGTTAACCATGTTTTAATATCTTTTGGTAAAATCCAATCCAATTCATATATTTCTTTACCTTTTTCCCATATATTATTACCCGCACAATTATGTACAGCTTTAACTTTTTCACATATTTCTTTGCCTACTTGTTCAACTGTTTTGGGATAATCTGAACCGGTTATTAACCACACATTATTTTTTTCAATAAAATCTTTAAAAAATAATTCGAATTCAGAATCTATTCTTTGTCGGCTTGGAGTTAATGTTCCATCTACATCAAAAATAAAATTGTATTTCATATTATATCCTGTTCCGTAATTATCCAAAAAATTCATCTAATGAAGCTCTTTCTTCAGCAGACCAATTAATAGCATCTAAAATAAGGCTTAATGGGTCTATAAAAGTTTTTTGGAATTGTGTATCATAATCTATATAACTATTTAGTCCAAATTCTTCTGGTAATTTATCTGGAAATGCTACTACATTTTCTTTTATTTTATTCGGCATTTTTAAATAACAAAATTTTAATCTAGAACCATTTTCAATTAATTCATATTTTTTATTTAATTTGAATTCTTTTAAATACTTATTATATAGTAGAGAACCTCTAACGTGAATTGGACTTCCTTTACCATATATTGTTTTTCTATCTGCCCAATCTGTAATATTAGTAACTGATCTAGGAAATGCCACTTGTTCGGCTGGTAATGAATAAAATTCTTGTTTAAATTTCTGAATAAAATTCTGTGTTTCTTTTTCAGTACCCGTGATTAAAACTTTAAATATTTCTTTAAATTTATCTCTTACTACTTCTGGCGTAGATGATTTTATAGCCTCAATACCCATAATCTTAAGTTTTGGCTCGTCATATTGTACACCTTCTGAATTATGAACATTAAGAATATATCTCTTTTTAGCAGTCCATATACCTCTATCAGCAATAACTTCTCTTGCCATCTCCATACGAGGTTTGTGGCAATTTAAATTTTTAAATAATTTTTCATATGATTTATTTAGTATTGGTTCGAAGTGTTCTGTACAAATTTTATCAAGAAATTTTACTGGATCAGTTGGATTTAATTTTTTAATTAAATCAGCAAAGTTAACATAAAGAGAATCTGTATCCATTGCTATCACATAATCTTTATTATCAGTTTTTAACAAATCATTTACTGATTTATTTATTGCTCGTTCTGCCCATCTTATGACCATTTGACCAGTAAGTGTTACAGCCTCCGCAACTTGTATATCAAAATATTTAAAATATTGATTACCCATTGCTCCATAAAGTGAATTCATTAGAATTTTAATAGCCATCTGCTGATTATGTAATTGATTTATTTCTTTTTCTAAATCATAAGTTTTTGTTTTCACATATTGTTGTTCTGCCGCCAACATCATCTTTTTTACTGATTTACGTTCATTATAATAATCAATGATAATTGTCGGTAAAACACCCTCTTGTTTTTTAGAATAAGTTGACCCATTAGTAGCAACTGTTAAATCTTTTTCTCTTAACATTGGGTGTATTGGATCTAAATCCGAATCAAAATAATTTAAATAATAATCTACACCAGATGGAACATCACTTAATCTCACAATAGTTTCTGGAGACATATTCCATTGAACAATAATATTTGGATATAGAGAATTTAAATCAAAAGATACAACCCAATCGTGCATACCTTCATAGACATCTTTCACATAACCGCCAGCAAAGGAACTTTTAGTTGCTGGAGAAAAATGAGCTGGTGTTACTTTTCTTTGACTCATTAATTTACGATATATAATAGATTCCCATATACCAACCGTACCAAATACATCTTGATAATTAACTCCACCCTTATAAGCCATAGTTACAGCAAGAGTAATTAATCCCATTTTTTCTTCTAGTCTATCAACTAACTGAACGTCTTTCATATTATAGTCAATATATTTTTGGAAATCATCCTTGTATAAATTTTTAAGAGAACCAGACTCCTCAAAAGATAATTTCTTTTCTCCTAAAACAACATTGGCGATATTATTAAGTTTATATGATTCTTGTGTGCCATAAGCATATCCAAATTTTTGAAATAATTCTAAATAATCCAAAATTTGAACACCACGAATATCAAAAGTTTCTTGGGTTTTCATCATTCTTTTTATTGTTTTATGCTCGACCATACCCCAAGGAGAAAACTTTTTAACCATATCCATACCAAGAATACGTGCTGTACGATTTATTAAATAAGGAATATCAAAAAATCTAACATTCCAACCAGTGATAACATCTGGCACATTTTCTTGTTTAAAATAAAAATTTAGGAATTTAGTTAATAAACTGGCTTCATCTCTACAGCGATAATATCTAACTGGTTTGATAAGAGCAGTTTCTGTATTATAATCACCATAACCCCAAACGTGATAGATACCATCTATATTATTTTTTAAGGTTATGGCTAATATTTTTTGAGTTGCTTCTGAAGGATTAGGGAATCCACCCTCATATTCTGTTTCAATATCTATTGTTGAAACATTAATTCTATCTCTATCAAATTCTATTTCACGAGGAAATTTTTCTGTAACATATTGATGAAGATAATTAGAACTACCATAAACATTAATACCTTCAACGTCTTTATATTTTTCAAGCCAATGTTTAGATTCACGCATATTTTCAAAAGAAACAGGGCCGATGTTTTTACCATCGAACCCTGTCCAACCTACATCTTTTTTTGAGGAGATATAAAATGTTGGTTTAAAATGATCTTTTCTGAAAATTTTATTACCGTTGGCGTCATAACCACGATAAAACATAGAATTTCCATAACGAACTACTGATGTATAAAATGATTTCATAATATATTATAACACAATTTCAAACAAATGTAAAGTGTTTTATATCATTTTTTTAGCTTTTTCACATGTTTCATTATTTCTTCGAGTCCAACCTTTACCAAAAGTTGAAAATGTAGATAATGATTCATAAAAAGCTTGTCTAATATCTTTATAATCTTCTATGGATTTTTCTACTCCGTGGTGTTCTATATATTGATCTAAAGTTTTTAAGGTATTAGGACCAATTCCACCATCGGCAACAGTACCAATCATTTTTTGTAATTTCTTTGCAGCTCTACCTGTTCCAGAATTTACAGCCCAATCAAATACTGCAAAATCTAGTCCTGATGGTAAATGATCACCTTTTACTCTATCCCAATAATTTTTTTTATAAATTGGAGCGACATCTTCTTCAGTGAGATCTTTCATATCTTTAGTGCCACCCCATTCTACCCAAACTCTTTTAGTGACACCTAAATTAGTTTCACCTCCAGGATCTTTTGGATGATTTACATAACCACCTTCATGATGAAGTATAGCTTGTAAACAGTCTTCAAAGTTTTCTTTAGCCATTAATTTGCTCCTTATAATGGATTTAAAAAAGGACGAGTTTCCCCGTCCTTTTATTTATATTTAGGACTTAACCTAATAAAAGACTTCCTCCCTTATTGATAGCAAACTTTTTTGGTTTCTTTTCATCTGGAATAATGTTTTCTAGATGTACGGAAAGTACTCCGTTTTCCAATTTAACATCTTTTACTTCCACGGTTTCAGCTAATGTGAATTGCCTATGGAATTTACGTGATGCAATACCTCTATGAAGATAATCAGGTTTTTCTGAATTTTTAGATTCTCCTTGTATTGTTAATGTGCTATCCTTGAGTTCAACTTTAACATCATCTTCACTAAAACCTGCTACGGCTAGATTAATAGTATATTGTTCCTCATTACGAATAATATCGTAAGGTGGATAATTTGATGGTGTAGTTGTATAGGTTGAGTTGTTTCGTTCTAGTTGATCCCAGATTCTATCAAATCCGATAAACCAAGGATCCATTGTACGAATATAAGTGCTTAAATTAGTCATATTGTCCTCCTTATTAAGCAAGGTTAATTTTTTAGGACCCGAACCATTCGGCATCCATATATTATATATAATAACTTTTTTGAAAATGTAAAGGGTTAAGTGTCAATTTTTTTCGGATCATCTAGAAATTTTTCAATATTTTCATGAGTAGATAAAGGAATTCTTTGAGTTACTACTGGATCTACTCCATCATGAAATGTGCATCCTATTTCCATTAATGTATATTCACCATTTTCTACAGGACCAAAATTAGCTATCATATGATCCCGTAAACCATTAATTATATAATTTGTATTTTTAATATAAAATCTAGAACAGTCAATAAAAGAATTAAATTTTAATTGATCAGTTACTCTCCAAGAAACATTATTTTCTGGGTGTAACATTATCATAGCATATAACACCCAGCTATATACAGAAGCTGCAGCCATTAACTATTACCTATATTATATTTCGGACAAAGCTCCCATTCTTCTTTTTCTTTAAAAGGTATAATTTTTATCTGTCTCATAGGAGCTAGTGGTTTAATATTTTCTTTATTGTCTATAGAAATTAAACCCCAATCACTTATAAGAGTTGCTATAGTATTTCTACGAGCTATGTCATTTTCTTCTAAATTAGATTTTTTACCATCTAATAAAAATAATTCTTTAAAATGCACAATAAAATAGCGTCCTTGTTTATGTAATATATGACATGACTGAAATAATTTCTTTTCTTTTCTAGATGCTACTCCCATACGAGTTAAGGTTTCACGAACTTTTAAAAAATCATCAGGTTCGTTTAACGTAACTTCAAGCATTGAAGCTGGTGTCCACTCTACTATATTATTATTTTCCACCTTTATAAACCTTCTTTCTTATTTCATTTAATTGATCTGGTGAAAGTAGTTTATGTGCGGAGCGTGCTTTTTCGTTGCTATAGCTATAATACTCTTTTATAATATCCAAATCATCTACGGTTTCTGGTTTATTCCATTTAGAAAACCGTTTTTTCTTCCTAATTATATTTATAAGAAAGTCAAACTGTAGACGGCTATCTAGATGATGGTGTTTATTCATTTCATTAGCATATATAACTGTATCTCTAAAATAAGATAAGCCTCTATTTACCATAAAAGAATTGTATAATTTTTCTGTTATATCATCAATCATAATATCTTTTTTACCATAATTGATTTCATTTAAAAATGTGAAAGGTGTCATAATATATTATACCATATTTTTATTGATTTGTAAACATATTTATTCATATATTCTATTATGTGTATCATTACACCTAACAAATGTTGTGCATTTAGGAATAGATTTTATATTTTTTGCTCCAATATAAGTACAACTTGATCTTAAACTTCCTAAAAGGTCTTGTATTGTCGAATCTATTGAGCCTCTATATGGAATTTTAACTTCTTTTCCTTCCGATGCTCTATAATCTCTAAGACCACCAAAATGTTTTTCATTTGCTAAAGTAGAACTCATACCATAAAAATGAACATTTTGTTTTATAATTGTTTCTCTATGAACTTCTGATCCAGCTACAAATAGAGGAGAACCTACTTTTTCACTTCTAACTTTACTTGTAATATGTTCAGTTGATATTATTTCTCCACCGCCCTCGTCATGCCCTGCAAGCATTCCTCCGAGCATAACAAAGTCCGCTCCTCCTCCCAAGGCTTTAGCGACGCAACCTGGCGTCGTACAGCCTCCGTCAGCAATAATATGAGCACCAAGGCCATGAGCAGCGTCGGCACATTCCACCACGGCCGAGAGCTGCGGGTAACCGACTCCAGTTTGTATACGAGTAGTACAAACAGAACCAGGCCCGATACCACATTTAATAATATCTGCACCATTAAGAATTAACTCCGAGGTCATATCTCCAGTTACAACATTACCAGCTACTATTATCAATTCTGGGTGATTTAATCTTATTTGATTTATAAAATCACCAAAAAATTCTGTATATCCATTGGCCACATCAATACATAGATATTTAACCTTTCCATCAGTTAATTCATAAACTTTATGAAATTTTTCCATATCTTCTTCAGTTGCACCAATAGACATCATAGTATAATTTTGTATTGCATCTAAATGTTGTTGAGATATTTCACTTTTTACAGGATCAAAATATTCGACTAATTCTTTTACACCATATGTTTTAACAAGACAAGTCATAATACCACGTGTTCTTAATTTATCTGCCATAGCAAAAGTTCCCACTCCGTCCATATTAGATGCTATAATTGGTATACCATAAAATCTTCTATCTTGTCCTCTAGCATTTCTAAATTCCATACCTCTAAATAAATCAACTTCTTTACGACTTTTTAAAGTAGATCTTTTTGGTTTTAAAAGAACATCTTTATAATCTAATTTTATTTCATTTTCAATTAACATTTTTAATTTCCTGGCAATCTAAATAAAGCCTGTACTCCAGACCTATCTTTTATTTTATTTCTTGCAAATACAACCCATTTGGGATTATAATCAAAAGACATTGTACGATAATGTTCATATGTATAATCATCAAAGCTTTTCCCAGTAGTGTATATATCATCTACAATCATTGGTGGCCCTTTAGTAATATATTTTTTTAAAGCATTAGCTAATGGCACTCCACCTCGAGGTATGCCTTCTACAGATCCAAATGAACGAGTTTCATATTCCATAATCATACCAGCAAGACAATCCCAATCTTCTTTAGTAAGTGCATCGCATTCTATTTTCCATTTAAGAGATAAACCAGCATGAGATTTAAATTCTCCCCATTTAAATAATTTAGGAATTTCAATTTTAAAATCATCAAGATTAATATTACTACTATCATAGTCAATTAATTGGCCGAGGCCTTCACCATAGTCCAATGCATTTTTATTCCAATTAGTTTTACTCATTATTTAAATTCCTAACTTTGGTTTTGTTATTTCATAAATATATTTTATATTATTTTTACCAGTAAGAAATTTACCAAATATTAATTTATATTCTCTTAAAAATATTTCAAATTCTTTTAACGAACCTGCACAAGGATCCATTTCACTATTACTATCATTTTCAGTTTCACTCCATTCTATATATATTTTACCATTATCACTGATTTGATCAAGCCAAGTATTCATAGTTTTATTAGGATCATAACTATGATCAAATGAATTACTATATAAAATATCAAATTTATTAATCCATTCTTTTTTTGGTATCGCGAAGTCGTGCTGAACTGTCATAGGAAATTGTGTAGCAGTTTCACTTATTTCTGTACCTATAACATAGGAAGTGGGCCCAGCAGCTTCTTTAAAAAATTGTTGTTCTTTTCCACTTCTGGTACCATGACATATAATATAACTAGAATATAAATTTCTGGATACTATCCAATATATTGAATTACGATTTTTAAAATCCCAATGCAATTTCTTTTTATTATAGAAAATTTGTTTTTCTACATATTCGTTATAATTTTTATATTGATAAGTTCTCATTAAAATAATTTAATCATTTGGTCTATCCAATATTTCCCAACACTTTTTTATTTCAAAATGTGCCAATGTATCACCTTCTAATAATCTTTCGATATATCTTATTAAAAGTTTTCTATCCCAATTATTAATTTGTATCATTTAAATCTCCACTAGGTAACCATGTTTTATATGCCAGGACCAAGTA
>Ga0066850_10000722_pt1 | contig 17683 bp, 16 predicted proteins | sample ETNtaG_4_FD_67282 | JGI IMG/M metagenome (GOLD analysis project Ga0066850, IMG submission 67282) | Marine microbial and viral communities from oxygen minimum zone, Eastern Pacific Ocean - ETNP201406SV67 | ecosystem: Environmental > Aquatic > Marine > Oceanic | place: Pacific Ocean: Eastern... | reverse complement strand
CCCTTCTAGCAGCAATTCTGATGGCTGAAACTCTGCTAGTTTGCCCTGGCCCTATGCCAACGGTAGAAAAGCCTCTTTCAGTCCTGTTTACAAGTACTATTGCGTTTGACTTAACCTCTGAGATAACAGATAAACCAAACTTTGCAAGAGATAAATCCTCTTTTTCCGTTCTTTTTTCCGTGACAACTGACTCGAGATCCAAAACGAAATTAGCAAGTCCTTTCTGTTGAGCGAGCCATCCTCCATCTATTTCTCGAATGTTGATTTGCCCTTGCTGTGAGAATTCTGGATTTAATGTGAGAACTCTACGATTCCTCTTTGCAGAAAGAATCTCTAAAGCGATTGGTTCAAAGTCTGGAGCGATGATGCATTCGAAGAAATGATTGCCGATTGCCTCTGCAGTATCCTTCTGAATGGTTTTATTGAATGCAATGATGCAGCCAAAAGCACTTTCTTGGTCGCTAGCTAAGGCATTCTCCCATGACCCAGTCTGGGTCTCATCTATTGCAGCTCCACAAGGATTTGTATGTTTTATTATTGAACATACATGAAGGTCGGAATTACAATTTTCAACTACTGAACTTGTAACCCTTAATGCGGCATCTAAATCGAGGTAGTTATTGTAAGAAAGAGGCTTTCCAGAATGCATGATTGCTGCAGAAAGACCCATTGGCTTGCCGGGAGAGGGATAGAATCTTGCTTTTTGGTGGGGGTTCTCGCCATAGCGGAGATCTAATCCCGTATCAGAGGAAATTTGGATTTGCGAAGGGATTTGTTGGTCACTAAATCTACTCTCAAGTTCTTTGGCGACTATAGTGTCGAATTTTGAAGTACAATGAAAAGCTTCGATGGCGAGCTCCTTTCTCTCATCTAGGCTCACTCCCGAGGGATCTCCTTCTGAATTGGCCAACGACTCAATTATTCGTTCGTACTGATTTGGGTTTGTGAGTACTATTACGTCTGAATGATTCTTTGCTGCCGACCTGATCATGGTAGGACCACCGATGTCGATCTTCTCGATTATTTCTTCATCACTCACTGGTGGTTTCTTTGAGGCTGTTTCTTCAAAGGGATAAAGATTCACGCACACAAGATCTAATGGGACGAATCCTAGATCTGATAGTTTTCTCATATCGGATTCTTCATTCCTTCTAGCAAGGATTCCTCCGTGTATGGCCGGGTTTAGGGTCTTTACGCGCCCATCGAGAATCTCCTGATATCCTGTCAAATCTGAAATCTTGGTTACTTCTAAGCCATTCTCGGTTAGTTTATTGGCTGTTCCTCCTGTTGAGATTATTTTCCAACCCATTTCAATCAGGGCCTTTCCAAGACTCTCGATTCCGGTCTTATCCGAGACACTGAGTAGAGCTCGGGGTGATGTCATTGGTGCGTGTGAGAGAGTTTTCCTTGAAGAGTTCTCGTTCGGTCAATTCCCTCTTGCAGAAATGACTTGATCGATTCTTAGCATGCTAATTGAAGTTTCAGTGGCTGAGACAATAGAGTCCTCGACTACAGACATAGGGTGAAGAATTTCCTTAATTTTCCCAACTTTTCCATGGGAAGAAATGCCATAAGCAGCATTACCCTGTCTTGCAGATGCGCGTAGCTCTAGAATGCAATCAAGTGGATCTCCTCCGGCATTCTCAGCCAAAGTTGCAGGAATCGTTTCAAGTGCCCTAGCAAATGCCTCCATAGCTAGTCTTTCCCGTCCTCCTTGAGAATCAGCAGAGTCTCTGACCGCTTGCGCCATTCCAATGTGAATTGATCCTGCTCCATTGACAATTTGATCATTCATCGCCTTGGAGGTGACTCTTAGGGCATCGTAGATTCCCCGAATTATCTCCTCGGTTACAATATCGCTTGGCCCCCCAACTTCAATTGAAACTGTATTGGGGTTCGGACAGTTTTCTATTCTTACTATATCTTGCACCTTTTCGGACTCTTCTCTCCTTTCCCAGCTTAAACTTCCACAACTTCCAAGATCTTCTTTTCCCATGTCTAGTGGATTTTCCAGAATCATTGCTCTAGTTGAATCCGCAGCATTTCTTATCTCGGTAGAGTCTAGTTCTCCTATAGCTAGGATTCCTTCATCGGAAAGGTAGTGGAGTATGTCCTTGTCGATTTCCCCAGAACATAGGATGACATTTGCTCCGCTCTCGATGATGCTCTTTGCAATCAATTCTCTTCTGTCCGTTTCTGCTCCAATGAATGATTCCAACTCCTTCGAATTGGTGATCTTTAGTTCAATTTCTCTTGTCATTTCTCTAATCTTTAAGTCGCCGTCCAAGCAAGCAACGTTGGGATCTACGAAGTTATTTGGTAGTCCATCTATCAGAATCCTTCTATTCACCACTATCCCCCTAATTAGCCTGGAGTCTCTAATCCGTCCTGATCCAGATTTAAACATGGAAACGTATTCTGATGAAGCGTGCCCTCTATTATTGGCTACAACCTCAAGTGCTTCTACTATTATCTGAGAGAATAAGTCCGAAGCTGATTCTGCTCCTTTGCCCTTCATAGCAGTTTCAGCAACTGAGACGAGATCTTGCCTGCTAGGATTTCTAGAAAGTTCTGAAATACAAGATTTTGCGGCTTCGACTGCAAGTTCATATCCTTCAATTAGTGTCAGTGGATGTAGTCCCTTTCTCAGAAGATTGTTTGCCTCTATAAGTAATGAACCACAAATCAGCATTGTTGTAGTTACTCCATCCCCACATTGCTCCTCCTGAGTGTTTGCCATAGAAACCATCATCTTTGCAGCGGGATGCTTGACCATTAATTCAGCAACAATTTTGGCACCATCATTGGTCACTGCGGTATTGCCGTCTGTCTTGTACAGCATCTTGTCGAGTCCCTTTGGGCCGAATGTTGGTTTCAGAAGGTCCGAGAAGACTCTGGCAGCGATAATTAATTTCTCTTGGACGTCGGTTCCACTAGTGACGCTCGTATGTTCAGGTACAATTGTTACTTTCTGCCCCTCAGGCGCATCACCCATATCGTTTCGACATAGTTTGTCGCAATGAATGCTTTGCGAGGGAAATTCCCAACAAATTACTGCAGCATGTGCGAATATCTATTGCGGAGAATGCAAGGAGGCAACATGATGAGAGGTCGAAGGGTTGGTTTTTTGGTAACTTGTTTGATCTTGTCCACCTTAAGTTCGGTTATGGTGTCCTCACAGCAGATCTTCCCTTCCGTTGACCTTCAATGCCTAGAAAATGAAGTTATGTTTGATCTTCCTGATTATGAAACAGTAATCGTTCATTGTTCTCTTGAGAATACAAATGCATATTCAGAAGAGGTCGAGGTTTCCTATGATTCAGGAGTAATTGAAACTGCTGGACCCTCGTCGGTCACTTTGGGTGCTGGCGAAGAGGTTGATTTCGAGGTTGTTTTGAGGGCAGGTAATTCGGTTATTGCCGGCAACCATGGAGTAAACATTAGCGCAAAAGTTACTCAGGCCGGAGGTGTGCCCGTTGGAATTCTAACTGGTTCAGAAACTCATGGACTGAATGCTGATGTTCCAGCATGGAAGACTTGCAATGCAAATTATGGAAAGAGTTCGATAACCGTAGAAGCCGGGGAAGACATTTCATTCACATCGTCCTATTCTTGCGACAGTAATCTGAATCAGACTGTTTCCGTAGAGTTGCATCTAGTTTCTGAGAATTCGGATGGAGAAGGGATGTGGCCCTCGGGTTTTAATGAGATTAGTGAAGATGTATGCTTATTGGAAATCGACGGAGGTAACGGAATGGGGAATTGTCAGTTCAAAATGACAACTCCCTCGAATTTAGTTGATGATTGGAAAGGATGCTTAGTAATCTTGTATAGTGAGATTTTCAGTGCAAAATCCTGTCAGGAAGAGGTTTCGCTTGGCCTGACTGTGTCTGCGAAGAAGTCTGAAACCACCAATATCGGCTTTGGAGAAAATGGGACTTTCTTCGAAGATTTAGGAATTTCAGAAGAAGATGAGGTTGTCGTTCTAGTAGCTTCCACGGGTTTGGTCGTCTTTTTGGCCATAATTGTAATTATTATCAGGCGTCGCCAGTAATGCTACCCCAATACATTAACGCTCCACCATAGAGCCCATGCCGAGAAGAAGGCGAGGCCAATCGAAGAGGCGTTTGAATAATCAAATTGCCAGAAGAACATGGAGAACAGGAACAGAGTCAGCATGGAAAAAACAAATGCCCGCTGTAATATTTCCTTGTTTAATCCGGAACGGCTGATTACATGATTTCTCCTGGAAATAGTGATTGCGACGAGAGCGAACGCCGTGAGCAATATCATATGGCCGATTAACCATCCTATGTTTTCTCCAAAAACCGAAACTAGATCCTTTTGGAATTCTGGTATTGCCATGGCTGCTATGTCAATCACGCTATGATGGAGAGGTATGATGCTCTTGAAATGTACTAGGGATGCAGCTCATTAGAAAACGGATTTATTACGAATGGCCGTACTAGTTCACTTTAGAGGCGGTCAATTGTATATTCCTGGGGTTTGGACGATTCGTCAATTGTTGACGAATCCGAAGGAGCTATTTTTCCCCCGTCCGAAGCACCCTGATGGCTCTATTGTGATATGGGACGAGGCAGAGGTTCTCAAAATGTTCATTGAAGACCCGGTCGATCTATGGGTGAACTCGTTTGGTGGAAGTCGTTCAAACTTTATCGTAAATCTTCTCGAGCAGGGATACAGGGTCAGAAACGAAGCACATCGAGCTAAGGGCTGTCACTACATTAGACCATTAGATATTGGAATAAAAATGGGGGTTTTCTGTTTTGTGGATGATCTTGGTGTTGCCTTGACATCTCAATTAAATCGTGGTTTTTCTTTCAATTTCGACAAACTCTGTGATTTCAAGACCGATTTTTCAATAGATAAGTGGATTGAAAATATCTCAATTCAAATCGATAATTGGACAACATGTGGATACTTCCCTGTCGTGATGATTAATACTGATAGGATTTCAGAAAACTCAGAGAAATTCAAACAAACCTTTGGAATTGAAATCGATGGTTTCGGCGAGAGGAAAACTGTGGATAGGCATGCCCTTCTAGAGCCATTTGAAGGGAAGATAGATGAGGTGAATAGAAAGATTGCTCGTTTACCCGATTTTGGAATAATTAACCAATGAGGAGACTTCTTTCTGTAATCTTGATGCGTGAGATTCAGGACTCAGTCCCAGTTCGTCAATTCTCTTTAGGCCATTGGAAGCAAATTTTTGTCTAATGCTTGGTTCCGAAGCCTGACTTAATGCTTCTCTCCATGCTGCCAAATCTCCCCTTCCTAGGAGTCTGCCATTTACTTCATCCTGAATGGTGTCCGTATATCCTCCTTCATTGACGAAAATCGGAGGGACCCCTAGAGCCATTGCCTCAACCGGAGTTAATCCAAATGCCTCACCGTGTGCCAGTCCGATGACCGCTCTGGCGTTTCTCATCAATGATCTCATTTCCTCGCTATTAAGATTTGAAAATACTTGGACGCTGACACCAAGTTCTCGTCCCTTGGAAATTAGTTCTTTGTTTTCATCGGTTTTTCCTCCACCGATTACGACTAAGTCCAATCCACATCCAACAATATGTTCCAAAGACTCGTGAATACCCTTGAATCTACTAAGATTGCCAACTGTTAGAACATAGGGGCAATCTCTTGTTTTTCTAAATTCTTCAAGCATATTTCCTTCATTATCTGATGGAGCTCGTGGGAATTCTGTTAGGTCCACGCATGGGTAAAGGACTCCTCCTTCCAAATCATAAATCTGTTTTAGCATTCTAGAGGAGAATGAAGAGTTTGCATTAATTCTCCATGCTTCGTTTGTTTTGAACTGTCGGAATATGGAAACTATCCTCTTTCTATGGAATAATTGTAAAATATGGACCAATCTTGCTCTCCAGCTTCCGGTTCCGTCATTGTTCAAATGGCTGACGTCATCGAAGATTCCCGGTTTTGAGTCGAGATAGTGCAGATGAAGGGGCATTGTTTCTGGGACGATAGTTGTGAAGTCCATCGAACCGGCGCCTGTTGTGAGGTGTACTGCGTCCGCCCAAGACAAAGCTTCATCCAGTCCTGGCAATGATCTCCAGCAACTTAGAGATGAACGGTCTTGTGAAGCTGCGATCTCGTTCCAAATCCCTCCGACTATCTCCCACTGATTGTCAGGGCATATGACCTCAATTCCCATAGATTCGATCAATTCCCTTTGTTCGTCCAGTATATTCAGGCAAACAAACCTCACCTCAAACAAGTTGTTTATTTCCGGGAGATTTCTCAGGAGGTCCCTTGCCGCCCCACCATTTCTTACCATAGCTGCTTTAGCAACCAATAGTCTGATTCTTTTTTCCGATTCCATGGTATCACTAAGAATTCTCTATTTTTATTGCCGTGAGTAAATTTTCTTCTATTTGAGAAGTCCAAAGTGAGGTGTCGAAGGATGTCAATTTGGAAAACACCCTCAGCTCATCTATCAGTTCCTGCCCGCAAACCGAATAGTGCTGAGAAGCGGGGGTCATTTTTTCCACTGGTCTGCTTAGAATCGGTGCGTTGTAGATGTTTATATCTCTTTTTTGCAGAGAGTTCACTATTGGAAGCTTGATAATTCCTGGTACTAATGAGAATAGTTTTCGCATTACAACACCAATCAAAGTGGAGGGTCTCCTGCTTGCACTAGAGTTTGAGTGCCTTTCCATGTCCAACGAATAATCGAAGTTTTCCAAGTCAAGGAAATTTTCTATTTCTTTGAGGGTCTTAGCCGGGTTTTTTCTCAAGTCTAAACTATTGATGATGAAGAATCGGTTCAAGTCGAATAATTTCAACCATCTTTCAATTGATGTGCCATACATCGAGTCACACCTTAGTCTCTCATCTTGCCAAGCGTCTTCAAACAGGGACCAGTCTGAGCCATGTTTTGCTGCTTCACCGGTGTCGACTATCATTCTCCAATGACTAAATGTTCTTTCCACTGGTTGTCTTATTGATAGAATGAAGAAAGGATTGGGGAACCTTTCCGATATTCTCCTGGGTGCCTCTGGGCACGCGAACGTGTGAATGGAGGCATCTAGCCTAATTCCTTCTCCTTCAAAGCATTCTTCGTAATCATTCCAATTTGGATCATTTGTGCTTCGGGGGAATGTTCCCTTGTGCGTAGCAATGATATTCGGCTCCTTTGGATTTGAAAGATTGATGTTAGGATTCTGCGAGAGTGCGTTGGCAAGCCAAGTTGTGCCCGACTTAGGTGCTCCAATCAGGAATGCTTGTTTTTTATCAGTTGTTTCCATCTTTTCACTTTCCTATTTTCAGATCAAATTCAAATCTTTCATGCATCACACAGATTGCTCTGATGGGCTCCCGAAGGTGCGGATATGTTAAGTCCTAACTGGGAGAATAAGAAATATTAGTATCGGTTAGCATTGAATGATGGGATTCGAGATCGGCCGACAAGATGTCGAGTTGTTCCTTTCAAATTACGATTTGTCCGGACTTGAGAAGATTAGTCGCCTTGAAGGGGGCTGGGATAACACTAATCTTCTTCTGAGTCTAATCGATGGTTCGGAGTTGGTTCTGAAAGTTTGGAATGCAAATACTAACAGAGAGGTTAGTAGAATAATACAATGTCACCAGCACCTTGGAGCTAATGGGATACCTACTCCAATACCTCTAGAAGCCGTCGATGGTAGCTTAATTGTAATTCAAAATAATTTTTCTTGGACTCTTCTTCCCTACTATGAAGGAGGATTTCTGGGTTCTGATAGTGATTCTCTGAAATCTCTTGGGACTGCGATTGCTAAAATGCACAGTATTCCAATCATTGATTGCTTTCCGCAGAATTACAGAATGGGATTGGCTTTCTTCGAAGATGTCTTGGATACTGCAGTAAGGGGCAGCCTGTCCGCTGATTTTCTAAAGTTACTCGCGGAAGAGGTCTCTTCAATCAAAAGTAATTTTCCGACCAATCTCCCAAACGGAGTACTTCATGGAGACCTGTTTCCTGACAACGTAATAGGCCATAATGGTGAAGTTTCGGCCATACTAGACCTTGAAGAGAGCTGGATTGGACCTTGTGTTTTCGATCTGGCTATGGCTTTCGTGGGTTTTGGTTGGAAGGGAAAGAAGCCTCAGAAAGAGAGTTTTAGAGCTCTACTCGAGGGTTATGAAATTGTAAGGAAGCTTTCGGATAAAGAGCGTTCTGCTATACCATTCATGCATAGGTATGCAACGGTTGCAATCGCTGCATGGCGTTTCTGGAAACACAACCTAAGTGACCCTGATGATGCCCTATCTACGAGATATCTGGAAATGGTTGATAGACTTGATATTGAATTTGACTTCACGGGGTTGCTTTCTTGAATGGATTGGTCCACTCTATCAATATTAGTGGAGAAGGCGGAGTTCCAAAGCAATCTGTTCCAGGTGCAATGATACTTTCTAAAGGTGTAGAGGGTGACTACAATAGATTCAGAATGGAGAATCTGGAAGGGGCCTCAAAAAGGGCTGTTTCCTTGTTTTCTCTTGAGATAATCGAAGATCTCAGTGAAGAGGGGCATCCAATTAGTGTCGGTTCTACTGGAGAAAATCTGACTATCAAAGGAATCGATTGGTCTGTCCTTGACAGAGGTACGACATTGCAGGTAGGTGAGGCGATATTAGAGTTAAGCGAACCCTGTGAACCATGTAGCAAAATTGGAAAATCCTTCTTGGGAAGGAAGTTTTCTAGGATTGATCACGAATTGCAATTCGGCTGGTCTAGATGGCTCGGAAGTGTTGTCAGAGAAGGGAAGGTTTCAGTTGGAGATGATGTCAGAATAGTTATTACAGAGTCTGAATGAGCTTGGATTCATGATGATGAATAAGGCTGGAGACCGAGTTGGCTTCTTCGAAAGGATTCGAAGAGGATGGAAGATGACTAAACTAGGCGTGACTGTAGTGAAGATGGATCCTGAATTGATGGTTTACACGTTCCTATCAGCAGTTTTCTCAATTGTAGCATCGTTGGCAATAATATCTGGTTCAATAGGGATCGACGCAATTACTAGTTCTGATTCGGCTCAAGATGAGGAAGCGGCCACTGCGGCCAATCTGGCCCTTGTTTTCGTGGGTTATCTAATTGTGTCTGTTATTACCGTTTTCTGGAATGCGGCGATAATTGCCAGTGCTTACGAGCGCCTCACTACTGGTTCAAATCCAAGCTTCTCGTATGGAATAGGCCAGTCAATGAAGTGCCTGCCTCAGATAATGATATGGGGAGTGATATCAGGAACGGTCGGACTATTTCTTAAAATCCTAGAGGGATTGGCAAGGGATAGTGATGCTCCTCCTCCCCTTAGGATTATTGCAGGTTTGGCGGCTTTCGTAATTGGAGTTGCTTGGTGGATGGCTACCTTCTTTGTTGTTCCAATGATGGTTCTGGAGAAGGCAGGAGTTATTGACAGTTTGAAAGATAGCCCCAAGATGTTCAAGCAGACTTGGGGAGAGGACGTGGGCTCGCATTTGGGAACCGGATTGCTCCAATTCCTTGTTTTGATAGTTATTTTTCTAATTGTAATTCCATTTGCATTCCTAGGAGATGTTGGATTAATTTTTGCTGTGGCTTTACTTATTCTGGGAGTGGGGCTCTCTGCAATTTTCTTTGCTACGGTCGAGTCCGTTAATCGGGCATCCTTGTTCTATTACGCAAAGACCGGTGAGATGCCGCCAATGGCTGAGAAGTATGGCATCGAATTCTGAGTGCTATATTCGCCATTGTGAAATATGAATGGCTCACCAGAAATACCCAAGCAGAGGTACCCGAGTGGTCAAAGGGGCTGGGATGAGGTCCCAGTGCGTAGTGCTTCGCAGGTTCAAATCCTGTCCTCTGCACCAAGAGAATCCTAGTGGACAACTATCCAAATTGCCACACTGAAGAGTAATATGCCCATAGATCGATTAAGTATTATCGATGACGATGATGAGCTGAATGTTTTTCTCAATAGGTTTCCCGAATAAGCCCATGTCATTACCGCGGGTAGACCAAAAAATAAATTGAGGAGGACGAGCATTGCTTTGGAGGTAAAACCCACCCCGAAAAGGCCTCCGAAACTAGTCATCAACAATAAGAAATGAATCCATGCCTTCCCATTTACAACCTGCAATACTACTCCTGTCAATATTCCTAGTCTATCTCCACCTTCGAAGTCCTCGGAAAGAGCGGGTGCGGTGGCCAATTTGAAAGAAAGATAGGCGATATAAGCGGCTCCAATAATGGTTAATAGCTCAAAGAAACTCTCGTTATTCTCGATGAAAGAAGTGGCAGCTCCCACGAATAGGCCTAGTAAAGACCACCCTATTGCCATACCTGCGATAAGTGGTATTGTTCTACGAAAACCATGTTGAGCCCCGTGAGCCGCACAAAGAACGTTGTTAGGCCCAGGGCTAAAGCACATTGGAATGATGAATCCCAACGTTGCAAGGAGTAGTGCTGTGTCCATAATTATGCCCAGAGTCAATTAGTGCAAGCCTTGTTCAGTGCTTGATTGATATCAGTCCATATGTCCTCTACATCTTCGATACCGACGCTCATTCTTACAAAACCAGGAATGATTCCTGCCTCTAGCCTGACTTCCTCGGGAACGAATGAGTGACTAGTATTGAAGGGGCATTCGACTAGGCTTTCAACTCCTCCCAGACTGGTTGCTTCAAAGACCACCTCGAGTGCTCGGACGAATCTCAAAGCTGCTTCGTCTCCACCTTTAACGGAGAAAGAAAGCATCCCTGTTCCCTTGGGCACTATCCTCTTTGCTACTTCATAATCAGGGAAGTTTGGAAGAGTTGGATGATTGACACTAACTATATTCGGGTGTTCTTCCATCCTTCTGGCTAGTTCGGCAGCATTCGATGTATGGATAGGCATCCTAGCGTGCAGGGTCCTCATCCCCCGTTCTAGAAGGTAGCACATCTGAGGGTCTGCAGCCCCGCCAAATCTAGATTTGAGATGAAATACATCTCTAATCAATTCCTCTTTGCCGACAACTATTCCAGCGGTTAGATCCGTGTGCCCATTGAGGTACTTTGTCCCGGAGTTGATCACCAAATCAAAGCCCATGGAAATAGGCCTACATGCCCATGGTGTGGCGAATGTATTGTCTACCACAGAAACTAATCCATGTCTCTTTGATATTGCAGCCATTTCTTCTAAATCGCATACTTTCAATACTGGATTAGTTATTGTCTCAACGTAAAGCACCTTGGTGTTTTCTTTTATTGAGTTCTCAAATGAAAGAGGATCTCTGATATCGGCCAAGGTTACTTCTATTCCATAGCGAGGGAGCTCCGAGGTCATTAGCCCGTAAGTTCCTCCATAAATGTCTGCGGAAGTCACAATATGGTCACCAGGCGAGAGAAGTGAGAAGAGTGTGGACGAGATTGCTGACATTCCACTTGCAAAAGTCTCGCCGTCTTCGGCACCCTCTAGAGATGCGACCTTGGAAGAAACCGCTTCAGAATTGACGCTTGAGTAGCGACTGTAAAGAAGTGTGTGCTGACCAGCATTCTCCATCCATCTTTGATACCTCTCATCGGTCAGCCTATATGTTGAGGTAGCAAAGATTGGTGTAGTGGCAGATCCCTCTATGTTATTGGTTCCCGACCAAACTGCCCTAGTATTGAATGCTCTATCAGAAAATTCGTCTTCCATGGCCTCGGATTGATGGGTTAGACATAACCATACTCATCCAATGCCTATTGCTTCTAAAATAGAGTTTATCTCTGGTTCGACCAGTATTGAGTTAGCCTTTGAGTTCTCGATAGCAATTTCTGGATCCTTGAGTCCGTGTCCAGTGACCGTCACAACCACTCTGGAATCTTCTGGAATTTCACCACTTGAGTAGCTCTTTACTATTCCTGCAATTCCCGCTGCAGATGCTGGTTCGACAAAAATCCCCTCCGTCCTAGCAAGCATCCTCTGTGCGTCCAAAATCTCATCGTCGGTAATGCAATCGATTAATCCGGATGATTGCTCCGCTGCAACAATAGCCTGTTTCCAGCTAGCGGGGTTTCCAATTCTAATTGCAGTGGCAAGAGTCTCAGGCGATTCAATAACTTCGCCTCTTACTATGGGTGCAGCTCCCTCAGCCTGCCAGCCCATCATTTTTGGCAGAGAGACAGACTTCCCAGAGTTTCTATACTCGTTGTAACCCATCCAGTAAGAGGAGATATTTCCAGCATTCCCTACAGGAAGAAAGTGTAAATCGGGGGCGTCACCAAGGGCGTCACATATTTCGAATGAAGCTGTCTTCTGACCTTGGATTCTATATGGGTTGATGCTGTTCACAATTTCGAAGTCTTCTCTCTCGCCCAGTTGTCTGACCAATTCCAATGAGTCGTCAAAGTTTCCTTTGACTTCAAGAGTCTTCGCGCCGTGAATGAGGGCTTGTGCCATCTTACCAAATGCAATTTTTCCTTCGGGAATCAAAACTATGCAAGCCATTCCAGCCCTAGCTGCATAAGCAGCTGCCGAGGCGCTTGTATTTCCGGTACTGGCACAGACAATTGCCTTTACGCCCTTTTCCGCGGCCTTAGAGACTGCCAGAGTCATTCCTCTGTCTTTGAATGAAGCAGTCGGATTCAAGCCTTCAAACTTGATGAAGAGCCTAAAATTTCCTCCAATGGTCTTTACGATGTTTCTAACCTGAATCAAGGGGGTATTTCCTTCATTTAATGTTATTATGGGGGTCTCCTCAGATACGGGCAGAAATTCATGATACCTGCGAATGACGCCCTGATAGTTCATATCAAGTCCTGAATGCAATACATCATGAACCTGCCCAATATTACGAGTGTGATTAAGTCAGATTGTCTTGTCGGGGCTTCATGGACGTGCAGCTTTACTATGCCATAGGGATGGGTGTTTACGTCATGGTTGTACTATTTGCAACAAAGATTCCTTACAATTTGATGATTTCTAGAGGAGTGGAAGACATCAGAGCTGTCTACTACAATAGAAAAATTGTTCACATGTTGGCAGGAGGTGTGGGGGCATTTTGTGTTCCCGTATTGTTCAATGATTATTGGTACCCCCTTGTTTGTGGAATCATACTTACAATTTTCACATTCGGTGCACATCAAAGTGGAATGAGGATGTTCTGGTTTCAGACGGATCAAAACCAAAATGACGTGAAGTTTGCATTGATGTCGTGGGTTTCAATCACCATAATATGGGCAATATATGATGATCCTTGGCTTGCAATCATACCGTCACTTTTCATGGCATTTGGAGATGGCGTGACTGGGGTTGTTAGAAACATGGTTATTAGAAAAAGATCGAAAAGCCCGATTGGCAATGTGTTTATGTTCATCGTTAGTGCCCCCTTGGGGTGGTTTGTAGGAGGATTGGGTGATCCTTCTATTCCCGTGTGGGGCTTATTCGCTGCTGCTGTAGCGACTATCGTAGAACGCTATGAGATTGGCCCTATTGATGACAACATCCTGATAACAATTTCCGCTAGTTTGATAATAATGATTGGGATAGAAGTTGGGCCTATCTCTGGATTACTCTGAGCCGATTTTCCCCGCTACTGCAAGGCAAACAGCCACCGTAGGACCGATAGTGAAGGCGAAAAGAATCGTTCCGATTCCAAATTTTCCACCAAGTAATAAACCAATAATTAGAACTGAAATCTCTAGGGTAATTCGTACTCTACCTATAGGGATCCCGGATACCCTCTGGATTCCAGTCATCCAGCCATCCCTTGGTCCGGGCCCAAGGTTCGCAGTTAGGTACATTGAGCTCCCGATACCAATCAATATTATTCCAAATGAAACCTGAATGTATGCAGCTATCGCGCTTTCAGGGGGAGGAATGATTGGCACCATAATCTCAATTGTTGCAGCGATGATTATTGCATTGAGTATGGTGCCCATTCCCGGGATCTCCTTTAACGGAATCCAAAGTATCAGAACCATCACACTGACTAGAAATGTGGCCTGACCTATTGACCAACCTATTGTCATCGAAATCCCTTCGGCCAATACTGTCCAAGGAGTGTTTCCAGTTTCTGCAACAATAAGCATTGCATCTCCTAAGCCGAATAGGAACTCGCCCACAATTAGAATGGCTATGGTGGAAATTCTTGGTTTGGTAGACATTGGGTCCGGGGAGCTCCATTTTGTCGTCGGAACTTTCTTTGCCGGACGAAGGTATTCCATGGCTCCCATGATGTTTCGCTAGAGGGTCCTGCCTTCAACCCAATCGGTGAAACTGCGAGTTGATTGGGCCTTCCAGTAGATAATCTGTGGAGTTTCGTACGGATGCTCGGCATTGATGGAAGATACCAGTTCTTTCAAAGAGTATTCTGATGTTTTGATTTGCACCCTCCACTCAACGTCGCTCGAAGCTTTTTCCTTCCACTCGTAGACAGATGTTACCAAATTCCTCTGGATGCATTTAGCCAGTCCATAAGAGATTATGTTATTCGACCACTCGCCAACTTGTGCTTCATTCCAATCTCTAGGAAGGGTCGTTTGCAGCACCCAAATCTCATTTTTCATATTGTCCCGTAAGAGGCATCACGAATGAATTCGATGGCATAATTTGAATGAGGGGTCGTATGTCGGGAAGCGAGCATATGGAGTCTTGGGAGGCACCGATTGAGACTGGAGATGTCCCGGATGATGGTTCTAAGTTCGATGTAATTGTAGTCGGCGGAGGCCCCTGTGGCTCCGCAGCTGCAGCATACAATGCGATGAATGGCTGTCGTGTCTTATTGATTGAAAGAGAGATCTGGCCTAGGGACAAGCCATGCGGAGATGCTGTTGGTGGAAAATCATTGAAGCACGTAAAGGAGCTTGGTGTCAAGGAAATGATTGAAGAGACTCCTCACTTCAAAGTTGATTCGATAATTTTTGGAAGTGTTAATGGAAATTCCGTCAGGGTAATGCTTCCTGAAGAAGAGTTTCAGAAGAAGATGGCTGGGTACTCACTACCAAGAGTTCAGTTTGACTATATGATGTTCAAGAGGGCTACTGAGCTTGTTACTCAAACTGGTGGATCGGTGATTCAAGGATTCAATGTGGATAATGTTGAAGTTGATGGAAATAGAATCTCGGGAGTTTCTGGAAGCTTTCGAGATGATAAGGGCAAGGGATTTAGCTTCGAAGCCCCATTAACAATAGGTGCTGGTGGTTACCGGTGTCCTGTAGCGAAGACTCTGGTAGAAGAAATTCATGGAGAGGTAATGAGAGACGATGACCACTATTGTGGAGCATATCGTGAGTATTGGGAAGGAGTCTCTGGTTTCGAAGGTAGCCAAGGGCCGATTGAGATTCATTTCATCGATGAGGTAGTTCCGGGATACTTCTGGATTTTTCCAGTTCAAGAAGGAGTCGTTAACGTCGGGATTGGTATGGTGATCTCTGAGCAGAGAAAGAGGAAGGGGATGCAAAAATCATTGAAGAAGCTTCAAAGATGGGTTATTGAAGAGCATCCGATATTTAGGAGTCGTTTCAAGGACGCCAATATTATCCCAGGATCTCAAAAAGGATGGCAGATTCCATTTGGATCACCTCGAAAAGGATCTCAAAAATTCCAACCAAGAAGGTCGGCTGGGGCTGGTGTGATGTGCGTAGGAGATGCTGCAAGCTTGGTCGACCCCTTCACAGGAGAAGGGATTGGGAATGGTTTGGTCTCCGCAAAAATGACCTCGAAGTATTTCGACAAGGACGAGCATAGCGTTGGTTTCCCAGAAGCAGACGCTCAGTCCTACATGGAAGATCTTTGGAATACCCTTGGCAAGGAGTTGACTAACTCGTTTCGATTGCAGAAGCTTGTCAAATGGAAAAGAGCGATGAACTGGTTCGTAGGGAGAGCATCGAAGAAAGAAGAGATGGCAGATATGCTTACAGGAATGATAGCTGACAAGGAGGCTCAAAAGTCACTCTGGAACCCCTGGTTCCTCTTCAAGACGATAATTCTGCCCTAGGTGATTCAAGATGCGCGGAGTCAATAAAACACTTGATGGAATCGAAGCGATTTTTCTGGATTTGGATGGGACTATTTATCTTGGTAATGAGTTAATTGAAGGGGCGTCTGATTTTCTTACGAGGATAGAAAAAAGGGGCCTTAAGAGGTTCTTTCTATCCAATAACTCAAGTAAATCTGTTTCTCAATATCTCGTAAAGCTCGAAAACTTTGGAATTTCTACCAATGAGGACGAGGTTCTCCTATCCACGCATGATTTGATTTCCTGGCTTACCAAAGAGAGTGTATCCTCAATATATCTGGTGGGAACCGAAGGGATGCGTTCTATGCTTGATGAATCTGGTTTCAACACTCGTTCTGAAAAGCCTTCGTTCGTTGTCCTTGGATACGATACCGAGATTAGTTACGAAAAGCTTGCTACGGCGAGTTTGCATCTACAACGCGGAGTTCCGCTAATCGCAAGTCATCCGGATGTCGTTTGTCCTTCTCCAGAGGGCGGACTTCCTGATACTGGAGCCTACATGGCCCTGTTTGAAGCTACTACTGGGGTTAAGGCGACACATGTTTGCGGAAAGCCGAATGCAGGGATGATTCTTCACAAGATAGAGAGTCTGGGTTTGAGTCCTTCGAACTGCGCGATGGTAGGTGATCGTCTTTACACGGATATGGAGATGGCAGAAAGAGCGGGTGTTCATGGGATCCTTGTACTGTCTGGAGAAGCTACGCGAGAAGACCTGCGAGGTAGTGTACTCAATCCCTCCCTAGTAGTAGAGTCGGTTTCATCGCTAGCAATGGACTGAAGAAACTCAAAACTGCACTAGGCCAATTAGATAAACTCGACTTTTGCGGATTCAAACATGGAGGGCGGAACCGATCCGTCAGTCTTTGAAGGAAGGCTGCACTACAAAATTGGGGGATTTGTGCATGATAATGCACGACTAGTACTATTAGCCTCTCTAATATTATGTGCAGGCCTAGCTAGTTTGATCAGTTTGGAACCCAAATATATCGAAGGATATGGAGAAGGGGACTTGGAATCCGTACACGGATGGGGGGCTCTTGCAGAAGGATTCGCCCAAGAGAATGAAACTGATTTTGAATCGTTCTACGTTCTTTTCCATCACCCGGGGTTGGCGCATGATGACGATGCTGTGATCTCTGCGATTGAAGGGGCGGTAGAAGTCTTAAAACGAAACGAAAACATTGATCTGGATGTTCCATGGGAAACGAATGACGCGAACAGGTCTGGTCTGGTAAGCCAGATTGATGGATCTTGGTCAAGAGTCTACGTCAAAGTGAATCTAGATAGAGAATCTTCTAAGAAGATACTCAAAGATATTCATGAAGAGATCAAGCTGCCTGACGGCGCTCCGGATGGAATGGAGAAGTTCCTGACAGGAAATCTTGCAATAGATGTCACTTTCGATTTAGTATTGCAAGAAGAGCTCCTAAGGGCTGAGTTGATCTCTGCTCCTCTGACAATCATCATCTTACTATTCGTTTTTGGTACACTGGTAGCAGCAGGACTTCCGGCACTCACCGGTGTCTACACTGTTATTGCGGCAGTCGGAGTCATTCATGGGCTTACATACATCTTCAATGATATTACCGCCTATGCTGTAAATATCGTCTCTTTATTGGGTATAGGACTCAGCGTAGACTATTCCCTATTTATTGTTAATAGATTCAGGGAGGAATTGTCGAGAGGGCACGATCGTAGAACTG
>Ga0066850_10000721_pt1 | contig 17715 bp, 19 predicted proteins | sample ETNtaG_4_FD_67282 | JGI IMG/M metagenome (GOLD analysis project Ga0066850, IMG submission 67282) | Marine microbial and viral communities from oxygen minimum zone, Eastern Pacific Ocean - ETNP201406SV67 | ecosystem: Environmental > Aquatic > Marine > Oceanic | place: Pacific Ocean: Eastern... | reverse complement strand
TCGTTATCTATTAATGCAGAGACTTTTGATTCTGACACAGTTTCTATATAGCCTTTAAAAGTAGTTTTATTAATTTTCATTTCTGATATCAAATTAACTAAACTCTTATCTCCTCCAAAATCGCTAGCAGTTTTTGAAAGCTTTTGGAGATTAGACATTAAATTATCGAACTTTTGCTTGTTAAGCATAAGGCTTTGTTGAGAACAGTACTCTAATGTGACTTCGTAAGGAAAGCCAAGAGTGTCATATAAATAACAAGCCTCTAAGTATGAAATCTCTTTGCTCCATGAAGTAGTCATTATATTTTTTCTTAGGGAAGAAAAGTAACTTTTATTGGCAATATTAAGTGATTCACCTAAATTCAATTCTTTTTGTAATAAGTTACTAATTATGCCTTGCCTGCCTATTTCACTTTCTATAAATTCTAGTATAAATTTTTCATCATCTTTATTATCTGCATCAATCTTATTAATCTGCTTTTCCAGACTAGACCTATTAGAAGAAAAATCTTCTAAAATTTTTGAACCTGTTTTTAATGTTTTGGAGAAACTAGCACATTCATTTTCAAGCACTTTTTTTATGAAGCTTAGATTATCTTCTAGTTCAGGATAAAAATCAGACATATTTTTAGCAATTATTTCAGCCAGAACTATTAAAAAATCTTCTCTTAGGTTTAGCTCTAATCCATACCTCATCGCCTTTCTAATTAACCTTCTCAGTATGTAACCTCTACCAATATTTTCAGGTATTACCCCATCTGCAATCAAAAATGTTGCAGATCTAGAATGCTCTGCTAAAACTGCTATTGCTTTATCAGAATTTGTAGATCCAACTTTTTTGTTTTGTTGCCATTTGTATCCTGAAGCATTCTCAATTTCTTTTATTACATCTTCAAACAAGTCAGTTTCATAAATAGAATTTTTTCCTTGTAAAATAGTGGCAACTCTTTCTAGTCCCATCCCAGTGTCTATGTTCTTTTTGGGTAACTCTTTTCTTGTTCCATCTATATGATGATAAAATTGTGTAAATACTAAGTTGTATAGTTCAACAAAATCTTCATGAATATTAGGACCCCAAGATTTTGATTTTGAAAGTTTTTTGAAATCCTTTTCCTTTTCATTTCCAATATAGTAATGAAGCTCGCTGCAAGGACCACAAGGACCTTCGTCCCCTGCTGGCCCCCACCAATTATCTTTGTCATCAAAAAAGTAAATTTTTTCTTTGGGTATTCCTATATTTTCCCAGATTTTTGCACACTCTTTGTCATCATTGTGTACTGTTATAAATATTTTTTCATATTTAAATCCTAAATGATCTGTCATTAATTCTAGTGCCCATTTGCAAGCGTCTTCTTTAAAATAATTTCCAAATGAAAAATTTCCCAGCATTTCAAATAATGTTAGATGAGTTGTGTCACCTACTTCGTCTATATCTGTCGTCCTGAAAGATTTTTGCGCTGTTGCTATTCTTTCATTGGGAGGCTCAGATTCTCCAGAAAAATATGATTTAAATTGAGCCATTCCAGAGTTAGTTAGAAGTAATGTTGGATCATTAGAAGGTATTAAAGATGACGGCGGATGAATAAGGTGGTCTTTTGAATTAAAAAAATCTAAAAATATTTTTCTTATTTCATTGGAACTTTTTGATATCATATTTTTTATAACTAAGTAATGCTGTCTTTGTCCCAAATTGTAGCAAATTCGCCTTGCTGACCTGTAATTAAATCATAAAGATCATTATTTTTTACCTTTTCAATTATGCCTTTTTCTTCCAATGACAGGTAAAATAACGTTTCAGCCATTTCTTCTAATATCTCTTTACTAAATTTGTCTTTATATATAACTGATATTGCTGACATTAATTCATTTTTATTGAAGCTCAGAACTTGCCCAGAAAAGAAGAAAATGGAAATTAGTTCATGAGATATTTCTTTAAAATATCCCAGCTCATCTCTAACCGAATCCATTATCCTTGCTATAGTTTCATCTCTCAGGATATTTTCAATTTTTTCAGGAACTCCATTTGGACTTAATATCGAGAACCCACCAGATCTTATCTCTTTGCTGAATTTTGATTCAATAGAATCGTAGAAGTCCTCATTAAACATAATTTCAGAATTCAATGCAATTATATTTTTAGTGGAATCAATAGAATTTAACAATAATATTTTTTCCAAATGGGGAAAAACGCATAAAATTATGCTAGGCATTGTATTTTCTGACTCAAAGGACATATTAAATGTTGATAAATTAATAATTAATTACTCTTATATCGAGTATAAACTAGCAATAGGAAAAATAAAACAAATGGATGATAGGTCATACAGAGAAGGACATCCCCCCTACTGCACATGCGTAGAATGCCTAGAAAAAAATCAAAAAAATCAAAAAAAAATGATTCAATTCAGTATTAAAAATCCTATTACTTTGCTTCTCATATTTTTAGTAGTGATTTCTTTAATCTTGGTAATCTTTATATAAATTTTTTTTCTGAAAGATTGGTCCATAATTCTGGAGGTATAACTTCATTTGCTATATCTATATTCTCTTTTACTTCATTTACTGAGCTCATGCCTGGAACAACAGAAAAAACTTGAGAGTTTTTTAAAACAAAATTTAAAGCTGCAGATTTTAATGAAATATTAAATTTGTTTGTAGTTTTTTCTATACTTTTTGCCCTATTGATTAAATGAATAGGAGCAATTTCATAGTCATATGAAACTGGAGAATTAAGATTTCTTGCTAAAATCCCACTATTATATGGCCCTCCTATAATCACCTGAACATCTTTTTGCGCACACATTTTCATAAATTTGACTGACTTAGTGTTTTCTAAAAGAGTGTATCTTCCTGCTAAAAGTATTTTATCTAAGTCTATATTTTCCATAAAACGAATAGGCATTTCACATTCATTCATACCACATCCAATATTTTTAATGACGCCCTCCTCTTTCATTTTTAACATTTCAGGGAATGCAAATCGTATCGCTTCTTTTTCTAGGTTTCCTTGATCAGGGTCATGCAGTAAAAGTGTATCTAAATAATCAGTTTTTAGTCTTAACAAAGATTCTTCCACAGATCTCCTAATTCCGTCTTTTGAGTAGTCAAATATAGGCTCTCCATAACCCTTATCTATTTCTAGTTCACTTATTTTAGAACTTTTTTTATTTCTTGAATTTCTGATTAATCTTCCGCACTTAGAAGTTAAATTTATATCCTCCCTTTTTATTCCTTTTAAAGCTCTCCCATACCATAGTTCGCTTCTTCCGAATCCATACAAGGGGGCAGTATCAAACTTTTTTATTCCTGATTCATATGAAAAATTTATTATTTTAATTGTTTTTTCTTGGTTTACACCACCAAAAATGCCGTCAGCTAAAACATTTCCAAAAGTTGCACCTCCCAGACCTAATTTACTTAAATTGCTATTCATCTAATTTTGATATCACTTCTTCCGCACATTGGGTTGTTGTGGCGTTCCCGCCAAGATCTGTAGTAATCCTATCGCCATCCTTTAAAACAATTTTTACTGCCTCCCTAATTGAATTTGCAGCAGCATTTTCTCCTAAATAGGACAACATCATTGCTCCTGTTAATATCTGTGCCAGGGGATTTGCAATATTTTTTCCTTCTATATCAGGAGCACTTCCGTGGGTAGGCTCAAACATAGAAGGGTTATCTTTGTTTTCTGATATATTTCCGCTTGATGCTAAACCAAGCCCTCCTGTTATCATGGCCGCAATATCTGTGAGAATGTCACCAAATAAATTACTAGCAACAACTACATCGAATTCAGAAGGTTTTCTTATAAAATCCATGCAAGCGGCATCTATCAGTAATGAATTAGTTTTAACATCTGGATAATCCTTTGATACCTCTTTAAAAACCTTATCCCACAAGACCATAGAATATCCTTGAGCGTTAGATTTAGTGATTGAAGTTAATTTTTTATTTCTGTCCATTGATAGATCGAAGGCATATCTTATAACTCTTTCTGTCCCTTTTCTTGTAAAAACAGATGATTGAATCGCAATTTCATCATTGAAGTCTTCATATTGAAAACCTCCAACATTAGCATATTCTCCTTCTGTATTTTCTCTAACAACAACCATGTCTATTTCGCCTGCATTAATACCTTTTAATGGAGACTCCACGCCTTCAAATAAAGCAGATGGCCTTAAGCATACAAATTGATCAAATCTTCTCCGTATAGGCAAAAGCAATCCATTTAAAGTTATGTGGTCTTGAATTTTTGGATCGCCAACTGCTCCTAAAAAAATTGCATCAAAGTTACCTAAAATTTCTAAGCCATCTTCGGGCATCATTTTTTTGTTTTTAAAATAAAAATCTGAGCCCCAATCAAAAGACTCATAATTGAGCTTAAAGTTATTTTTTGTTGCGACGCTATCTAATACCTTGCAAGCTTCTCTAACAACTTCTTTTCCTATTCCATCACCTGGAATTACCGCTATTTTATATTCATTCATTTAAACCTCTTTGTCTTTTGATAGCTTATTAATGTAGATAGCAACACTAGCTATATCAGGCTCATTAATATCTAATTTATTAGTTTCCTCGAATAAATCTAATGATAACCTAGTTAATGGAAGATCCAAGTTCATTTGATTACTCATTTCAGAAATAATTTTTAAGTCTTTCACTATGTTTCTTATTGGGGCCGAAGAGTTTTCATAGTTCTTTTTTTTATATATTGGCATATTTCTTTCAACCATCCTGCTGCCTCCAAAGCTTTCTGAAAGAATTTTTATTACTGAATTTAAATCTATGCCACATTTGTCTGCAAGAATCGCAGCTTCCATTGCAGCCACAGTATTAACTGAAGTCAGAAGCTGATTGACTATCTTCATAGATGTGCCAGTTCCTGGCCCCCCCATATGCGCAATAGTTGTGCCCATTTTGTTGAAAATTGGTTTTGCTTTTTCAAACGCTATACTGTCTCCGCCACACATTATCGTTAGAGTGCCTTCATTTGCACCTACTGGCCCTCCACTAATAGGAGCATCAATAAAATATACATTTTTATCTAAAGATTTTTCCCATATCAACTTAGAAGTTTCAACGTCTACAGTGCTATGATCAACTATTATTGTGCCTGGCTTTGCTGCACTTAAAATTCCATTTTTTCCTAAAAAAACTTCAATTGAAGTTTCAATGCTAGGGAGGCAGGCAAGTATAATTTCAGAATCATTAGTTAGAGATTGAATGCTTTCATGAGAAAATGCACCTTTTTCAACAAATGGCACCATTTTAGATTTTGATCTTGTAAATACGTTTAGATAGGCCCCTTTTTCTACAAGATTATTCGCCATCCCGCTCCCCATGTTCCCAAGACCTACAAATCCAACTTTACTCATAAATCCTCCAATCAAATTATTTTTATTAAAATTATGATATTTTAATTACTGGTTCTAAAACAAATTTGTTATGAAAAAATTTTCTATAGAAATATTACCTAAGCAAAAATCAAAAATTGCTGAATTAAATCCTCAATTTTTTAATGATGTCTATATTACTCATATTCCAGGCTCCTCTTTAGAAGATTTGATAGAAACTTCTGAAGAAGTAATTAGTCACAACTTTAATCCAGTGCCTCATATACCTGCAAGATCAATTACTGATGAATTTTTATTAAATAAAACTTTAAAAAATTTAAAAGAAATAGGGGTAAAAGATTTATTAACAATAGGGGGAAGCGTAAAAGATAAAGTTGGTAAATTCGATTCAACAATGGATATGTTTAAAACTGGAGCATTAAAGAATATTGCTTTTAGGAGTCTAAGAATTGCTGGTCACCCAGAAGGTAATCCTGACGATAAAAATTCAAGAGAATCGCTAAAAAATAAACTAATTTGGTTGAAAGAAAACGAATACTCAACATCAATAGTTACTCAATTTTGCCTCTCTCCTGAAATAACAAATTCATGGATAATCGAAACCAAAAATATGATACAAAAATTTGGAAGAGATGATACTAAAATTATTATTGGAGTGGCAGGCCCTTCAAAAATTACTACTCTTATTAAATATGCTAAAGTTTGTGGCGTAAGTTCATCTGCAAATTTTCTTATGAAGCAGGGTTTAGATGTCACAAAGTTGATAAACCATTCCCCTGCCGCATTGATAGAAAAACTAGATGATTTTGACTCTCTGCATTTCTTCCCTTTTGGAGGGATAAAAGAATTAGATAATTGGCTATTAAATCAAACACAATCAAAGGAAAAATGAAAAGATTTACAGTAATTGGTGAAAATATACATGCGACTAGAGTGCTGAGGCTTAATGGAAAAAGAGTTGGGGATAATAATGAAGGTGTTCAATCGGTTAAATATTATTCTAATGGAGAGACAAAATTTATGACAATTCCTGAGGAAATGAAAAAAACTCAACCATATCAACAAGGGCAAGCTAAGCATTTTATGATTGCTGTGTGGAAAGGCTTGTTTGGGGACTCTAGAGATCAAGAAGAATCCATTGATTACATTAAAAATGAAATAAAACGCCAAGAAGCAGCAGGTGCAAATTTCCTAGATTTAAATGTTGATGAAATGTCTCATAAACTTGATATACAGATTAAATCAATGAAATGGCTAGTTTCAATTGTAGAGAAATTTTCTTCAGTCCCACCAAGCATTGATTCCTCTAATTCAGAAATAATTCAGGCAGGCTTAGCTCAATACACAGGAAAACAGGGTAGGCCGATGATAAATTCTATTGCACTAGAAAGAGTAGAAACTTTTGATTTGGTACAGGAATTTAATGCTAGCGCAATCTTAACTGGTGCTAGCGAAGATGGAATGCCTAGTAATTCTGATGAAAGAGTCGCTAATATAAATAAGATTGTAAATATTTCTAAAAAGCATGGTATTAATTTTTCAGATATACATCTAGATCCTCTTGTGTTCCCTATTTCTGTAGCACCAGAATATGGAGTTCATTTTTTTGATGCCGTAGAAAAGATCAGGGAATTATTTGGTGATGAAATAAATATAAGTGGAGGACTTAGTAATGTTTCTTTTGGTCTTCCTAGAAGAAAATTAGTTAATGATGTTTTTATATATATTTGCCTTAAGAGAGGTCTAGATAGTGGAATAATAGATCCTTTGCAGTTAAAAATTGATGATATTTTGGCACTTAATGAAGATTCTGAAGACTTCAAAATAGCAGAGAACATGCTCATGGGGAGAGATGATTTTTGTATGAATTATATAAAATATTGCAGAGAAGGACAGATTGGTAAAAATTAGAATAATGTACTGGAAAGAGATACCTGTACAAATTGAATTTTCTACGGCTTCAATAAAAAAGTCTGTTAAATTAGATGAACGATTTCAGTTTGCAGTTGACTCTTTGTCTATGAAGGATGGTAGTTATGGATCTGACGATTATTTAGAAGGTTGGCAATGGAAAGATAAAGAAGAAATTGATGAAGAATTTACGGAAAAATTAATTAATAAATATTTAGATAAATATAAATATCCTCAAGATTTAATAAAAAAAATTACTGAACTGTTCGAATCTGGCAAAAGAGACGAATCTCCAGGAGTAATAGATAGCTGGATTGCAGGTAATTAATTTGAATTTTATAGATAAAATAAATTCTTCATATACTTTACTCTCAGATGGAGCAACAGGTACTTTTTTGCAAACCAGAGGACTTGAGCCAGGTGGATGCCCAGAATTAATGAATGTAGAAAATGAAGATGCTGTTATTGAGATGGCTCAGGGATATTTTGATTCGGGGTCAGATTTTGTATTAACAAATACATTTGGAGGAAGTCCATTTATGTTAAAGAAATATGGTCACGAGGAAAAAATTCATGAATTTAATAAAGCTGGCGCTAAATTAGCAAAATCAGTATGCCCTAAAGACAAATTTGTATTTGGCTCCATAGGGCCTACAGGTGAATTTTTAAAACCTCTTGGCAACGTATCAGAAGAGGAAATGTCAGATGGATTCAAAAAGCAGATCAATGGACTTCTGGAAGGAGGAGTTGACGGGATAATTTTTGAAACACAAATGGCTATAGAAGAGTTAGTTTTAGGTATAAAAACAGCTAAATTAATAACAAATTTGCCAGTTATAGGAAGTATGGTTTTCGATAAAGGGCCAAGAGGCTTTTTTACAATGATGGGAGTGTCTCCTGAGCAGGCAGCTACTGAAATTTTTAATGCAGGAGCTGATGTAGTGGCCACAAATTGTGGAAATGGATCAGAAATTATGGCAGAACTTTCTAAGGAGTTAATTAGTCATAGCAAGCTGCCTGTTATGATTCAGTCAAATGCCGGCATCCCTAAAATAGTAAAAGGCAAGGTAATTTATGATGAAAAACCTGATTTTATGGCTAAAAATTATAAAAAAATCATAGGTTACGGCGCAAGCATTGTTGGTGGGTGTTGCGGAACTTCATTTGAACATATAAAAAGGTTTAAAAAACTTTTAAATGAAAATGATTGATTATTTTATTATAATTTAATTTATGAATATTAGACCTATAGAAGTAATTGAAAAATATGGGAGATGCATAGAACTAATTTCTATGGATCCTTTTTTTAATGACATAACCATTGGTTTATTTTTTAAAGAGCCAAACATAACAGTATTTTCTTATAGTAATCTAGATGGTGTCTCAGATAGATTAAATCAAATAAGAGATAGGATTGTTGATGTGTCTGGGGCCGTGTCTATTGAGGACAGCCCCCATCAGGCAACATTTAAATGTGGTATGAAAGAAGGCTGCTGTTCTGCCCCTCTTAGGTTTGTTTTAAAGGAAGCAGTAACTAAGGATAGGGATCTAGATCTCTCAAAAGGAATTGTATGTAAAGACTTAAGGTCAGACATGATGATAAAGGTTAATTATCAAGAGAATTCAGATAGAAAAATCTACACTGTTTCAGGTGATGATAATGCCGAAAAGCCAATTATAAGATATAGGGCAATTACAAACGGACTTATTAAGTATGGAGGTTTTGAGAGAATTGATAATTTTTCATTCAGATTAAGTTGCAATGAAAGGAATGATAAAATTGTGAATCTTCTGCTTCCTTTAGCAAGAAATATTAGCGCAACAGAAGAATCGTTAGCTGCAGATGATGCGGCAGGGCAAATGACAACCCAATCACTAGGTTTTTCAGCAAATTAAAATGATAGATATTAACTTAAAATTAACAAAAAAACAGCGAGTTCTTAATGCGCTAGCTGGAGAAGATGTTGATAAGCCTCCAGTATCAAACCCTACAAATGTTGCAACAGTAGAACTAATGGATTATGTTGATGCTCCATTTCCAGATGCATGCAGAGACCCAGAACTTAATGCCAAGTTAGCTTTAACAGGACATACTGAATTGGGGTTTGATTCAATTGCCCCTTACTTCTCTATTATCCAAGAATCTTCTGCATTAGGTTGTGAAATGCAGTGGGAGCAGAAAGATAATTGGCCAACCGTAAGAATGGGAAACCCAATTTGGAAGTCTGTTTCTGATATTAAAATTCCATCTGGATTTCTTGAACATTCAGATAATGTTGCCATAACCAGATCTATAAATATTTTAAAAGATGAAGTAAAAGACGATGTTGCAATATTAGGCAAAACTATGGGCCCATGGACTTTGGCATATCATGTTTTTGGAGTTGAGCCGTTCCTTTTGTTATCAATTGACGATCCGGAAGAAACAAAAAAAATACTTAGAAAATTAAAAGAAATTACTATTCTTTTTGGACAAGCCCAAATTGATTCAGGAGCAGATGTTTTAGTGGTCCCAGATCATGCAACTGGAGACCTTGTGAGCGGCAAATACTATGACGACTTTTTATTAGAAATTCACCAGGAATTAGTTGAGGACTTAAAAGTTCCCTTGATCCTGCATATTTGCGGCAGGACTGTAGACAGAATGCCTTCTATAGCAAAAACTGGAATGGCAGCCTTTCATTTTGACTCTAAAAATCTACCATCGGAAGCTATGGAAGCTGTCGGAGAAGGGATTAGGCTTGTAGGCAACATAAACAATCCTGAAACTCTTTATTCTAAAGGCCCTGAAGATGTCAGGCAGGAAGTTTATAGAGCACTTGATTCAGGCGTTCAGCTTATTGCTCCTGAATGTGCTATTCCTCTTAAAACAAAGATTGAAAATCTACTTGCAATTCCAGATGCAGTAAATGAGTGGGTTTCTAATAAATTTCAATCTTAGTCAATATATGATATAAATTCGCTTTAGAAACATACTATAATCATGATAAAACACGAAGGACTAAAAGAAGAGTTTAAATATGTAACTAAGCCCGATGAACAAGAACACATTGGTGGATTGTTTGCAAACGGCGATATGTTAATGCAAGAAATTGCTTATAACCTAATAACAGGACAGAATGATCAGGTTGGAATTTTAGTAAAAAAAGCATTAGACGAAGATTACACTGCAAATATAGTGCTTGATGATGGTTTGATAGCAGGAATGGCTATCGTAGGTGTGAAATTTAGAGATAACATTATTTTCGTCCCTGAAGTATTAATATCTGCTAGAGCTATGAAAGCTGGCATGGAGCATATTGAGCCCATACTGTCTGCATCAGGAGTTAAGCCTATAGGTACTGTAATTATGGGCACTGTTAAGGGTGATCTTCATGATATAGGAAAAAATTTATGCATAATGATGCTAAGAGGTGGCGGATTTTCAGTTCATGATCTAGGTGTTGATGCTAAACCTGATGAATTTATTGATGCTGTAATGGAACATGATGCTGCAATTGTTGGTATGTCTGCTCTATTGACTACTACAATGCCAAATATGGGAACAACTATTGAAGCCTTTGAAGATGCCGGGATGCGGGAGGAAGTAAAAATAATGGTCGGAGGAGCCCCTGTCACACAAGAATTCGCTGATGAAATGGGCGCAGATGCATATGGAGCAAATGCTGTTGATTGCGTTCAGAGAGCTAAAGATCTTGCTACATCTAATAAATAATGAAATCTGAAAAAAATTTTATAGATCGAGTTCGGGCAAAAAAAAGCCTTGAAACTTTATTTGATATTTTTTCTAAAATTTCAAATCATGCTGATGAAGTATTCACAAAAAGATGCCCTTATAAAAATGCTAAGTCTAGATGTACAGCAAAGTTTGAGTGCCAAAATCAACATTATTTAAAAAAGTTTGGAGAAAGCCCTGTATGCACTGGTTCTGATTTTCTAGACTATATGCCAGCTTGGAGAACAGATAAAAAAATTAGCTCCTGATAGAATAAATTATTATGGGCTATATTAAATCTGATAATAACAGAACCACTTCTTCTTTAAATAAATCGCTTTTTGATTTTGCAGATACATTGAGTATCAGAGTCCCAACTAGTTGTGGCAGGACTGGTGAATGCCATGAATGCATTATTCAAGTTACTGAGGGTTCAGAAAATTTATCAAACAAGAAAGACTTAGAGAGCTTTTTGGGGCCTGAATTTAGATTGGCCTGCCAAGCAAAAATAATTAATGATAAAAACGATGTAAGTTTTAATGTTTTAAGAAGACAACCAAAGATTCTAGAAAAAGGAAAAAGTAGCAATTTTAATTTAGAACCTTCAGTTATTATTGATGAAGGAAAGGTAGTTTATAAAAATAAAAAAACAGTATTAAGTGAAAAAATTACACCAATTTTTGGCATAGCTGTTGATTTAGGAACCACCACAGTAGTTTGTAGTCTTGTGGATTTATTAACTGGAAAAATAATTGCCACTTCTTCATTTGAAAATCCTCAGAGGTTTGGCGGCAGTGATACTTTAAATAGAATTTCTTATGAAACTACTAAATTTCCTGGAGAGCTAAAATCAGTAATTATTTCTGGGTTAAATTTTGAAATAGGTGAATTATGTAAAAAGAATAAAATTAGAAGGGGGCATATTTATGAAATGGTAATAGTTGGTAATACTACAATGAGAGATATATTTTTTGGAATTAATGTTGCCTCGGTTGGCCAGAAGCCCTATAAATCTATAACACAACTAGAACTTGAAGATGGAAAAAGAACAACAACCTCACTTCTGTATAACGCTTTTGATCTTGGTATAAGAATCAATAAAAAGGGGATAATAAATAGCCCGCCCTTAATTTCTTCTCATATAGGTTCCGATATAACGGCTGATTTAGTTGCTATTTCTGCTGATTCACATGATGAAAATTTTATCTTGTTGGATGTTGGCACAAATACAGAGATTGTACTAGGTAATAAAGATAACCTTGTTGCTGCTTCGTGCCCTGCAGGACCTGCATTTGAAGGTGGAGAAGTAAAGTATGCAATGCCAGGTTATGATGGAGCTATTGAAAAATTTGAAATTAATAATGGAGATGAATTTTTTTCTACAATTAATAATATTCCTCCCCAAGGTATTTGTGGTTCTGGCTTAATAGATTTGCTTGCTACTCTTAAATCAAATTCAATAATTAACGAACTGGGAGTACTGTCTGACGGAAGTGATTATTATGAATTAAAGAATAGCAATGGAATTAAAATCTCAAGATCAGACATGAGCGCTTTAGCACAAGCAAAAGCTGCAAATTATTGCGGCCAATCAATAGCATTAAAGAACTCATCTATTGATATTAATAATTTTAATAAACTTTACCTTAGCGGTGGATTTGCAAATTATATCAATGTTGAAAATGCTATTAAGATTGGTTTTATAATAGACACTCCTAACACAGAAGTTATTAAAATAGGTAATTCGGCACTCCAAGGTGCAATTATGTTATTACTTAATGTTAGCTTGAGGAAAAAATTTGATAACCTAGTTAAATCTGTAAAACATATTGAACTAGAAACCGATGAGAATTTTTTTGAACATTTTGTTGAAGGATGTCAATTTAAAGAGTTATCTATAATGTAAGGAAAAAATGAGAATAGTAATTTCAGATTATGCGTGGCCCAATATAGATATTGAAAAAGAATATTTTAAGAGTAAATCAGTGGATTTAGATGTTGCCACTGGAAAAGATGACTTAATAAATAAAATCAAAGATGCAGATGGACTACTTTTTTGTTTTGAAGATATCAGTGAAGATGTTTTAAGATCTGGCAAAAAACTTAAAGTTGCTCAAAGATATGGCATAGGAGTAGATAATATCAACATAAAGGTAGCAACTGAATTAGGTATAGTAGTTTCAAATATTCCAGACTACTGTATTGATGAAGTTTCAGATCATGCACTTTCCATGATACTTGCTATAAATAGAATGATTGCGCCTGATAGTAAAATGGTAAAACTTGGTAAATGGAGTGATGTTAAAAAAGACAATAGGGTGTACAGGCTTAAGGATGCAACATTAGGAATTATAGGTTTTGGTCGCATTGGCAGACGCCTAGCATACAAATCGAAAGCATTAGGCCTGAATGTTGTTGCTTACGACCCATATATTAATGAAAAGTCTTATGAAGGTGTAAATATTTTATCATTTGATGAAGTTATCTCAAGTAGTGATATATTATCCTTGCATGTGCCTTTAACAGATCAAACTAATCATTTAATTGGTGATAAAGAGCTTGAAATGATGAAAAAAGATGCAATATTAATTAATGTTTCGAGGGGCGGATTGATTGATGAAGTAGCGCTTTCAAAATATTTGGATAATGGAAAAATTAGAGGCGTAGGCTTAGATGTTATGGAAGATCACAATCCATCTGCTTCTAATCCTTTATTTAAATATGAAAATGTAATTATTACGCCTCACACTGCATTTTTCTCTCAAGAATCTAGTGAGGAGCTACAAATCAGATCTTGTAAGCAGTTATACGATGTATTAAATGGGAAAATCCCAAAGTTTTTAATTAATCCTGATGTACTAGATCATTCAGACGTTAATCTTATTTAATGGAGATTAAAAATTTTATCAGAGAAATTGATGACTACCCAGAAAAAGGAGTATCGTTTAAAGACATCACTACTTTAATTTCTAATGTTAAGGCATTCAAGTTTACTCTTGATGTTATGGAGGGATTTATTTCAAGTGATATTGATTATATAGCATCAATTGATTCAAGAGGATTCATATTTGGATCGGCCATATCTGATAGATTAGGAATCCCTAACATTCTATTAAGGAAAAAAGGCAAGTTACCACCACCAGTAATCTCTAAAGAATATGAACTTGAATATGGCCAAGACACTATAGAAGTAGGAAAAATTACTGTTCCTAAAAATAAAAAAATAATGATCATAGATGACCTAATAGCATCTGGAGGCACAGCGAAAGCTTGTCTGGATTTATTAGAAATGTGCGGCAATTCGGTTCTAGGGATAATAGTTGCTGTAAAATTACAATATTTAAACCCAGAAAAATTATTTACTGAGCCTATTTATTCAGCATGCGAATATAATTAATTTGAGGATTTATCAATAAAGTCTTCAATTAATCTTTTGTATTCAGAAAGTATAAATTCTAGATTTTTTATACTCGCATCAAGATTAGATTTTTCATCAATATCTATTGATTTTATTTGTTTAAGGTTTTCTAAAGTTTCTGTGATTATCTCTCTCATCAGTCCCCTATTGTTCCTCCAAAATTATCTTGATATACCTTTGGGTCTATTCTTGCATCTATTACAGTTGCTACTTCGCTTTTAAAAGCATTAATTAAAGCTTTTCTAAAGTCTTCTGGATTATTGGCAGTCTCGCCATTTAATCCACAAGATTTAGCAACTCCAGCAAAATTAATCATTTTAAGGTCTAATCCATAATCATCATAACCCCTAAAGCCTTGCCTATATTTCATTGTTCCTAATGCTGCATCATTAATTATGACTATTGGCCATTTTAAATTACTTCTTTTAATTGTCTCAAATTCACCTAATCGCATAAGTGTGCTTCCGTCTGCACCTATTCCCATTAAAGGAGCTTCATTATTTGTAGCTAACGCTCCTCCTATATATGAAGGAATCATTAATCCCATAGTCCTTCCTCCTGAAGTCCCAAAATATTTTAATGGCTTATCGAATTTCCAAGTATTTTCTAGTAAAGCAATAAAAGCTCCAGTCTCAGTGAATAGCAAGCCATCTTTAGGGAGTATTTCCTTTGATATTTCTATAACATCTTGCGCAGCAAATATAGCACTTTTAGGCCTTGAAAATCTGGGATCTATATTCTCGTATATTTGATGTATTTCATCTGGGTTCCACCCAGTTTTTTCATCTGACTCTATTAACATTTTAACTAAATTTTTTATATTGCCACTACAAATGGTCTTTGGGTTGCTAGATAATGTCTTAGATTTTTTATTTGATACTATTTCAACTGTATCAACTACTCCTTCAGGCCAAGGAGCATGCGTCATCATTTGGTCTACTCCAATTAATATTATTAAATCTGAACCTGATGTTAGTATGTTAGGCCTACTATTATCTCCTTGTCCAAATCCTGTTGAAACACCTACCCACCTTTTATGATTTTCAGGAAAAACTCCTCTTGCTTTCATTGTAGATAAGATTCCAGCTCCAATTTTTTCTGATAATTTCACCACTTCTTCTATTGCATCGTCTTTTCTTACGCCATCACCAATTAGCATCATTGGCTTTTTAGAATTATTTATTAAATTAATGGTTTCTTTAATTTTAGTAGATGAATTATTGTGGTCTTTGTCTTTTGGCTCCGATTTTTCATCTTTAGCTTCAATAAGCCCCATGTCAGATGGAAAATCTACAAGAACAGGCCCAGATAATCCGTCTATAGAAGTATTGAATGCATTTCTAATTGAATGAGCAGGATTATCACTTGATAGTGTAATCATAGATTTTGTCACTGACTTCATTAGTCCTTGGTGATCAGCATGCTGAACCATTTCATTTTCATAAGAATAATTAGGAGTAGTTTCGCATACGCATACGACTGGCATTCTTTCAAAATACGCATTTGCTACCCCGCCGGCTAAATTCCCTGCTCCTACACCTTTTACTCCTAAACATAGGCCAGCAGATTCTTTAATCAATCCATAAGTTCCTGCAGCGATAGCAGCTGTAGATTCATGAGCTACATTAATAAAATGAAGATCAATTTTTTTTCCGCTATTCATCAAGTCCAAGGGAACGCCACTGCCTGGTATTCCAAAAAAATGATCATTTTTCATTTCTTTTGCTATTTTCATAAAAAGTTCACTTAAGTTCATTTTTTCCTTTTAATTTAATAATTTTTAATATGATACATCACTGTTATCTATATTTCTCCATAAATACCATGAAGCAACTGTGCACCAAGGGCTCCACATTTTTCTAAATTTACTGAAATCCGATTCACCTAAGCTTGCTTTATTGTAAGAGAATTTAATTGAATTAATTAGTCCTACATCCCCAATAGGTAGGATGTTAGGTCTATTTAAATGAAATATTAGAAACATATGTGCTGTCCACAGGCCTATACCTTTAATTTCAATTAATTTTTTTATAATTTCATCATCATTCAACAGATTAATATTATCTAAATCTAATTCATTATTAATAAACTTAGAAGAGATATCTTTGATGTATTTTATTTTCATCCTTGAAAGCCCACATTCTCTAAGATCCTCGTCTGACTTTTTAAGCATTACTTTAGGGTCCATTCCTGACAAATTTTTTAGCTTTTTCTCTATGCTTCCCGCAGCTTTAATTGAAAGTTGTTGTCCTATTATAGAATGTATCAACGTTAAAAAAGGGCTAGCAGATTTTGTTAACATTCCTGACAAATTATTTTCAATTATTGTCTTTAATATTGGGTCTTTTATAGAAAGTTCTTCTATTGCTTTATTCCAATATTCAGGCTGCATATTTAACTATTTTCTATAGGTTCAGAGCATTCCCATCTATCTCTGGCTTCCCAATTGCATACCATTTTTTTTGAATCACCATAATAAATAAATAAAATAATAATTAATCCTGCAATAACTAAGGGAATGATCCATAAAGATCTAAAAGGTTTAGTGTTTATCCAAAAATTATATATTGTTTTCAGGTCCATTAACTTACCTCCTTATTTTAACCAAGCGTTTAATTTTTCTTTTTGATAATTAACAAAGTTAATATTTTGATACATTTTTTCTAGATTTTGGTCAATAGTTTTCTGTCCTTGAGGAATAGGATTATTTTTGAAAAATAAATTAATTCTATCTGCTAATTTTTCATTTGAAATTATTTTAACCCCTCCAAAAATCCTAGGTACTGCATTATCAGGAAATTTTTTAATTATATCTGCCCAATTATTTTCAATAAAACTCCATGTTTTTTCGGAATGTCTATAATTCCTAAGTGCGTAAGCGATTAAATATGGAGCATCTTGATTTTTTATATTGTCGGACAATGACGCAGTAAGTGTTTTTTCTAGTAATTTAGGATGTTTAAATTCTGCCAAAGAATATAAAAATCTCATTTTTTCTTGAGGTGTTTCACCATCTATGTATTTTGAAAAATACTCCGCATAAGTTTTTTCATTACCGTGATGTGCTACAGAGGCAATAGCAGATGCAGTTATATTTGGGTCAATTGAAGATTTATTTGAATTATATTGAATATAAATTTCATTCAGTTTATTTATGTATTGATTGTTTTCACATGTTATTGAAAGGGTTTTAAATATTATTGCCCTTAATTCTTTAGTTTTTAAACTTTCTTTGTTTTTTGGTTCTGTGCCTATTTTGTTTAAAAGGCCTAAGGCATAATCTTCTATTATTGTTTTCAACTTCGGTTTTAAATCTTC
>Ga0066850_10000715_pt1 | contig 17804 bp, 19 predicted proteins | sample ETNtaG_4_FD_67282 | JGI IMG/M metagenome (GOLD analysis project Ga0066850, IMG submission 67282) | Marine microbial and viral communities from oxygen minimum zone, Eastern Pacific Ocean - ETNP201406SV67 | ecosystem: Environmental > Aquatic > Marine > Oceanic | place: Pacific Ocean: Eastern... | reverse complement strand
ATGTGGGCTATGGATAGACAAAAACAGGAAGATAAAAAAATATAATGATTTATAATTAGCATACCTGCTCTTGGAGTAGAATACTGGGTCCTGATCCTGTGATTTTAATATAACGAAAGCCTCTTTTATAGAGGTTTTTTTGTTTGTAAATTTCAAAAAGATTGAGGTATGAAATGACTCAAGAAGATTTTAACAAGGGTGTAAAATCAGGTCAAGAAGCAAGAAGAATTATTCTTTCGACAATTTGTGGTGGTGGTGTTGGAGTTTTATTAGTATTAATATTAGAAAAATGGGTGACGGCTGATATTCGTTTTCTTGTTCCTATTATTTGTATTATGTTTGTTTCTTCAAGAAATAGTATTTTTAAATAACTAAACTATTCTGCTTTGGTAGCAGATAAGGTTTCAGGATTAATTTCTGTTACCTGGTTAAAATTAGAAAGGAGTATTGAAATGGCAACTTTAATTTTGCGAGATACATATATTGCATTAGAAGAAGAAATGAGATCTATAGATAAATTAAGGTCAAAGACTGCATTGAAAATTCAAGAGGCAGCTAGTCATGGAGATCTTAAAGAAAATTATGAATATAAAGCTGCAAAAGAGCAGATGGAATTTGTAGTATATAAAAAACAATTGCTACAATCTCATGCTCCATTTAGATTCATCGAATATAGCGAAATTAAAACTGATGAGGTAGAATTTGGTAATAAGATTAGTATACTCGAAGAGGGTAAAGATGTTGAAGAAGATTATTACTTATTGGGCCCTATCGAATCTGAGTTAGATCTTTATCCATTGGTTGTAACTTATCTTGCTCCTTTTGCTCAGGCTATGATTGGGAAAAAAATTAATGAAAATTTTACACTTGATATTGGTGGTAAAGATATAAAGTTTACAATTACTGCAATAGAAAAGATAACTGCAAATACTCCTAAGTGTACAAGAAAGTCACTTTTATAGATAAATAGATTGCTAAACGTGATATTATAAAGCCTTTTTTGTATAGCCTTATTTATTTTGTAGATTATGTTAGAATATAAAGGAATAGTATAATGAGCCAAATTTTGATTAATCAATCAGTTGCAATATTATGTGATGGTAATAATATTGAAAAAAGTATTCATAACGTTTCAAAGAATAAAAATGCAATGATTAATTTCGATACGTTAATTCCCAAGTTATTAAATGGAAGAGGTCTAAATAGAATGATTTATTTTAGAGAGGGTAGATCTATTTCATCAAAATTTGCAGATAGATTACATGAAAATTTTTATGGTTCTGTAATACCATGTCATAAATCTGCAGACATTCCTTTGACAATTAAAGCTACTCAGTTAGCTTCAAAGGTTGATACAATAATTATCATGTCAGGAGATTCTGATTATGTGGAATTGGTCACGCATTTGAAAAGTGAAGGTGTAAGGGTTGAAATTGCAGCAGTTAAAGAGACAACTGCGCAAATTTTAATTGACAAATCAGATTATATGCATGAAATAACAAGTAATGATTGGTTTGTATATAAAGCGCCAAAGTAAAGTATTTTTTCAAAATAATCTATTGTCTGCTGATGTAAGACGGAAGTCTAAATTTTGTTATTTAGATATTACATGAGGATTCCTCCTTGTATAGTTTGTTTTATTTTTCAGGTTAAAATATGAAAATAATTTTAATAACAATATTAATAAATTTATTATTTAATCAGAGTATCTTAGATATTACTGATTATGATGAATCCTTGGGTTATTCATATTCGATTCCATATTTGGGAGGGAATCTAAAACCATCTTTACAACCAGATTGGTCAGATAATGATTTTTTAGAAAAAATTAATAATCTCCATATACAAATGCTTAGGTGGCCAGGTGCAGAAGCAATGAATTATTTTGATTGGACTCAAGGTGCATTTCTGCCTTGTTATAAATGGGCATATTCTCCATGCTATCCACAAAATTGCTCTCAAGGTTTTTCAGCTAGTTTTTGTAATGATGAATATTTATGTTTTGAAAATGGAGATGAGGTGAATTCAAGAAGTATTCAGCCATCCTTACTTGGATTAACTACATCTGAGTGTAAAAGAAATAAAAATTTCACAAACAATTATGCCTCTCATTATATGGATGTTATTAATAATAAATTAGATAGAGATTTAATACCATTTTTTGGTTTAAATATTGTTGATCCAGAGTATTATAATCCAGCTGAGTTCTTAAATTTAGATGAAACTGATGAATGTACATATTCTGATAATGCCATATTATATAATACAATAGAGTCACAACTTGATACCATTGCAGCATTAGCAACATTACATGGAATTTCTTCTAGTGATATTAATATTCAGATAACAAATGAACCTTGGATAGACAATCATGAATATTTACCATGGAGAGGGGCTGATGGTGATATTAGTGTTGATGAATATGGTTCATACGTTGTTGATGCTCTTAACAGAATACGAAATCATTCTTCATCAATAATCCAAACTGCAAAGGTAGGAGTTTTTGGTGATATTCATTCTAATGAAGATTATGCTTGTGAACCTACATGTGAGAGTACTCATGGATTATTGAGATGTGATTGGAATGAAAATCTTTGGACATATATTAATGCAAATTCAGAATATGATTTTGATGCAATTTCATTTAATAAATATACAGGTTTAAAGAATATGAGAATTCCAAATTTTAATGTAGACACATGTGAAGAAGAATCTGGATATGAAGATATTAATATAATAGATCTTAATGGATTTGGAGGAATATTTGGAGAACTTGATATAGTTAATCTTACATGTAAAGATGAAAATACTATGAATTATGTTATGAAGTGGATGTTTATAGATCTTGAGCGATTCTTTGAGCGCTTAAATGGTCTATGTGATAATGGCATTGTATACACTAATAATAGTTTTATTACAGAGTTGACTGATGGTTCTGATATTGATATATGGGTTACTGAGTATGATTTTGGTCTTGATGATTCAGCTATTTTAAATAAACCATATCAAGGAACGTGGGGGCATGCACTTCATTTTTTATATGAAACTTTGTTATATATAACAGAAATACCCAATATAGATTTAATGATAACAAATAATATAAATGGATATTCTGGCAATTATCGATTAATAGATTCTTATAGCATTGAAGATGCCAGTGGAACTAATTCTTGCAGATATCATGTGGATCAACAAAATGAAGATTGTTATAATTTATGTAAAAATGAATTTCCTCAATTATCTCCAAAAGGTGAAGTTATGAGTTTGTTAAATGAGCTTGCTTGGAATAATGACGGTGTTAATAAAATAACATTTGGGGATGAAGTAAATTCTACAAATATCAGACAATTTTATACTGATAACCCAAATTATATATTTAATATCAAAGATTTACATGGTTGGAATTTTCCTGATAATGATGATTATTTATTTATTAATATTTCAGAAAATGAATATTCAATTTTTATTGATGGAAATTTTACTTATAAAAAGATTTCATCAAACAATTTATTTGCGAAGAATTATTATAAAGAAAATGTAAATGATGATCTTGGGTATTGTAGTTATAACCCTGATAATGATAATAATTGCGATGTGGATAATCAAGTTTTTGATTATGAATTTGGGTATTTAAATAATCTTAATATTAATAGTAGCAATATAGATGAGTGGTTTGCAAGTACTGCAAGTTTGATGATTGATGAGGGCTATATAATGAATCCGTCTGAAATTAATTTGGAAAATCAAGAGTCAAATCTATCGTATGAATTATTAACAATACCTAAGCATACTGTAGTTCAGATAAAAAATATTGGAGATGGATATCTTCAAGGTGATATTAATGTAGATGGTATAGTAAATGTAGTTGATATTGTTGCTGTTGTAAGTATGATTTTAGCGGGTGAATATAATTCCCTTTCTGATTTAAATGGAAATGGAATAGTTAATGTGATTGATATTGTTGCAATTGTTAATATAATTTTCAGATAATTAATAGAATCCTGCTGTCTATCAGATTATAAAGCCTCTTTTATAGAGGTTTTTTTATTATTATATTAGAATTATGAAAAATATTTTATTATTTGTTTTTATATCCTTATCACTTTCTCATGATTTTGATGAATTATATTTTGGAACTGATGATGCGCTTGATATTATGACTTGGAATATTGAATGGTTCCCTAAAAATGACGAAGTGACAGTTGATTATGTAGCCCAAATTATCAGTGCATTAGATATGGATGTTTTGGCAATTCAAGAAGTCGATAATATTACTTTATTTAATCAGCTGCTTGATCAGTTAATTGAATATGAGGGTTATCTTGAATCTACTTGGTTTGCTGGATTAGCCTACATTTATAATTCTGAAACTGTTGAAATTAATGATATATATGAGATTTATACTACTTCTCAATATTGGAGTCCATTTCCAAGATCTCCTATGGTAATGGATATGAATTTTATGGGTGAAAACTATATTATTATTAACAATCATTTTAAATGTTGTGGTGATAATTATTTTGATTCTGATGATGATGGAGATGAAGAAACAAGGAGATATATTGCAAGTAATTTGTTGAAAGAATATATTGATGATAATTTTCCAACAACAAATGTAATAGTGCTAGGCGATCTTAATGATTCATTAACAGATACTATTGCAAACAACGTATTCCAAATGATAATTAATGATTCAGAAAATTATTTATTTGTAGATATGGAAATTGCTGAAAATAATAGTGCTGAATGGTCTTACCCTAGCTGGCCTTCACATTTAGATCATATTTTAATTACTAATGAATTATTCCCTGATAATTCTTATGTTGAGGTGATTAGGATTGATGATTTTATGGATGGTGGATTTAGTGAATATGATCAAAATATATCTGATCATAGGCCTGTAGCAATAAAGATTTCTACGGATTCAATTATTTCAGGAGATGTAAATAATGATGGACAGATTAATGTTGTTGATATTGTTTCAATAGTGACTATTATTTTAGATAGTGATGGTGAATATAATGTATTGGCAGATTTCAATGAAGATGGAGTCGTAAATATTGTTGATATAGTTCTAATTATTGATATAATTTTAACCTAATTGTTGTTTTAAAAATAGAGATATATATTAGAATGAATTAGAAAGCCTCTTTATAGAGGCTTTTTTATTTTGTAAGTTTGAGTATGTCATTAATTGTTATTATAATTTATTGTTTATTTGCAATAGTTATGAGAGTAGCTTTTATATATAGATTAACTGGTAGTTATGGAATTGAAAATGCTAAAACATCTATTAAACCGAATCTATACTATATTATATGCTTATATATAGGTTTTTATGGAATGATATTTTTAGCTATACTAGATTTTTTCAATATATTAAAACCTCAATTATATATTCATGTTAATAGTGTTTTTATTGCGTTGCTTTTAGCTTTAATTGGATTAGGAGTAACTATTTCAGGACAGCATCAAATGGGAAAATCATGGAGAGTTATAGTAGCTAAAAGTGAACATACAAAATTAATCACTCATGGATTGTTTAAATATTCTAGAAACCCTATATATTTAGGAACGTTAATATTATTTTTTAGTACAGTAATTTTATTCCCCCATGTATTAATGTTGATTTGTTTTTTATTTGCTTATTTATCTATTGAACTTTTGGTTCGTTTTGATGAAGAACCTCATCTTAAAAAAGTGCATGGAATAGAATATGAAAATTTCTGTGAAAAAGTAAATCGTTTTTTTCCTAAAATATTTTAATTTTTTCTATTTTATTTATAGATTAAAGTATGGTTGAAATAAATCATTTATTATTTTGGGGAATGCTTGGCTTGTGTTTTGAGATTGTTTTCACGGGTATATCAAATTTATTTTCAAAAAAAGCCTATAATCTAATGGGCCATACATCTATCTGGATGTTTCCTATATATTCTATTGGTTTAACTTATGGTTTTTCTTTAGTCCAATATATTATTCCTTATGATTTTATAAGATATTTATCATATCCTTTGTGGATATGGTTGGTTGAAATTTTAGTAGGATATCCTTCTAGTAAACTTGGTATCAGAATTTGGGATTACAGATATCTCCCAGATAATCAACATTGGAAAGGAATTATTAGTTTTCCTCATTTTCCAATTTGGGTAGTTTTTGGATTCTTGGTTGAATTTGTTGATAAATTATTGAAATAATATTAAATATTGCTTTAGGTAAAATATGGATAAAAAAATAATTCAATTAATATGCCCTGATCAAAAGGGAATAATTTCAAAATTAACGTCTATTTTATATAAAACAAATCATAACATATTATCAATCCAACAACATATTGATAAAGAAAAAGAGAAGTTTTATATAAGAGTGTCTGTAGATTTAAAATCAGAAATAAATTTTCCTGAAAAAGAATTATTTGATTTAAATAGAAATTTAAATGGAGAAATGTATCTATTTGATTCTAATGAAAAAATTAATGTTGCTATATTAGGAACAAAAGAATCAGAACCAATATATGATCTTCTTATAAAAAATAAATCATCTGAATTAAAGTGCAATTTTCCTATTATAATTAGCAACCATATTAATCTTTCAGCAGTAGCTAAACAATTTAACGTAGATTTTTATAAAACAGAAAATGATAAACAATTGCTTGAAATTTTAGAGAAAAATAATATTGATTTAGTTGTTTTGGCTCGATATATGCAGATTATTCCTGATTATATTGTAAAATTGTATAAAAATAATATTATTAATATCCATCATGGCTTTTTACCTGCATTTAAAGGTTCTAAACCATATCATCAAGCCTATAATAAAGGAGTGAAACTTGTTGGTGCGACTGCTCATTACGTAACATCTGAATTAGATGAAGGCCCAATAATATGTCAAGATACTGTACAAATAAATCATAAACATTCAATAAATAATATAATTCAACTTGGTAGAGAAATTGAAAAGAATGTATTATATAAAGCTGTAAAATCTCATCTCGATTATAAGGTGATAGTTCACGACAATAAAACAATTATTTTTGATTAACCCAACAAATAATAGATGATAAGTATGAATATTATTAATATTTAGAATTAGAAAGCTCTTTTTATAGGGGCTTTTTTGTTTGTAGATTATAATCATGAGAAAATATAGTTGGCTTATGGTATTAGCTTTATCTTTAATTCCTTTAGTAGGAATTATTGGTACTAGTATTTATATTTATTATTATGGTATAGTTTGGCAGGAACCTTTATTAATGATTACAGGCTGGCTTTTTTCTGGTATGGGAATAACTTTTGGGTATCATAGGCTATTTGCACATAAAAGTTTTAAGGCACATCCCATTATACAATTTATTGCTATGATTAGTGGTTCAGCTGCTCTTCAAAACAATGCTATAAAGTGGTGCTCAGATCATCGTATGCACCATAAGAAATTAGATACTAAAGATGATCCATATAGTATTAAAGAAGGGTTTTTTCATGCACATATTGGATGGATAATTGAAGATAAGCCTGCTACTATTTACGGAGTAAAAGACCTTGAAAATAATTCTATTCTTAGATTTCAATCAAATTATTATTGGCCCATTGCGATTGGATTTTCATTTATATTCCCTTTAATTATTGGTTTTTATTATGGGAGACCATTTGGAGCTTTATTATGGGGAGGTTTTTTACGATTAACTTTAGTTCATCATTTCACTTTTTTTATTAATTCACTTTGTCATTATGTTGGAAAACGTCCCTTTGAAGCAAATATTACAGCTAGGGATTCTTGGTGGGTTGCATACTTAACATTTGGTGAAGGCTTTCATAATTTTCATCATAAATTTCAATGGGATTATCGTAATGGCATACGTTGGTATGATTTTGATCCAAGTAAATGGGCGATTAAACTATTATCATTTTTCAACCTTACAAAAGATATACGAAAGGTAGATGAACATAAAATATTGAAAGCACGTTTTAGTAGCGTTAAAAATAAGTTTCAAGAATTTTTACCTAAAACTCCATTAAAAATAAAAAATATATATCTTGATAAAATTAATAAATTGCAAAAACAAGCAACTGAAGTTTATAGTGCATGGTCTGAATTTGAAATTAATTTTTGTAAATTAAAGCAAACTGGATTTAAAGATAAGTTTCATAAAAAATCAATGTATTATCAGCGAAAAATGTTAAAAGCCGAATATAAAACGATTGTGAATACTTTTTCTTTGTTATTTGTTAGCATGAAAAACAACATCTGAAAAAATGAATTTTGTATTATTTATAGAACCTTTTTTTATTAGTTTCGAATTGAAATTATCATGAAATCAAATCTGAAATTTATTTTATTATTTTCCTGTTTTGTTTATAGCCAAGATTGTTGTGAAGTGGAATCTGCCGCTATAGTTGCTTGCGATGGTATGATAGGCTGTTATATTCCTCAATGTGATGAAGATTGTCAATGGGAGTCAATGCAATGTTGGTGGTCAACTGGATATTGTTGGTGCGTTGATGAAAATGGTATGGAAATTAATGGGACAAATACCCCTTCATGGGAAGGATACCCTGATTGTTCTTCCGTATTAGATTGTGATGAGGGTTTTATTTCCATAGGAGATTTTTGTTATTTTGAACAGGATATCAATCTTTTGGAAACTTTTATAGATAATAGTCTGAACTCAATTAATTTAATACTTGATACTAATAATAATGAAATAATTGAACCTCTAGAATTATGTATTCAAGATTGGGAGAATGGAAGGCTTAGATTACTTGATTGTAATCCGATAATAATTGATGGTGTTTATAATTGGCTCAATATTTCAGGAGAAATTCCACAAAATATTAATAATTGGGATAGTATTGATACTTTTTTAATGCCTTATAATGAGCTTAGTGGTTTGATCCCTGAAAGTATTTGTGATTTAAATGTAGATTTTAGTAATGAAAGTACATTTGATCTCAACTCAAATAATTTATGTCCACCTTATCCAGAATGTGTTGAAGATTATATTTGGTCTCAAAGCAATTGGGGCTCTGGTAGTTGTGAATTAAGTGATTGTTATGATTTTGGTATTGGTGAAGTTGCTTTTATTGAAGTTGACGGAGATAATATTTTAAATCCTATTGATGATTTAAATGGAATAGGAACAATCTTAGTTAATGTTCATAATGATGGACCTAGTTGTTCACAATATCCAGGTTTGATGATTACTACTGATACTCCTGGAGTTAGTTTTCCTTATTGGGGTTCTGGAACTGAAGACCAATTTGAAACCTGGTGGTATGCAATTTTTGCAGATATGACATATTTTTCTAATGTGCAATTTGAAGTAAGTCCATTTATACCGTTGGGAACAGAAATTATTTTTACTATTGAAACAATTACAATGAATTGCTATGATGAGAGTTGCATTGATGATCCCTATTGCCATGATTGTCCTTTGACTCCTCCTGTTTTAGTCAGTATGGTTGTAGGACAATCATTTCCTAATATGTTAGGTGATGCAAATATAGATGGCAATATTGATGTGCTAGATATTTTGCAAACTGTTAATTACATATTATATACTAATCAAGATGAAATTTATGGTCCAGGTGAATTTTTATTTAATTTGATTAATCTTAATGGTGATGATATTATTAATATTACTGATGTTGTTAATTTAGTTAATATTATTTTAGATTAGTTTTACCTAACATTGAAAATTTATTTTTGTATCATTTTTTAACAAAAAAAATGTTTTAAATATCTCATTTCTATTATAGATTTATGCATTATGAAAAAGTTAATACTATTATTAATAGTTCCAGTTATTATTTTCAGTGATGATTATTCATATGCTCTAGAGGATTACAACTCTACTTCTCCAACATATGGAATGGATGTTTGGTATCCAGAGTATTCAGATTTTATCACAATGCATTATTTTTCATCTCAAGGCTGATCGGGCTGAACAGGCACATTTGGGCAGTTGTCCAATTTTCAACAAGAATTAAGAGATGATGATGGCTATGAAAATGTAGTAATTATAGCTATTGGTCAATCAAACATAAGTAGCTTCAACAGTAACTTTACTGCTAATTCTGATTTACCATTAGTAATGGACGAGTATCCATCCCTCCCTATTAGAGAACAATTTGGAGAATCATCTCCAAATGCATTCCATAAAAAAATTATTATTGTAGGTTATGATGGTGAATATTTAGGTTCAATTACTCTTAATAGTGGTGTAAATAGTTCTGCTAAAAATTATATAAGAAGTATACTTGAAGAGCATTATCAACAATCTATCCTTGGTGATGTTAATGGAGATACAATTGTTAATGTCCAAGATATAATATTACTTGTTAATTTAATATTAAATGGCTCATCAGACTTATCTGGAGATGTTAATTCCGATAGCATTGTTAACGTGCTTGATGTTATTCAAATTGTGAATTTAATATTAAGTTAACTGAGCTATTTTAAAATATGATTATTTTTCTTATCCTTCTATTTCCAATATTTTTAATTTCTGACATAAATTATTGTCCTTCAGAAAACATGTTTTTTAATCGTTCAATATATAACACTGGAGATACATTGTCTGATGAAGACCAGAGTATATTATTTCCAGTTTGTAATGGCTCAGGAAATTATTCAACAGGAGATAATTTTTCTTTTTCAGATTTAAATGGTAATCAAAATGGTGGAGATTATAAAATAACAATTATTAGTATGAATGCAACTTGGTGACCTGCATGTTATGATTACATCAGTTTGATGGATGAATTAATTGAAGTTGTTGAAGAGTATGATGAAATTCAATTTTTTGTAAGTCTTGATTATAGCTCTAATGAAGCAGATGTTTATTCATGTAGTCAGTGGGGGGAATTGTATGTTGAATTAGGTGTGAATAATAATAATCCTTTAATATTAAATACGGATCCTGATCATACAATATGGAATATGTTTGCAGGTTCTACCTATTCTGCATATGCATTTATTGATCATAACATGGTTCTGAGATATAAATTTGATATGCCTAATCTGTATGATTTTCAATATACATATATTCCTGTTTTAGTCGATGCAATGTATGGTTGCACAGATTCTAGTGCTTGCAATTTTAATGATGAAGTTGTTTATGATGATGGTTCATGCCAATATGATGGGGAATGTGATTCTTGCGAAAACTCACCTAACCAATTAGATTGTATGTCAATTGAAGGTTGTATGTGGATGGGAGATCATTGCATGGAATCAAATGATAATTGTATGGATTTAGAAAATGAATTTGATTGCATGGCTAATCAAGGATGTTATTGGATGGGCGATCATTGTATGACAGGTTCAAATTGTACAGATCCAATTGCATTTAATTATAATCCTATTGCTGATATATTAGGAGAAGGTAGTCTTGATGATTGCCAATATTCTTCATTTATCAATTTTGGGTGTACATATATTGACGCAACAAACTATAATCAATCTGCTAATGTAGATGATGGTTCATGTCAATATACTTTTGCAGATATTAATAATGATGGCATTATTAATGTATTAGATATTGTTGAATTAGTTAGTATAATTTTAAATTAAAATCATAAAATCCTTCAATTAATATATGAGCAAAAGTCAAAATATTTTAAAAGATATTCCTAAACATAATTACAAAGAACCTGCTATTGATATTGATAAAAAAGAATTTATTAATCTTGTAAATAGTAGAAGGAGTGTAAGGGTCTTTACTGAAGATCAAGTTAATCCAAATGATATAAAGGAATGTTTGGAATTAGCTCTCCTTGCACCAACATCATCTAATCTGCAATGTTGGGAATTTTATTGGGTACAAGATACCCAAAAGAAAGAAAAACTTAAACAATATTGCTTGGATCAGTCAGCAGCTAGTACTGCACAAGAATTGATAGTCTGTATCGCAAGAATGGATACGTGGAAGAAGAATAAAGAAGGAATTCTGAAATTTCTAAAATCAAATAAATCTAACCCAAGATCTGCATCTAAGTATTATGAGAAAATTGTTCCTTTAGTTTATTCGCAGGGATTATTTGGAATAATAGGTCTGATAAAAAAGATTTTAGTGTTTTTTATTGGAATGTTTAAAGTGATTCCAAGAGAACCTTCATCGTATTCTGATATGAGAGTTTGGGCACATAAAACAACAGCTTTAGCATGTGAAAATTTGATGTTAGCATTGCGTGCATATGGATATGATAGTTGCCCTATGGAAGGGATGGATTCTAAGAGAATTAAAAATTTACTAAAGTTACCGAAAAAAGCAGAAGTTTGTATGGTGGTTAGTGTAGGAAAAAGAGCTCATAATGGGGTCTATGGAAAAAGATTTAGATTAGATTCAGATAAGTTCATAAAGATTATATAAATCTATATTAATTCTTATTATCAATTCTAGACATGATAATTACTCATTATATATTTACTATCATATTTGTAACATTTTGTTATTTTTTTTGTCCATTATATTGTGATTTAGTAAGTTAGATAGTGTGATTAATATATTAGATTTAATCGAAATTATTTGCATAATATTAAATTAGGAGAAAATATGTATAAATTTATTTGGGCTTTTTCTTTAACTCTTTTATTTGGCCAGTATGACTATAGTTTGGAAGATATAAATCCATCATCAGAGTATTATAATCAAAATATTGGAACATCATATTTTTCTGGTCAAGTAACGCTGCATTATTTTGGTCATTATAACTGAGGAACTTGCTCAACCCGGTTCGGGCAGTTAAATGATTTATATGAAAATTTATTACAAGATGGATATACTAATGTAAAGCTTATTGGTGTAGGAAAATCGCAGCATATGAGTTCACTTGGCAATTGGATTAATAATAATGATGCTAGTGTTTGTGCTGACCAATCTAGCTTTGCTGCATGGAATGGATGGGAAGCATCTCAAAGAGATTTATTTATTCTTAATCATACGGGAGATTTAGTTCTTCATCAGAATATAACAAGTGGTCTTCCAGAAAATTTAGAAGAATTAGTAATTGAACTTATTGCTGAAATTCCAGATTGTGATCCTGATTTAATGTGTGGAGAAGCCTTGACTTGTGTGGATGAACTCCTTTATCCAACAACATGTGGTCCAGATAATTGTGATGAGCCAATTGATACCTGTGATGATGAATGTATTAATGGAGAATTAAATAATGATAATCCCTGCAATCCTATGGAGTGTTTTAATGGACAGTGGTTTGAAATTGTTATTGATTGTGCAGAACAAATGGGGGTCCCATGTGAAGGGGGGGTGTATGTTGCACCTCCTGAAGGAATATGTTGTTCAACATGTGTGCAATTTGGTGATGTAAATGTTGATGATACTTTGAATGTTGTTGATATTGTACAGATAATTAATATTATTTTAAATAATAGTTATAATGCTGTAGCTGATGTAAACCAAGATGGATCAGTTAATGTTGTCGATGTTGTTGTTATAGTTAATATTTTACTTAATGGATTACCATAGATAAAATTGTAAAAATTAAAATAATAAGAAAGCCTCTTTTTTAGAGGCTTTTTTATTTGGTAAATTAGGTTATATGATAAAAGATAAATTTAGAAACATTGCAATCATAGCTCATGTTGATCATGGCAAAACAACATTAGTAGATGGGTTGTTAAAACAAAGTGGTACTTTTAAGGTTCACGAAACTATATCAGATAGAGTTATGGATTCGATGGATTTAGAAAAGGAACGTGGAATTACAATTACTGCAAAAAATACAGCTATTTTATATAATGATATTAAAATAAATATTGTTGATACTCCAGGTCACGCTGATTTTGGTGGAGAAGTAGAGAGAAGTTTGAATCTTGTTGATGGTGTATTACTCTTAGTAGATGCAAGTGAAGGGCCTCTTCCGCAAACTAGATTTGTTTTACAAAAAGCACTTAATAGAAATTTGCCAATTATTCTTGTTATAAATAAAATCGATAGACAAGATGCTAGAATTAAAGAAGTTATTAATGAAATTTATGATTTATTTATTGATTTAGATGCTAATGAAGAACAAATTGAATTTCCAATAATATACACAAATGCAAAAGAAGGTGTTGCTTTAGAAAAAATAGATGATAAATCTAAAGATTTAATTCCTCTTTTTGAACTTATTATTAATACTTTTTCAGGACCAGAGGCTAATGATAATCATACAACTCAATTTCTAATTACAAATATAGATTATGATTCTTATGTTGGGCAAATTGCAGTTGGTCGTTTGAATAATGGTTCTATCGTAAAAAATAAGCAATATGCTTTGTGTAGTAAAGATGAAGTAAAACATAATTGCAAACTATCTGCTTGTTATACTTTTAATGGATTAAAAAAAATTAAAGTTGAGAGTTTAGAAGCTGGAGATATAATTGCTGTAGCTGGAATTGAAAATATTAAAATTGGTGATACTATATCTGACAATGAAGGCCCAGAACCCCTGCCAAGAATTATAATTGATGAACCGACTGTTTCAATGTTTTTTCATGTTAATAATGGTCCTTTTTCAGGAAAAGAGGGAAAGTATTTAACATCACGAAATATTAGTGAAAGATTATATAGAGAAACATTAAGTAATGTCTCTTTAAGAGTTAATAATACTGATGAAACTGATATATTTGAAGTTTGTGGTCGAGGAGAATTGCAAATGGCTATTCTTATAGAAACTATGAGAAGAGAAGGCTATGAATTTATGGTATCTAAACCACGTGTAATTATAAAAGAAAAAAATGGAGAGAAGTTAGAGCCTGTAGAATCAGTATTTTTAGATTTAGAGGAAGGTCATATAGGAATAGTCACTGAAAAGCTTTCAAAGAGGAAAGGTAGAATGACTAATTTACAAAACAATGGTTATGGTCGAGTCTCTTTAGAATTTAAAGTCCCATCAAGAGGGATGATAGGGTTTAGGAGTGAATTTTTAACAGATACAAAAGGGACAGGTATTTTAAATTCTTTATTTGATTCATATTCTCCATGGTTTGGTCCAATACCACAAAGAAATACAGGTGTTATTATTGCTGATAGACCTGGAAAAATTACACAGTATGCATCATTAGCTATGGTTGATAGAGGAGAATTATTTGTTGAAGTAAATACGGAAGTATATAAGGGGATGGTAGTTGGTGAAAGAAATAGAGTTGGTGATTTAGATGTTAATATTGTCAGAGAGAAGAAATTAACAAATATGAGATCTGCCTCTAAAGATAATACTGTGGTTCTTCGCCCACCAAAAAAACTATCTTTAGATCAATGTATTGAGTTTATTGCTGAAGATGAATTAATTGAGGTCACGCCACTTAATTTAAGGATGCGAAAAATGGAGCTTGATATTAATAAACGATTATCACAGAAAAAGAAAAGTAAAGAAGATAATTAAGTTTACACTTTAATAAACAGATGTTGTAAAGATTCAAATAATAATGACTAATTATCTAAATTCATGAAGCCTCTTTTTAGAGGCTTTTTTGTTTTGTAAATTTAGATATGGGAATTTCAAAAAGTACGTATAATACTATTAAATCAATAAAAGATCAATTTGGTTTTTGCAAATTAGCTTTGATAGATCCAGATTTAAAAAATGATACAAAACTATATAATATACTGAAGCAAATAAATTCTTCAAATTTTAATGGGATATTAATAGGAGGAAGTAGCATAGAGGATGATAAATATGAACAAAGAGTTGAATTTATAAAAAAAAATACAGATTTACCATTAGTAGTCTTTCCCGGTTCATCAAAGCAAATAACAAAGCAAATAGATACAATCCTTTACCTTAATTTAATAAGTGGAAGAAATCCACAATATTTAATAGAAGAACAAGTTGAAGGTGCCTTGGATATATATAATTTCAATATTCATGCAATTCCAACAGCTTATATATTATTAAATGGTGGTAATTTTACAGCTGTATCTAAGTATAGTAATACAAAACCATTATCGATGATAGATAAAGATGTAGTTTTAAAACATGCTTTAGCTGGACAATTTCTTGGTAATGAACTTATATATTTAGATAATGGAAGTGGAGCAATAAATAAAATTGATATTAATCTTTTAAAATATGTAAGTAAATATATTAATATCCCAATAATAGTAGGTGGTGGACTTAAAAACAACAAAGATATTGAAGAAGTTGTAGATGCAGGAGCATCGTATGTAGTTTTAGGTACATATTTTGAGGATTTATTAAAGTAAATAGGGGGTTTATCTGAATGAAAAAAATTATATTATTAGTGAATTTTATTTTAGTAAGTATTTCTTTTGGAGATAGAGTAAATCAAATTACATCTCCGGATAAGTCATTGGTTTTAGATATTACTAAAGAAAATGGTTCATTATATTATTCAATATATAAAAATAATAAATTAATTATTGAAAATTCACAGTTAGGCATTATAGCAGATAGATTTGAGTTTTCTGATAATATAATAATTGAAAATTCTAAAATTAATTATGAAAAATCAACTTGGACACAAGTTTGGGGAGAACAAAGTCAAGTATTAGATGAATATAATCAGTTAGCTCTAGCGATATTATCAAAAGAAGATCAATCTAGGTTGATTATATATTTCAGATTATTTGATGATGGCCTTGGGTTTAGATATGAATTTCCTAAGCAGAAAAATATAAATAAATTCAAAATATTAGATGAATTGACTGAGTTTAACTTTGCGGAGGATTCTCACTCATGGTGGATTCCTGCTTATGCATATAGAAGATATGAATTCCTATATGCAAATACATTGATAAGTGAGATAAATAGAGATAAATATTCAGAATTAGTTGAATATCTACATGGAGATAGAATAGGTCCTGAAGCAGTACAAACTCCATTTACAACTCAAAGAAAAGATGGTATAACTATAGCTATACATGAAGCAAATCTCACTAATTATTCTAGTATGACTCTTAAAGCAAATGGAACAAAAAAAATGGAATGTGATCTAATTCCATGGTCAGATGGTATTAAAGTATATACAAGTACTCCGATGTTATCACCGTGGAGGACTATTTTGATTGGGAATAATCCTAGTGAAGTAGCTATGTCAACATTAACTCTTAATCTTAATGAGCCAAATACAATTAAAAACACAGATTGGATTGAACCAGGAAAATATATTGGGTTATGGTGGGAAATGATTGGAACAAATCAATCTTCTTGGGGATCTGGACCATATCATGGGGCAAAAACAGAAAATGTAAAAGAATATATAGATTTTGGTTCAAAATATGGATTTGAAGGTGTATTAGTTGAGGGATGGAATATAGGTTGGGATCATAATTGGTGTTGCACTGGAGAGGGTGAGGCATTTGAATTCTATAAAACTCATCCAGAATTTGATAATAAAGAAATAGCCAGATATTCTAGAAAAAAAGGAATCAGATTGGTTGGACATCATGAGACAGGTACACAAATTAATAATTATGAATCACAGTTGGATAAAGCATTTTCATATTGTAATGAAAATGGTATCAGAGTAGTTAAAACTGGATATGTGAATGATGGAAGTCAAAATATAAAAAGAATTGATGATGATGGAAAAATTCACATGGAATGGCATCATGGGCAATATATGGTGGAACATTTTAGAAAAGTATTAGAAACTGCATCTAAATATGAGGTGAGCATTGTTGTTCATGAACCAATTAAGGATACAGGTTTAAGACGTACATATCCAAATATGCTATCTAGAGAAGGTGCAAGAGGACAAGAGTTTAATGGATTTATGCCTACTGATTATAATAATAAACCAAATCATACTACAATCTTACCATTTACTAGATTATTAAG
>Ga0066850_10000713_pt1 | contig 17823 bp, 9 predicted proteins | sample ETNtaG_4_FD_67282 | JGI IMG/M metagenome (GOLD analysis project Ga0066850, IMG submission 67282) | Marine microbial and viral communities from oxygen minimum zone, Eastern Pacific Ocean - ETNP201406SV67 | ecosystem: Environmental > Aquatic > Marine > Oceanic | place: Pacific Ocean: Eastern... | reverse complement strand
CCTTCTGAGTCTTTTAATCTCAGACTCGTTGATCATTTCCTCGACTTCTTCCTTCGGGTCGGGGTCTTCTTTGTCCCACCACCTGTCTGAGCTATCCTTGGCCATCGTTTCCTCGGTGCCGTCATGTAGTATTAACACCCCATCATCCTGCGTGAATTCAATCTGACTGAGGAAACTCATTCCTAGGAGCGCATCAGCATTTCCTATATCCATGTCTGGCAGTACCCCCCCACTTACTCCCGTTGTGACTTCAATATCTCCAATTCTAACAGAATGGAGGGTTCCAGACCAAGATTCAGTCGGCCCTCCCGCAGTGTGAGATGTCGTCTTTTTCCAATTCCTCCAATCCAAGCCAATTGCATCGGCCTTCTCATCAGTCATCGAGCATCGATTAGCTCCGGTATCCACCACAAATCTAACTGGTTCGTTATTGATGTGCCCATCGACGATGTACTGCCCTTGCCTGTTAAGCTCGATCACTACTTCCCTTCTCACATTAGACCCCCCTATCCGTTTGTTTCTGTGATTTGATTTGAACCTTGACGAGGGGATTTTCAGACATGGAAGCCATCACTCGTACCCCTAACTTCTCCTGTTCGGACCAATTCCTTCAGGTGGGAAAGGGCCTGATCCTCGGCTAGAGCCGGATTGGCCCCGGGGGCATCCGAGTATGCGGAACTGGCAATCTCTCGAAGGGTCGAGCATCCGGATCTCACTGCTTCCAGGACCTTGGCGTGCCTGTCCTTCCTATGCTCTATGTACTGGGTCAGCGTCCTCTCCGGGTTTGGAATCAGGGGTCCATGACCTGCGAAGAGCGTATGCGGACCAAGGTCCCTCAGCCTTTCCAGGCCTGAGATGTAGGCCCCCATGTCCCCGTCGCTCGATGGCACCAGTATGGTGCCCACCATTGTGCAGTTGTCCGCCGCCACGACTCCCGGCTCACCCACCAGGCAGATCTGACCAGGGCAGTGGCCGGGGGTCTCCAGAACCTCCCAGTCCGACCTCCCACTGGGACCGTCTACGGACACTATGTCGCCCTCGCTGAGTTTCCTAGTTCCCGGAATCTCTGGGAGGGCCGAAAGCGTCTCCTCGCTAGCCCAAACTGGAGCTTGGTAAATCTGGGATATCAGATCCATGTCCCCCAGGTGGTCTTGGTGTCTGTGGGTGAAGATGGTGCACAGGATGGTACTCCCATCGCCCCTGATCTCCTCCACCTTGTCCATTAGCAGATTGAAACCCTCTTCGTCTCTGATAGCTGGGTCAACTATCACCCTCTGACCGCCCCTCTCACCGAGGACAAAGCAGTTTGTGTGTGTGGACGGAGGCAGGGTATTCGTAGGTATCAGGATGCACTCCACCCCAGGACCATACTCGAATCTATGAGGCCCTGACGGGGGGTCTTTTGCCATCTCCGCACAGGCAGAGAGCAGGTCCCCGTCTTCCATTAACTCGATCAAATCTCTGAATATAGTGACTATCGGAGGAGGGATATGCAGTTCATTATTCTCCCACGAGGTGATGACCTCTTCCGGCCTCCACCAGCGAAACTCATCGAACTCACTTCTACCTGGTGGAAAAGATGGCTCCACCCCTGAGTCACCTAGAGCAACGTGAAAGAACAGGTTGTGGAATCTTGTTGGAGACTGAGGCGGGGTAATCCTCTCAGTGATTACTTGACACTCGAAACCAGAGGTGGAGATGCCGCCAGACTCTGCTACCTCCGACCAACCTGACTTGTCTCTGCAAACAATCCCTCTAACCTCATCATCCACCTCTACAAAGCTACCCTCACCATCCGGCGAGATTCCTACTTCCTCTACCATCTCTCTCAGGAGGGTGAATACTGAAAGCCTGTTTTCTCCCATTTCGGACAACCACTCTGGATGGCTTTCTGCACATTTCCTATCGACCCTACTAACTCCCCCCCCTGGGAAGGACCAGAGGTCTGGGAATGCTGGAAGCTCTGAACTCCTGTGCCCCATTAGGACTTGGAAACTGCCCTCACTCGTCCTACTCAGCATCACGGATGCCGAAGGGATATGGGCCCGAGCCTCGAACGAGGGCAGCGAGAACCCCTCCGGCAACTCGTCCATGGGCGCTCGAAGGGATTCAATGCTTCAACCTCGCTACGATAACGATTGAATAATCATGCTAGACTTCGCAACGCATGTGCTTTCGCACCAAGAGGCAATCCGCAGTTTCCGGATCGATCCTAACCCGGGGGAAGTGAGGGGATGAGGGTCCCCGAGACAATTGAAGAGGAGTTAGAGATAATCGCCCAGGCTCTTGATGCTGGAATTGACCCTTTCCCACCGAAGAAGAAACCCACTAGGATTGCAAAACTAGCTTTGGGTTGGTTCATGATCGTAATGATGGTTAGCTGGGTCTCCCAACTTCTCTACCAGTACGTCTAGAGGTCTCAATTGGTAGTCCCTCCCGGATTCGAACCAGGGTCATGGCATCCAGAGTGCCATATGATGGACCGCTACACCAAGGGACTGGTGTGACACGGACAAGGACCGGATATTTCAAGAAAACCGAGCAATAAGAAATGCTCGCTTACGACCTGAACCCAGCATTCACCTTATCGAGACTGTCCTTGCTAGGTCGAAGTAATTCTTCGGAAAGGTCGACCAGAGGTGTGTCGCTCAATCCCAGTGTGTCCGTGGCCGTCGGCACGTTCTCGTTGTAGTAGAGCAGACCAGTAACATGACTTTCCGCCTTCTCCGACTCGTGGATGGCACTCAATGCTGATACGGCATCGGTGTAATCGTGATCCGCCGCTACAGTCTCAAGCCTCAAGGTGGAGCCATCGAACAGATTCACTTCCCTGAACTCTCCCTCTGGGACCTCTACCTCCTCCAGTGGAGAGAAGTGTGGGATGTAGTCTAGGATGTGGAGGACCTCGTCATTCGCCTTTACGTAGTTGTAAGACCTGTAAGACTCGTCGTTGTTGGCGAAGGTAACGCAAGGGGAGATTACGTCAATGAATGCCATCCCGCGATGACTCATCGCTGCTCTCATCAGTGCAGTCAACTGCTTCTTGCTACCTGAGAATGACCGCGCAACGAAACTGCAACCCAGATTGATCGCCATTGCACAAAGGTCAATCGGAGCTTGTTGGTTGACAGCTCCTTTCTTCTTCTTCGAACCCTTCTCGACAGTTGCGCTGTACTGTCCCTTTGTTAGGCCGTAGACCCCATTGTTTTCTACGATGTAGACCATATCCAGGTTTCTTCTAATCGCGTGGATGAACTGTCCTATGCCTATGCTAGCAGTATCTCCATCGCCAGACACGGCCAAGAAGCTCAGGTCCTTGTTGACCATGTTCGCTCCCGTAGTTACCGATGGCATTCTCCCATGAACTGTATTGAATCCATGGCTCTTCCCAAGGAAGTAGGCAGGAGTCTTGGAGGAGCATCCAATCCCGCTCATCTTAGCAATCTTCTCTGGATGTATGCCATTCTCCCAAGCTGCTTGGATTATATTATTGGATATCTGGTCATGGCCACATCCTGGACACAAAGAGGATTTACCTCCGGTGTACTCGGATTTTTCCATCTCTATTACGTTCAACTTCACCATCATGCACCCTCCTTCAGAACTTCGAGAATCATATCGGAATAAACCCTGGCCCTTGGTGGCATTCCATCGCTGTACGAGACACTATGGATCTTTGGTATCAATTCAGATGGGAATTCCTTACGGATGATTCCGAATAGCTGGCCATCTCGATTGATTTCGAGTACAATGGTACTTTCATGCCTTCTAACGAAATCCTCCACATCAGGGTGCAATGGTAGAGCTCTTACTCTGCAAGTGCTCACCGAAAGTCCAGACTCTTCTAGCATATCGTCAATCTCCACAATGGTGTTCTCCATGGAGCCATAGAAAATCACCCCCAGTTCCTTGTCCTCTTCCTCTCTAATCATTGGTTCCGGTAGGTGAACCCTAGCACCATCGATCTTCATCTTCAGTCTCTTCATTGTATTATGATAAACTTGAGGATCTTCAGAGTAGGTCCCATCCTCGTCATGACCAGTTCCTCTGTACAGTATTGGATCTAGTCCACTACCCGGCAATGTTCTGTATGCTATCCCGTCGCCATCGACATCCCGGTACCTACCGTAATTTTCAATGGAATCTAACTCATCTTGGCTTCTGATGACCTTGCCCCTGTCCATGGGCTCGTCTGGGTACTGGAAGCCAGATGTCACCCAGCGATTCATCCCCAAGTCTAGATCGTTAAATCCGAATACCATGGTTTGGAACCTCTCAGCATAGTCGAAGGCCCTCCAACCGAATTCGAAGCACTCGTCAACTGTCCCAGGAATCAGTACGATGTGCTGGGTATCCCCGTGGCTCGCTTCATAGAGCATCGAAAGGTCGCCCTGTTGGGTCCTGGTTGGTAACCCAGTAGAAGGGCCCACTCTGTTCACATCCCAAATTACTCCAGGGACCTCAGAGAAGTAGAAGAGACCGATGAATTCCGACATTAGAGAGATTCCTGGACCACTGGTGCACGTCATGCCCCTGCCCCCGGCCCATCCAGCACCAAGAACCATGCCTGCTGCGGCGAGCTCGTCTTCAGCCTGGATGACGGCACAAGTACTCCCTCCCTCATCATCACTACGGAGTTCTGGCAACCATGCGATTATCGATTCCGCGACAGAGGAAGAAGGTGTTATCGGGTACCAGGATAGCATACTGACTCCTCCGTAAATGGAACCAAGCGCAATCGCCTCATTGCCCTCAATTAGGAAAGAGTCAGGGTTCTTCTCCCTGCTTTCAACGCAGAATTGACTCTCGAATTCCCAGTTCTCCTCTGCGAAAGACCTACCCTCAGAGATTGCCCTAATGTTCAACTCCACGGCTTTCTCCTTTCCTTTGAATTGAGCCTGAACAGCCTTCCCAATTGCATCCTCATCTATTCCGAGGAGGTGAGCGACCGCCCCAACATAGTACATGTTCGCAATCAGCCTGCCGAGCTTGGGGTTGATTTTCCTCGCCATTTTTGTCATTGGCATCCCTAGAAGGACACAGTCCTCCCGATCAACTGGGAGTTTGACATCCTCGTTGTAGACCACAATTGTCCCTGGATCAAGACTCTCAAGGTCCTTCATCCAAGTGTCCTTGTTCATCAGAACTTGAATGTTGGTAACATCTCCAGGAGCTTGGTAACCCTGGTCGCTCACTCTGATTATGAACCAAGTCGGCAAACCCGAAATGTTGCTTGGGAAGAGATTCTTTCCACTTACTGGAATCCCCATCTCGAACATTGAGTGAAGAATGATTAGATTGGATGATTGAGACCCCGTTCCGTTGGCTGTTGCGACGTTTATGACGAAATCATTGACGATTTTTCCCATTGTTTTCTTGATCCCCAGCGCTTCCAGTTACGATTGCTCGCAGTGCGTCGGCGAAGTCTCAGGGTCTTATGCATTACCATCGAAAAATCAACCAAATCAGAACATTCCCTCTTCCGTTGCAGTTTTCAATGAGAGGGCTGTCGCGAGCCCGTGCCAATTCCATCACAACTGCAGAAGGCTTGGGACGAAGCCGCTGAGTTATCAGGTGAAAAGAATGACCCTGAAGGGGCATTGGAGGCACTTAGATCAGCTTGGAGCAGCATAGAGAATGAGGCTCAGCGAGCCAAGACGCTAACTCTGGCCGCAGATGCCGGCACAGAGTTGGGAGTCGCTGATCAAAGGAACCAGAAGTCACACTGGCAGAAGGCATACAGGAATTACAACAAGGCCCTTTCGATAGATCCCAAGAACAAGGAAACTCGCAGGAACATGAACAAGCTTGCATCAATGATGGACGAGGAGTCAATTTCTCTAGGTCTCGGAATTCAGATGTTCGACCAGGGGAACCCGACTCCCATAGGTCTGCTTGTCATGGTACTTTCATTAGCAGCGTTCCTCGTTTCGATAAAAATCGTTTCTGAGTTCCTGGAAGATGATGCAAACCCTCTAGTTTCTCTCGAAGTCCAATACGTTCTCGACGGACAAACAGTCATCGGAGAGATTCAGATTGAACTCTATGCGGATGAAGCGCCAAAGCACGTTGAGAGTTTCCTGACTCACACAAGGAACTTCCAGTATGATGGAGTTGAGTTCCACAGGGTAATCAATGACTTCATGATTCAAGGAGGGGATATCGAGAATAGAGGTGGTTCTGGTGGCTATGCAGCTCGCTACTACGGCTTTTGTAACGGGGAGATGGTACCAGAGGAGCAGTGCCAGAATAAGGAGGATTTCACCATCCCATACGAACATGAGAATGGCCTCAAGCACACATCAGGAGCCCTAGCTGCAGCTCACGCAGGACTCAATACTGATGGAAGCCAATTCTACATCGTACCTTCCGACGGTAGTGCAGGACATCTGGATTGGGGAGAAGGAAAGGACTGTACTGCGTCTGGAAACAGCTGTCACACTGTTTTCGGATACGTAACCTCGGGAATTGAGCATGTCGATGCAATCAGCCATGTTGAGACAGTCAATCCAAGTCAGAACGACAACCGTCCAGTGGACCCAGTTAGAATTGTCTCGGCTCGTGTACTGTGATCTAATCCGAATTACAAGGAGAACTTCATGTACTCCTCATGAGAGGAAATAAATGGTGAGAAGATGAGAGTGGACAATCCATTCAACGCTCAATCAGAGTTCCAAAGATCCGATGGATCATTCGGACGCTTCATGGATTTGCATTCATTGGAGAATTCAGGCCATTGCAACTTGTCAGAGATTCCATTCTCAATCAGAATTCTCCTAGAGTCAGCTTTGAGGAAATGCGATGGATTCTTGGTTAGCGAGGACGATGTAAGGAGGATCGCGGCTTGGTCTCCAGAGATGAATCCCGAGGAGATCCCATTTTGTCCAAGCCGAGTCATATTGCAAGATTTCACTGGAGTCCCCGCCATTGTAGACATCGCTGCACTGAGAGATGCGATGAAAGGACTAGGCGGCGATCCTAGCGTGGTTAATCCCCAAGTTCCCGTGGATTTGGTCATTGACCACTCTGTACAGGTCGACGTCTCTGGATTATTTCCAGATGCACGCGAGAGAAATCTGGAAATCGAGTATGAACGGAACTTTGAGAGGTACAAATTCCTGAAATGGGGGCAGCTTAGTCTGGATAACTTCCGCGCAGTACCGCCAGGAAGGGGGATCGTTCACCAGGTCAATCTCGAGTGGATTGCAAGTGTAGCCAGGGAAGAGGACGGGCTGTGGATCCCCGACTCCCTTGTTGGAACTGACTCTCACACCACCATGATCAATGGTTTAGGAGTCCTTGGATGGGGGGTTGGAGGTATCGAGGCTGAGGCTGTCATGCTAGGACAACCCATCTACATGCTTCTTCCTGAGGTCGTGGGCTTCGAACTAATCGGCTCCTTGCAACCAGGTGTTACCGCTACCGACATGACACTTCGGATAGTAGAGATCCTTAGAGAACACGGATGCGTGGGAAAATTCGTCGAGTTCTACGGAGAAGGACTGTCAAACCTCAGCCTTCCAGACAGGGCGACAATTGCAAACATGGCGCCGGAGTACGGGGCTACTTGCGGATTTTTCCCCGTTGACCAGACCACTCTCGATTATATGCTCCTCTCGGGTAGAGAACCTAGTCACGTGGAGGATGTGAAGAGATATATGGGGGCTCAAGGACTCCTATACCAGGACTCCACACCAACTCCAAAGTTTACTTCAAATCTCAATCTAGACCTGTCAACTGTTGAACCCTCCTTATCAGGGCCAAAGAGACCCCAGGACAGAGTTCCTCTTTCCGAGATGAAGGCCCACTGGAGAACTAGTCTAAATGAGCCCACAGGGCATCAAGGGCATGGCGTAGATGTCAGCAGAAATGATGACAGATCCGAAATAAATGGCCGTGATTGTGATCTGAAACACGGAGATGTAGTCATTGCAGCAATTACAAGCTGCACTAATACCAGCAATCCTAGTGTGATGATAGCTGCCGGTTTGTTGGCTAGGAACGCCAGATCCCATGGGCTGGCGATCAAACCTTGGGTCAAACCTAGTCTGGCTCCTGGAAGCAGAGTGGTGAAGGAGTACTATGACGCTTCAGGTCTTTCAGAGGAGCTCGACTCGCTCGGCTTCAGTGTAGTTGGATACGGGTGCACAACCTGCATAGGGAACTCCGGACCCCTTGATTCTGAGATTGAGGGGGCAATCGATAACGCCGATCTTATTGTCGGGAGCGTCCTTTCTGGGAATAGGAATTTCGAGGGAAGAATACATCAGAAAATCAAGGCAAACTACCTTGCAAGCCCCCCACTGGTGGTTGCTTACGCAATTGCTGGTACATTGGACGTAGATTTCTCGAATGACCCCCTTGGGCATGACAAATCCGGGAAACCAATAATGCTGGCAGATATCTGGCCTAGTGATGAAGAAATTAGAAGTACAGTAGATGCAGCAATCGACCCGGAAATGTTCGTCAGGAGGTATTCAGATGCTTTGAGTGAACCAAGGTGGGACGCAATCCCAAGCCAGGCTAGCGAACTCTTCCCATGGGATGAGGATTCAACATACGTAAGACTCCCATCATTCTTCGAGGGAATTCAGCAAGAGCCTGCGCCTATCGAGCCAATAGTGGATGCTAGGGTGCTTGTCAAAGTAGGGGACTCGGTCACCACTGATCACATCAGTCCAGCAGGGGCATTTCCAAGCTCAGGCCCCGCAGGTAAGTATCTGGTTAGCAAGGGTGTTCAACCAAGAGACTTCAATTCGTTCGGAAGTCGAAGAGGAAATCACGAGGTGATGGTCAGAGGAACCTTCGCAAACATTAGGATGAGGAATCAAACTGCCCCAGGAACTGAGGGTGGTTACACAAATCACTTCCCTACTGGAGAGGTTCTTTCCATTCACGATGCTAGCGAGAGGTACATCGACTCCTCAACCCAGCTGATAGTTCTTGCAGGTGCACAGTACGGATCTGGAAGCAGCAGGGATTGGGCGGCCAAGGGCACCCACCTACTAGGAATCAAAGCGGTAATTGCCAAATCATACGAGAGGATCCACAGATCAAACTTGGTTGGGATGGGTGTCCTGCCTCTTGTATTCTCCAATGGGCATGATGCCGACTCCTTGGGACTCGATGGTTCCGAGATCTTCAATATCCCTGCTTCAGGGGATTTGGAACCTTTCTCGGAGATTAAAGTATCTGCAAGGAGGTCCGACGGGTCTGAAATTGATTTCCATACCATTGTCAGACTTGAGACACCAGTTGAGGTTGAATACTACAGAAATGGCGGAATTCTTCAGACTGTACTCAGAAATCTAGCAAAAAATGAATAATATTGGCCAATCAAACAAGGAGAGAGAGAATGGAAGAAGATGAGGCAGATTCTGAAGGTCTTCCAGGACCCCCTCCGGATCCTTCGAGCATTCCATCGATAGTAAGGAAAGTTGGAGATCTGGATTTGGAATCAGAGGCAGATGAACATGGCATGTCAAAGAAGTCAGATCCAGATTTACGAGCCATAATGTCATTTTTGGACGAAATCGAGGACCTAGAGCCCTTGAGCAATAATCTGTCTGGAGACCCAATGGCCGAGTCATGGCTACAGATTCTCCTAACCCTTATCGTTAGAGAACATGGGCACTCCTCATTAGATGTCGGAACCATTGAGCTACTTGTAGGTGAGAGGATGAACAGGGAGCGGATAGACTTGGAAATTTTCCTTGATAGGCTTTGGCTGATGGGGAGGCTGGAGAAGATTTACGGAGGGGCAGAAGTGAGCTATTCTCCAAACCCCAGCTGGCTCGAGATGAAGTGATTGAACCCTCGATCATACTATGCAAGAAAAAAACACGTTTCGGCAATGCATAAGAGTGGTCGGAAAGTCCGAACAGCCATGATGAACGAAAGTATGACTGGAAACCATGAGTATGGAAAGAGCAGGAGGGCAATAGGACTAGTGTTCCTAATGCTAACTTCACTCTTCGTTTCGATAGTCCCATATGCCTCGGCATCCCACACAACACAGTATGCCGTTCAGAGAGATCCATTGCATATCACAATCGGAGATCTGGACTGTGATGGTGACAATGACATCGGCTCCGGAAGTGGATTTGGTCACTTCATAAGCTTCCTTTACAATGACGGAGACGGCGGATTTGCCGACAGGCAAGACGTCCAAATCTCAAACAATGACTCATTCAGGGCCGGATTCCGAGATGTAGCAGACGGAAACAGAGTCGAGATCGCAGACGTAGACGGCGACGAGGTAAACGATGTAATCTACTATCAGCAGAATGTGAGATTCGTCGGAGAGTCTTTCATTAGGCCCGCCAATCTAACTGTTCTCAAGGGAGATTGCGATCTGAGAGTGAATGAGTGGGAGGAGATGTTTGAGACAATCACCGTCATCAACCCCTACCTAGCAGATTTCGATGTCGGGGATATTAACGACGATGGTTTCGCCGACGTGGCCTTCTCATCCACCGATTCTACGTTTGCAAACCAGTTTATTCAGATTTACAAGGGGCCTGACTACAGCATACCTGCGAATCAGCATGCTCCGATTTCAGTCCCACTCACCAGCGGCTATTACGAGTACCTTAAACTGGGTAATTGGGGAGAAGATTTGCAGACGATTCCCGACCCCACAAATCCACAAGAAGAAATCCTGGCTCCCGGCGAATGTGAAGACCTTGACATCTGGCTTCTAAGAACCCCGCCATATAATGCTGGAGTAGGTTATTCATCTGGGACATATGACAACATGACTGTTCTTGAGTACGATTGCGTCACGGGCCAATTCCCAAATCCAATGGATCCAACAGGTACGGGAACAACTCACGAATTCACACTTGGGGCAGAACATGACTTCCCCATGTATGGGCTAGACATAGCGGACTCAAACCCTGATGACGATGTCAACGAGATTGACATTATCGCAGTAGTAGACGGAATAACCGGCAACGTATCCTATGCCACCAAGACCCCCTCTGGTTGGGACAAGCAGAACTACATCGACTTCGGAGACTTCCTCGGCGCTTCGGTAACTATTGCAGATGTCAATCAAGATGGCGAACTAGACTTCTTTGTACCTACTTCTCTGACTCTTCTGGACACTCAGGAATCAACCGTACAGAATCAGACATTCCTCCTAAGGCCGAACCTGCGTGCTCTGAACACAGTACAGATACTACTCGCCGATCCGGATAGCGATGGATACCTGCCACCTCTATCTTTTGATGTCGGGAGGAGGCCAACAATGGCCGTCCCAGGGCAACTTCAGGGTGCCGATGACAGCGCTCTAGAAGTGGTAATAGGTCAGGAGGACTACACTTACAGATTCTCTAACAACGCCATGTGGTTGGATACTCAGGGATACGCTGGTCAGGGCGACTACCTATCCGTCCTTGTCCTAGACAACTTCGACTTGGGAATCACTAGAGTAGAAATAGAACCTTCAGTAACCGATCCAGCCACTTTCCAGAGCATAGTTGGAGAGGGAAATCGCTGGGTAAACGTGACCGTCAAAAACACGGGTCTGATGCCAATATCTGGTGGCAGCCTCGACGTAGATTTGGAGGTTAGAGAGGTTCTTGGCGGAACCGACACTATAGTCTACTTCAATGACTTCGAATCCTCCTCTCCGGATATCAACACCGGTGGTGCCACCTTCAATAAGTACTCATACACGGGCGAGTATGAGGCGGGAAACTCCTCTTGGCACATCAATGAGGACAGATACTGGGTCAGCAGCACGGACTACGAAGAGTATGACGTCGTACACTACAACAACAGTGACTACCAGTGCATGCCTAATGGGACAGACAAATGCTTTGCCTCAGATGGAAACCCTGAGGAGAACAATGAATCTTGGGACGGACCGGTATCATACCCATATTGGGAGGCAGAGGTAAACCCGACTAACTATTTCTGGTCAGGTGTTGAGTATACCTATGAGTTCGATGACGGAAACTCAACCGAGGATACGGGATACTACAACCATATGGACGAGGCACTGATTCTGGAGGGCATTGATCTCACTGGGGCCGATGCTGCGTTCATGGACATGGATGCCATATGCAGTGCTGGATTCTTCCAGTTGTTCTTGTCTGAGCCATATGACGTCATCGAGAGATGGCTATACGAGGACTCCTGCAGCATTGAAGTTTGGAGCGATGGTAGCGGATGGGAGACCGTCTGGAGGTATGGCGGTTGGGATAACGAGAGAAAGTATCGAATCGAGGAGAGGGTCTCCAGTGCACCCGACCCGGAGTACAACGATTACAATGGTGATTTCTTCGGGGATTGGCACTCAACGATGTGGAATAACTACACCGAAGCAGGGGGGATAAGAGACTCATGCTCCTTACTCTATGGATGCTGGGAAGACGGCGGATTCGACCAGAAGGCCAACTCGATTGATCTAACCCCATATGCCGATCAGGTAATAGACATACGATTCCGCTTCCGAAGCGGCCTGGAGGGAACGGTAGGTCCCGATGGCTCCACTGACTATGTTGGCTTGGATGGATTCGCTATTGACAACATTTCCATCAGAACGAGAGACGTAACCTTCGGAGAATCCACTGTGGAGAGCCAGGAACTGACCAATCTCGACCTAGTTGCAGGGGAGTCACTCCAAGTCCAGCTCACTGCAGATTTTGTAGACAACACCACTTACTACATCTCAACGGAGTTGTCCAACTTCAACCTTGGAGGGGGGCAGGGCGATCAAGATAGTACCAACGACCAGACTAGGTTCCAGCTAACTGTTAGGAATCTGTATGATCCAGGATTGTTCGAAGAGCCTTGGCTAGACCTTCTGAATGGTGAACGCTATGCATCAGGGGAGATGCCGATAACAGTAGGCGTGAAGAATTGGGGTAATACATTCGTTGATTTCGATGTCGAGGCAAAGATTAGCAATGCATTACCGGAGCTAATAGCAGCAGAGGACTTCTCGGGATTCCAGCCAATCTGGGAGGATGATGGTAACGAAAACGGTAGTAGACTGGACGACTCATCGGGTTCTAACGAAATGCTACCTCAGAACCAAGGTGTGTTCAAGAATCAGGCCTACTGGTTGGGTCACCCGTCGGATGGTTACGGTGACAGCTGGAACGAGACACTGACTCTAGAGCCAATCCAGTTAACAGACAACGGCGCAGATTTCACATTCCTGACCTTCGACTACTTTGCCGAGGGCGACCACATCGCAGACAGGAACGGAAACGTTCAGTCAGTCAGAGACTTTTCCTACCTAGAAGCCTCCTGGGTAAGAGAGGGAGAGGTATACCAGGGAATCATCTACGGAAGTTGGACAGATCTCAACGAAAACGGCCTTAGGTACGCTTACAACCCATTCACTGAAAGCATATACAACTACTGTGAGGACTTCGATCAGAATGGCCTATATGAGGAAGTAGAGTATGCAGGCGATCACTCTGGAGGTATCGGAGAGGACGGGTTCGTATCATGGTTCGATTCAGACAACCTAGTTAATACTGCTAGGATTGATCTCACGCACATTCATATTCTCAATCAGACTGCTGAGGACTCTTTCGCATGGACTGATGAGTGCACTTCTCTGGCTGGTGCCGATGTAACCTTCACCTGGAGATTCTACTCAAATGACGACGGAGTCAATGGGAACGCCGGATATGCCGGATTCGCAATTGACAACATTAGAGTGGATGACTACACCTTCACCGATGATGGCACATACAACCAGACTGTCACTGGAATGGATGCTGCTCAGAAGCGAGTGGTTGAGATGGGGGTCCATGACTTCGAGAGTGGCCTATACAGAATCGATCTGATGACCCTCTTCGACAACACGGACAACACATCGAATTGGTTCGACAAGCCCGAGATTAGCCAGGCCAACAACGTCTCGACGATCCTCTTCGAGATAGCAAACGCGGACATCACACTTCTCCAGCCAGATGTCCTTGACTGTGTAGCAGATGCAATCTACTCGTGCGTATATGCCACGAATCCACAGGGACAGAAATCTCACAATTTCGCGGTGCCGATGCTAAATGGGGTTATCGAGGGGGTGTATGAAGTAACAATGAAGATTGTCGATGAGGAAACAGGACAGATGGTCTATGACCAGACTTCTGATAACGGCCCATTTGTGCTCGATCCACATCAGAGATCACAAGCTAACTGGACTGCTCCCTACGATTTATGGTTTGACGCACACACGTACAACATCAGCTTCCAGTCAACTCTTATCGATACTGGTGAATTCTCAGGAAACGAGCGATATTTCGATATTGAGTTCCTTGACAACATCGATGTCGCCATCTTCTCGAACCCAACTGATCAGAACAGGCTGCAGAGAGTGAAGCAGGACCTATCTGCGATGAACAAGACATACACACAGCTAGGTGTAGAGGACTGGAACGTTTACGGGACCGAGGACTGGATAGAGCACTACTCGAAGGTTCTTCTACCATGGCAGACCGACTATAGCGTTGAGTACGGAGACTACTACGAACTAATGGGGACTCCTAACCCAGACAATGCTGAAATTACCCTAACAGAGACCCTAGTCGAGTTCATGAGGGGTGGAGGAACTCTCCAGGTTCATCTCGGTCCATATTACTCCGATTATGATGACATCCAGAACCCGAATGCTCCAGATAGGCTGCCATTCGGAATGAATGTGGTCATGAGGGATCACTTCAACTCGACAGTCGATCACAGAATACTATCCGATAACGTGAGTCTGATCGATCCGTTCCACCCCCTGATGTCGGGAATCAACCCAACCGCTCTTGCTGGGATCAACGGTGGCACTCACGTGGCACTCTCCGCATTGGACCTCAACCAGGTCAAATCTGAGAACATCCCCCAGGTTTGCAGCGATGGCGCTATTGGAGGTACAGAAGGCGGGAAGATAAGTGATGGCGGAACATTCCATACCATCATCAGAGACTCAGAAAACCCAAGCCAGTCTCTCCTTTCCACATGCAACTACCACCAGGGTGGCATGATTATTACAACCATGGATGTTGAGAACCCAGCCGTATCGCAACCATTCGGAGATTCCAACTTCCCAATGTTGGCAAACCTACTGGACTTCCACCTGTCGCCATATCCAGACGGATTCGAAATAGCCGGCGAGGGCTTTGAACTCACAATCGACGGAGTAACCCAGTCGATTGATGTTCTATCAGGGGCCTATGCAAGGAAGGCAATCAAGAGCTCGGCAGAGCTTGACTTCGGCTTCCAGGCCGATGTTACTGGCATCCACGCAGACTGGCTGATCGAATCAGCAAACGGGGATGCGGTAACTGGATGGGACGGTCAGGCGCTAGGGGAGAACAACAACCACGCGCATCGAAACGACTCCTCCGAATCCGTCACTGCGACTTTCTGTGTATCTGACGAGAATGCTGATTTGGGCTGCAAGATAGACGCTGAGTGGAGAATCTGGTTATTCCTTCATGATTCTAATGGCAACACTAGGATTACGAACATCTCGGTCTACACAAACGACATCAATGCCGATAGCACCCCGCCAGAGGCACACATAGAAATCGTAGAGAACTCAGTGTTCGCAGATTTCGTCGAGTTTGCAGGCTATCAGCAGACTCCTACGGGTAAGCAGGATGCAGATGGGAACTGGATAATGATAGATTCTCCGAAGTACCGTGTCCGCCTGTCCGACACTGGAGACACTAGCATCACCTTCTCCTCCTCCAACAGCAGTGACGTTGGGACTGGGATAGGGAAGTTCAGTTGGTCGGTGAATGGCGATGGGGACAATGTGCATGTCTACGAGTTGCCAGATAGCCAGTCCGAGTGGACTTACACCTTCAGGAACCTAACAGCCGGGCAGAACACCATTATGGTCGAGTTGACGGTCTATGACAAGAGGGACCAGCGTAACGAGGATCCGACCAGAGTCTTCTTCGAGGTTGTTGGGGAGATGTTTGGAGACTCCGAACCAGATGTTGAATTCGACAGCATATCCACTGCGGACGGAGACTCCTTCTCTGCATTGGAGTCCGATATCGTAAACATCACCGGAACCGTAGTTGACAACGATGCCAGTGCTGATTGCGACGTCAAGGTCGAAGCATCCCTTGACGACACCCTGATTTTCGACAAGAGCGACGGAATAAAGACTGCCCAGAAATCTCTGGGACGATTCGATTGGCAGGATGGACTATGCGATGGCGACCAGTACTTGCTGTCTTTGAACATCTCTCACCTCTATATGGAACTCGATGGCAATGCAGGCATAATCTACATCAGAGTAACAGAGGGATCGTATGTGGTCGATGAACAGATCCAATTGTACACTGTCCCCAGATCAGACGAAGAAACCGGAGACGGTCAAGAGAGCAGTGGAGATACATCGACACTTATTGTCGCAGGAATCGGCGCAGTCCTCCTTCTAGCAGTTCTAGCAATCACCATGATCTTCATGAGAAGAGGCGGGGGATCCAAAGGCCAACAGGATTCGGTCGAGTCGTTCGGAGGTGTTGAGCAGATGGACCCAGTTGAGGCCTACGTCCAGCAACTAGTGGCACAAGGATACGAAGAGCAGATGGCGCGTCAGTACGCTACGCAGTACTATGCCCAGTACTACTCGCAGCAGAAAGGCGGCGGTGGATGATCACAAATCTGGGATTTGGAGTGTCCACTTACTAGGGAGTGGTTCGCTAGACTCCTGGATAGCCACCAACCTCTCCTGGAATGACGGGGTTCTCCTTCCGACTACGTGAGAGTATAGTTTAGATCCCCTGATATCACTGGGAACGCATACCTTCCCGCTCGAAGTCTCAATGTCTATAGCTCTGTTAAGGAATGATTCTGGCCTATTCAGTTTGAGCAAAAGCCTCCTGGAAAGACGAGCAATTGAGAAGTACATCGCGATAATCAACAGCATCACAATCGCAGTACTATAGGGAAAACCTGCAAAAACCATCATCGCCGCTGAACCAAGCAAGAAAACAATGGGCATCACGAACATGAGCAGGAAGTAAGTCTCAGTAATCGGCTTCTTCTTCCTCATTCTGCTGATTAATCCCCAGGATTCGTCTTTGCTATTCTGAGGCTTGAAACTAAGATCCTCTTCCATCGAGCTCTGCTCTTCGAAGATCCCCCTTAGCCTCCTTGCTCTAGCTTCAAGTGATTTGCTGGGTTGAGATTCAATTATCCTATCGAGAACATCAAGATACTCCTCTGCACGGTCGAAATAACCCAGCCTAATCAGTATGGAAACCTGCTCGAAATAAGGGTAAACCTCTGTCGGCGCAAAATCCTTCCGCGACTCCCACCATTCGAGTCCATGTTCCAGCATTCCCAGATGGCCAATCATGATTTCTCCTCCAATCCTCCATGCATGCTCATTATGAGGGTCAATATCGATCACCTTCCTGATTGCAGCCATAGATTTTGATGCCTGAATCATATTGGGCATTTTCTGCTTACCCCTTGCATCAATAGGTAGCGTCCATTGAGCAACTGCAAACCAAGCATCTGAATGGCCCTCATCTAGTGAAACAACCTCTTCTGCTAGTTTCAAGGCTGTAACTCTGTCTCCCTCATCATTAGCTTCTATTGCATCTAGCCAAATCAGCTCAGCTCCCTTCGTCACAAAACACGCAGAATGAGGCGGATGAAGAATGCTCGGGTGGGTCAACTCCTCCTGTTTCCCCTTCCGTTCTTGCCTGAATCCCTTCTACGACTAGAATTTCCCCCTTTACGACTGGAGCTGTTCGAACTCCTGCCCCGGTGCCCGCCACCCTTGTTGTCACGGTAGCTTCGGCCGCCTTGACCGCTCGAAGGGCCCCTGCCCCGGTGCCCGCC
>Ga0066850_10000709_pt1 | contig 17883 bp, 15 predicted proteins | sample ETNtaG_4_FD_67282 | JGI IMG/M metagenome (GOLD analysis project Ga0066850, IMG submission 67282) | Marine microbial and viral communities from oxygen minimum zone, Eastern Pacific Ocean - ETNP201406SV67 | ecosystem: Environmental > Aquatic > Marine > Oceanic | place: Pacific Ocean: Eastern... | reverse complement strand
TTGGAAGGCACGCATCGGCAACCGGATGACGTGGTCGCGGTCGTTCCGCCGGTGCTCGCCGAATGCACAGTTGAAAAGGTTGCGATAAACGCGGTGATGGCCGGTTGTAAACCCGAATATCTGCCCGTCGTGTTGGCGGCGGTGGAAGCTGCCTGCACGGATCAGTTCAACATGCACGGCTTGCTGTGTACCCTCTGGTTTTCGGGCCCGATCGTCATCGTAAACGGCCCAATCCGACATCGAATCGGAATGAACGTCGAAAAGAACGCTTTAGGGCAAGGAAATCGTGCGAACTCAACTATAGGAAGAGCTCTCCAATTAGTTATCCGAAATGTCGGGGGAGGTAAACCTGGTACCGGAGGGATCGACCGTTCTGCGTTAGGTGCACCATCAAAGGTTGGGTGGTGCTTCGCTGAAGATGAAGAAAACCTTCCAGACAACTGGCCTTCCCTATCAGTAAGTCGGGGCTTTTCGGAAGACGAAGACACAGTGACTCTGTTTGCCGGACATGGACCAGTCGGGTGCATCGACCAGATTTCCCGAACCCCAGAATCTTTGGTGCGAACGCTGGCGCAACAACTACATGGTGTCGGAAATCGGAAACTTCCAGCCGAGGCGATGATTGTTATGACCCCTGAACATATGAATGTCTTTGCATCAGCAGGATGGTCAAAAGACAAGTTTTACGAAGAACTGGAACCCCTTCTGCAAATGGATCCAGACTTATCGGCTCGAGGCGCATCAGGTATTGAGGAAGGTATCCCTATCGCTGCCGGTGAAGAAACAGTGTTCGGTTCGAGTTCAGGAACCGTTATCCGGAAATTACCCGAGTGGTCACCGATGGTCGTTCGCGCTGGCGGAGGCGCCGGAGGATTTTCGGCGATTTTAGAAGGCTGGGTTCCAGGGGCAAAGGGAAGCACACCTATTACCCATCGGATAGGAGCCTAAGCCTTGCTGATCTTTTTCGAAAAAACTGGTTCGAGGAGTCCGGTGAAGACGCTGGTACCATCGGGCTTGTGTTGACCTGGATTGTTGGTGCGTTGCACCTAGTTTCTGCCTTCTCTCTTGTTGGTCTCGTCCTTTTGCATAGCGGTAAGGGAGGCGGCGTTTCCGACATGTTTGGAGGAAGCGTAGGAGCAACAGCAGCAGGGTCGACGGTCGCTGAGAAGAACCTCAGCCGTATAACTGTGGTGGTCGCTGTGACCTTTGGTTTCACGACACTTATTTTGGGTCTGTTGCTTGCTTGAGCCTGGTCATCAGCTCCATGTTTCGTGCGTTGGCAAGCTTCATGTCGTTGGTAGAGTGGGCTTTCTTCCGGGTCTCGGAATAGCGTCGGAGTGGCGGAACTGGCAGACGCGCTAGACTAAGGATCTAGTGCCCGTTAAGGGTGTGGGGGTTCAAGTCCCCCCTCCGACACCATTTGAAGTCATAGCAAACCGAAGCCAGACACCAATGGTTCCCGTAAGCGCTTATTGTTGCCTTGAGAGTAATCATCAACTAGCTCGAGGTTTAGAACTATGGACATAACAACTACTGAGACGTTGCCAGGCCGGCGGATCACCTCCTTAAAAGGGGTCGCGGTTGGCTCGACGGTTCGAACGAAAAACATTGGTAAGGACATTGGAGCGGGCCTCAAGTCACTTGTCGGTGGCGAACTTAAGAGCTATTCAGACATGCTTGCTGAGGCGAGAGCAGAGGCGCTCTCCCGCATGGAAGAACAAGCCGTTGAACTCGGCGCCGACGCCTTGGTCAACCTCCGTTTCATGACATCGTCAGTGGCCAGCGGTGCCTCAGAAATCTTGGCTTATGCAACTGCTGTCACTACTGAAGCCTCCTAACCAAGCGATATGAGGCAGCTAATCGTAAATAATGACGGAACGACCTTCGGACCCTGTGAGCATGGCATCAATTGCGTCCTGGACGTCTTCGATTCGGACTTGCTTGGAAATTAAACGGTCAACAGGTAACCGACCTTCAAGGAACGCAGAACACAAGTCCTCGATTGCTTGACCGGGATCAGTTGCGGCGTAATAACTTCCCTTAATTGTCTTTCCGGAACGGATGAGGTTGGCACTAACGAATTTGGTTGAGTCAGAAATACTGGGAACGCCAACCAACACCATCGTCCCGCCGGGTCTGACTGCCTCAAGCCATTGCTCTTGAAGAGCGCTACTACCGATTGCTTCGATTACTACGTCAGCACCTCTTCCTGCGGTCAGTTCGATGACCTTACCGATGGCGTCGGTGTCGGCTTCAACGAAGTGTGTTGCTCCGAGATCCATAGAGAGATGTTTCTTGCTGGGTTCGCGGTCGACGGCAATAATTTGGCCTGCTTCAGCGAGCGTTGCTCCCATAACGGCGCTTAGGCCGACCCCACCCGCGCCCACGACTACAACGCTACCTCCGGGGCTAATGTCGCCGCAGTGCAGGGCAGCTCCGACTCCGGTTGCCACGGCACAACCCACTACGGCTGCGATTTCATAAGGCACCTCAGAGTCTAAGATTTGGCAGCATTCTTCAGGTACAACCATGTGATCGGCCCAAGTGGAGATGCCGGAAAAATGGAGGATGGGCTGACCTGATCGTGATATCCGACTGGTTCCATCGGCCATATATCCACTGAAGATTCTTTGAGTGATTACCGGGCACAGATGGTGCTGGCCCCGTTCGCAGAAAAAACAAGCTTTGCAACTTGGTACCCAATTCAAAGCAACTCGATCACCAGGCTTGACGGACGTCACCTGTGGGCCAACAGCTACCACCTCACCCGCTCCTTCGTGACCAAGTACACATGGAAGGCCCGCGGCATGTTGCCCGGTTACCACGTGCTGATCACTGTGACAGATGCCTGATGCGCCCATTTTGACCAAAACTTCACCATCAAGGGGATCGGCGAGCTCCAGGGTCTCTACTTGTACTGGCCCACCGATGCGATCAAGGGTTACAGCAGTGATTTGCACGGCACTCCTCCGAACGCTTAATTAATGAAGATCGTAGAGCCACTTAGACTCATCGGCGACCGTGATTTTACGGACGCCCGGGTGAGTCTCGTGAAAGACTGGTCGTATGAGGATCGAGTACCAGGAACTGGTTCGCAACGACCGGATACATGGGAGTTTGCTTCACGACCCCGAAATCTTCGCAGATGAGATGGAACGAATCTTTGTTCAGAATTGGGTTTTTGTAGGTCACGAATCGGAAATTAAAAACGATGGAGATTGGGTAAGGCGCCAACTTGGCAACGAGTCAGTGATCATGGTCCGTGCAGAGAGTGGGGAAGTGAACGTCTTAGCCAACCGGTGCTCCCACAGGGGAACAGCCTTGTGTTGGGAACACAATGGAAATGATTCGTTCTTTCAGTGCACGTACCACAACTGGCGATTCGGACTAGATGGCAGCTTACGAGCTGTTCCTTTTCCCGATGGCTACTCAAAACCCAAAGAAGAGCTTGGATTAGATCGCGCTGGTCAAGTCGCCACCTATCGAGGTTTCGTGTTTGCCAACATCGATGGATCTGCCGGGCAGATAGATCAACACTTAGGCCCTGCAGGGTATGAATTGATTGATCGTTTGTGTGAGATGAGTCCTTCCGGGAAGATTGATCTATCCAAGGGGTGGGTTGGCCACCGGGTCCAGTCAAACTGGAAGCTGTGGCCTGAGAGTGACAGCGATGGCTATCACGTGGGTTTCGTCCACGCCTCAATGTCAGCTTCAACTGACACGTACTACGACGATGTCGCAGTCGGCGGTGACGCCGTCAAGAGTTCACGTGCTGTGGATTATGGGCGAGGACACCTCGAACTTGATTGGAGGCCAAGTTACAAGAAAGAACTTTCTTGGTTAGGCATCACCCGAGAGCGAGTCAAAGAGTATTGCACGGCGTTAGCGGAGCGAGTCGGTACCGAGCGAGCAGATCAGATGCTTTGGGATGGTCCTCCACATGCCTTCCTGTTTCCGAACCTCTTCTTAGGTGAAACGGTAATAGCAATTGTGGAACCCGTAGCTCCGGGAGAAATGATTCATCGCCACACTGCAGTGCAGTTTGATGGAGTCGATGATGCGTTTAATGAGAGGCTCTTGCGTCAAACAGAGGCCGCCGTCGGACCAGCATCGTTTATCACAAGCGATGATGCCATTACAGCTGAGCGCATTCAGGCCGGCATCTCCGGCACTAACACTTCTTGGTCCTCCACTGGCCGAGGCTGGATAGACCTAAGTCGAGGTTTGCATCGTGAAAAGGTGAGCGATGATGGAGCGCGGTCCAGCGATGCTTCTGATGAGACAACAAATCGAGGTTTCTGGTACCGGTATCTTGATGTGATGAGCGGAAAAGACAGACATTGATTTCGGCTGAGCTGCGAACTGAAGTAGAGAACTTTTTGTACCGCGAAGCTCGGTTCGCTGACGAGTTCTCGCTCGAGGAATGGGAAGCGTTGCTGACCGATGACTTCCACTACTGGGTTCCAGCAGGCCGACTAGAAGGCGACCCTTCGAAGCAATTGGCTTATTTGAATGACAATCGGGCTCGAGTCGCGACACGAATACGGCAGCTCCAGACCGGGAAACGCCTTTCTCAACTACCAAACTCACCTATGCGCCGAGTGATTTCAAACATTGAAATAGAACCGAGAAATGATGAAGGAGTCTCGGTTGTGGCGAACTTCGTCATATACGAGTTAGCGGCTCAGTCGACTGGGGAGCTTCGTGTGTGGCCTGGCCAAGCCCAATACCGACTTGAACGAATCGCAGGGAACCTGCGAATGTCAGCGAAATGGATCGAACTAGTCACAGCGCACGCAGGGCAAAGAAACTTGACTTTCCTGATCTAACAGAGTTGACACAACGCCCACTGGAGGGTCATGAAGTGGGGTGGTTGCCAATGATTCGCGTAGGGGTAACAAGAACAGCTGCCCTGCGACTTCGAATCATTTCTGAGTCGTACTCCTCGAAGTCGTCATGACTTCCCCCTGCCGCCTGGTAAATCTCGCGCAGCAATAGTCGCAGCGCTTCTGCATCTATCGACGCTGCTTCGTCGTCTGGCCCGATGAGGTCAGCTTTTCCAGTGACGGCGACCCAGTTCCATCCTCTCCGAATGGAAATTGTGACTTCTGACCCCCGCCTCACATGTTTGAGGCGAGCGGCCTTACCCATCGAAACTAAGGCAACACATTCGTGACCCGTCAAGGGATGGGAGATGATGCCGCAATTTGCAATGCTTGAAAGGACTCGGCCGTCTTCTTGGACCGTGCTTATCGTAGCGAGCCCAGTTTCATCAGCGAGAAATCGGCGTACGTCGTTGAGTTGGCTCATTGAGGCTCCAAAGTTCAGGCATGTTAAACAGAATTGTAGTTAGAAGTGGATAAACACTCGTCGTGTCAAGATCTTAGGTAAGTGCATTAATGCTTTACGTCAAGAGTGTCTCATGTTTGCGCGCATGGTCGAAGGCTCGAGACTTTGCCCGACTTAGGAAGAAGCTGCTAATGGATGGAAGCGTGGCTTTCTTTGCGGTAGCGGTCGCTGTTACCGCAGCCGGTATTTGGAAGCTCAAATTACTGGAGAAACTGTGACCTTTCTCAGTCTCTTACAGGCCTGAGGTCAAATCTTTGAACAGTGTTTGCTGTCGATATCGCTTTCTCTCTGGCAACATAAGACTATGGATATCGTTCTCACAGGAACCGGTAGTCCGCTGCCTGATGCCAATCGTGCGGGGCCGTCCACTCTCGTCAAAGTAGACAACTGTCACGTACTCGTTGATGCAGGTCGCGGGGTAGTGATGAGAATGGCCGGAGCTGGCTCATTACCAATCTTTTTGCGTGCCGTTCTTCTGACACACCTCCATAGTGACCATATCTGTGACTTGAACGATGTGATCACTACCCATTGGGTGATGAGTCAGGGCAACGCAACCTTGCCCATATACGGCCCCCCAGGAACTCTGGAGTTCGTCAACCGGCAAATGCATGCCTTAGAGGCAGACATCAGCTACCGCATCGAACACCACGAAGAACTCACAAACGGCCCAAGAGTAGAAGTCGCCGAACTTACCCCAGGAGAACAATTCACACTTGATGCCTTGTCAATCAGAACTGCAGCAACGGAACACGCCCCCGTTAAACCAACGTTGGGTTACCGCATAGAGCATAACGACGTAGCGGTAGCGCTAGTTGGAGACACAGTTCCTTGTGAAGGCGTTGACGAACTAGCCAGAGAAGCTGACGCATACGTCCAGACTGTGATTCGCAGCGATCTTGTCGGTTTGAGCCCGAATTCTATGATGCTCGACATCCTGGATTACCACTCAGATGTAGAACAAGCAGCCCAAACCGCGGCGCGGGCTAACGTCAAACGCCTTGTGCTTACTCACATGGTGCCCGCACCGACCGAAGATCAATACTCTGAGTGGATCGCTAAAGCTCAAGAACACTTCGATGGTGAAGTAGTGATTGGCGACGATCTCACAACTATTTCGCTTTAAAGGACATCGTGACGACACACCATTTACCCAAGTTTGAAGGGCGAATCGGGAGCACCCTAGAAGACTCCCAGCCCCATTTTCCCTCTCGGCCTCACCCTGGCAATGAGGCACCGAATGTCGTGATCATTTTGGTTGACGACACAGGTTTTTCTCAATTGGGGTGTTACGGCTCCGATATAGATACCAGCCACTTGGATGCTTTGGCCGCCGGGGGTCTTCAGTTCACGAATTTTCATGTGACGCCGCTGTGTTCGCCGACTCGTGCTTCACTGCTAACTGGTCGATCGCAGCACAGCGTAGGAATGAGATCGGTTTCGAATCATCAAACCGGATTCCCGCATCAACTCGGCCACATAACGAACCATGCGGCAACGATTGCTGAAGTGCTGCAGTCAGAGGGATATGCAACCTTTTGTGCCGGAAAGTGGCATCTTGCCCCCACTAATGACATTTCTGCTGCCGGACCCTTTGACCAATGGCCACTGGCTAGAGGGTTTGATCGCTTCTACGGATTTCTTGAGGGTGAGACAGACCAGTTCCACCCCGAATTGGTTGCAGATAACCATCGCATCGAAGCGCCAAGCGGTCCTGAAGATGGTTATCACCTAAGTGAAGACTTAGTTGAGCAACTCTTGAGAATGATTAACGACAGTAAGGGAGTGCGGTCGGATCGACCATTCTTTGCCTACCTGCCGTTTGGGGCTACTCACTCGCCCCACCAAGCACCCGAAGCCTATTTGCAAAAATATCGAGGGCGCTACGATCAAGGGTGGGACATTACCCGAGAAGACTGGTACCGCAGGCAACTAGAACTCGGTATCACTTCTGAACAGACGCAACTAGCGCCACGCAACCACGGCGTTGAAGCTTGGGATGACCTTCCGGAAAACCATCAGGCTCTTGCGTGCAGACTCCAAGAGGCCTTCGCAGCATTCCTGGATCACACGGATGACCAAATTGGGCGCTTTGTCGATGGGCTAAAAGAAATGGATGAGCTAGAGAACACCATTTTGGTCTTCTTAGCTGACAATGGTGCCTCCCAAGAAGGTGGCCCCTACGGGGTCATGCATGAGATGAAGTTCTTTAACGGTGTATTTGACTCGCCAGATGATCTCATCAGCCAAATTGACGACATTGGCGGCCCTCATAGCCATTGCAACTATCCATGGGGTTGGGCTCAATGCGGCAACACCCCATTCAAGTGGTACAAGCAAAACACCCACGAAGGCGGAGTGCACGTCCCGATGATCATCCATTGGCCGGCAGGAATCGACGATGATCAGAACGGGTCGCTTCGCCGCCAGTTTGTGAATGTGTCAGATATCGTCCCGACGCTCTATGAGTTGCTTTCGGTAACTGCGCCAGAGAACTATGGAGGGTACGAACAGCTACCGGTCACCGGGTCGTCTTTCACGTCGACCCTGAACGCGCCTGACGCTCCAGCAACCAACAGGCTTCAGTACTTTGAACAGTTCGGTTCCCGGGCCCTAGTGGCGGAAGAGGCCGGCGTGTATTGGAAAGCAGTTACGCGCCATAGGAAAGGGCAACCCTTCGAGAATGATAGGTGGGAACTCTACGACCTATCAGCAGATGCCTCTGAATGCGTAGATCTCGCCGAGAGCGAACCAGAAAAATTGCAAGAATTGATTGACATCTGGTGGGAACAAGCCGAGCTAAACGGAGTCCTTCCACTAGATGACCGCACTATCGAACTTTTCGGGTCACGACTTGATGATCACTCACCGCATCCCACGCATCGTAAGTATCGGTACCGCCCACCAATGTCTTCGATCCCCGCGCAGGCTTCGCCCTCACCGTCAGGGCGGTCCTGGCATCTCAAAGCGCTTCTTGAATGCGACTGTACCGATGAGGGTGTGATCTACGCCCGAGGGAACGAAAATGCAGGGATCACTGTTTTCGTTCAAAATTCGCGTTTAGTCGTTGATTACAACGCGTTCAATGACCACTCGGTATTGGAATCGGAAATTGAGATGTCATCTGGCTCGAATGATCTAGATGTTTGGGTCACGCGGCAGAGTAAATCCACAGGCCAAATCGAAATCTCAGTAAATGGAACTCCATCTGGATCAATTGAACTTCCATTTTTGATGGGAATGATTAGTTCGATCGGGGCCAGCGTGGGAAGAGATACAGGATCTCCTGTGTCTCCGCGGTATGAGAGCCCTTTTGAATTCACAGGCGATCTTCGAGAAGTCACTATTCAATTGGGCTTGCGGACACAACAAGAAGATGAAGTGAACGGTAAAGCTGAAATGTCACGTCAGTGACGAGAAGAACGGGTCGGCGCCCTTCGGCTGCTCAGTTACGTCGCGACGCTTCGGAGGGTTCCGCGGCTGGTGGTATAGAAGGTGGTCGGTTCCAGCCCCTCTCCAAACAGCAAACGGCAGAAATTGTTGATGGCGCGTATGGGTTGTTAGAGAACACTGGGCTTAGCGAGGCTCCGGATTTCGTTACCGAACGTGTTTGTGACGCTGGAGGCAAAATTCGCCAGGATCGACTGCTTTTCCCTCGCGAACTTGTTGAGGCACTCGTACACCAAGCACCGTCAGGGTTCATGCTTTATGGGCGACAAGAAATACACGACCTCGACCTCTCTGGACATCGGGTGCACCTTGGAACGGGTGGCGCCGCTCCAATGATCCTCGACGCTGAAACCGGACGGTATCGGCGTTCCACGTTGAGGGATCTTTATGACGCGGTGAGGTTGGCTGACTCGTTACAACACATCCATTTCTTAAGCCGTCCTTTAGTGGCGGGTGATATGCCTGACGAGTTAACCCTCGATGTGAATACGGCATACGCATGTTTGGCAGGCACAACCAAACACGTGGCGACTAGCGCCAGTAATGGTTCAACTGCGCAACAAGTTGCCAACCTTTGTTTTGAGGTAGCTGGATCAGCAGAGGTTTTTCAGCAGCGACCTTTTTTGTCTCTCAACGTGAATCACGTTGTACCACCAATGCGGATGAGCGAAGATGCGATGGAAGTTCTTCAGGTAGCAGCTGAAAACGGGTTACCTGCGCATTGCAATGTTTTTGCGCAAGTTGGGGCCTCAACACCAGTGAATTTTGCTACTGCCATAGCCCAGACCCTTGCAGAGGCCCTTGCAGGGATGGTGTTTAGTTGGATTATAAATCCAGAGGCAAAAGTAATTTGCGGACCCAAACCCATGATTGTTGATCTAAGAACCGGGGCCATGAGTGGAGGGGGCGGAGAACAAGCTCTGGTTATGGCAGCTGCAGCGCAGGTTGCAAGGTCGTTAGGGTTACCAAATGTTTCTATTGCTGGAGCTAGCGACTCGAAAACTCCCGATATCCAGAGTGGTGCTGAAAAGGCGTTAGCTGTGACACTGGCAGCGCAAGCAGGTAGCAACTTGGTGACACAAGCATGTGGAATGCATGCGGGCCTCATGGGAGTCTCTCTAGAAAGTTACGTTTTGGATAACGACATGCTCGGAAGTGTCATGAGCTCCTTACAGCCCTTTGGCACCGACGATATGCAGATGGAAGCCGTTCATGTCGCGGTCACTGAGGGAGACAGTCACTTTCTGGGCGACGAGGCAACGTTGGAGCGGATGAATTCTGACTTCGTGTACCCAGCTATAGCTAACCGAACAGATTTTCAGACCTGGCAAGAACAGAATCAGCCGCAGCAGCTGGATTTAGCGCGGGATGAAGTTAACAAGGCGTTAGCCAACGAGCCTGTCTCGTTGATTCCTCCGGAGGTGGATCAACAAATTCGAACGAAGTTCGATATCAGGCTTGAGTGTTGATTGTGAGGCCGACAGTCAAACGATTTAGGAGATATCAGCGCCTTGCATTTGGCCGTCTTCTCTCCATTCACTCAAAATTCGATGGAATCGAATTGGGCCCGCCCCATAACTCGTAGTGAAGAAACCATCTGGGTTTCCCACCTTACCTTCGTTGTTGTAATAGCCCGGCGTGCATTCGGCGCGGAAGCGATCCCCAAGTTTCGATTTATCTTGAATTTCATCTACCCACATCTGCTCACCTTCGGCAGTGGCCTCAATGGTCGAGCCGTCCTGGTCACGTACTTGAGAAATCATGTAAGAGATATGCATTGCCTGTTCGTTGAGCGCTTGCGGGACGTTGACCGTGACTGCGGTGTGAGTGAAGCCCAGAAAAAAACAGTTAGGAAAATCGGTGGTTTGCATCCCATGCAAAGTGCGAGGTCCGTTTTCCCACTTTTCACTGAGAGTTTGCCCGTTGCGCCCGATGACGTCGTAGCCAGCGCGGCGAGTGTACCCAGTGCCAACTTCGAACCCAGTGGCGAAGACGATGCAATCAACTTCATGTTCGACACCATTGGCTACGACCCCTTTGGCAGTAATGCGCTCGACACCTTTACCTTGAGTATCGACCAAGGTCACGTTGGGCAAGTTGAATGTCGGAAGGTATTCGTCGTGAAAGCAAGGTCGCTTACAAAACTGCCGGTACCAGGGCTTCAGAGCCTCTGCTGTAGCGGGGTCTTCGACCACGTCATCGACACGGTTTCTGATGGAGTTCATCTTTTGATAGTCAGCCATCTGCATCAGATGGCCCTTCTCTCGACCGGTGATTCGGCGCCCGAGCTTGCGGCCAGCCAACTTGGCAGCAGTGCCAGTCAGGTTTCTGAAGATGTCAGTCCAGCCGTCAGATACAAGGTCTTCATCTTGATCGCCGCCCGCGACAAGGGTGTTGAAGTTATCCATCCGTCGGTATTGCCAGCCGCTTTCAAGTGAGGCTGCCCATTCTGGGTCTGTTTCGCGATTATTTCGGTAGTCGATCGACGATGGGGTTCGTTGGAACACGTAGAGATGTTCGGAGGACTCCCCAAGATGAGGGATGCATTGGATAGCAGTAGCGCCCGTCCCGATAATGGCGACTTTCTTTTCGTTCAAACCATGTAGATTGCCGCCGTTATCTCCACCGGTGTACTCATAGTCCCAGCGGCTGGTATGAAAAGTGTGCCCTTCGAAAGAAGAGATACCCGATATGCCAGGAAGTTTCGGACGGTTCAAAGGCCCATTGGCCATTGCTACGAACTGGGCCCGCATTTTGTCACCGCGATCGGTTTCGATGATCCATCGGGAAGTGTCTTCATCCCAACTTAATTTGGTGACTGAGGTACTGAAACAAGCATTCTCGTAGAGACCGTAGTGGTGGCCGATGTTTTGGGTATGTTCCATGATCTCGGGCGCGAACGAATACTTGTGTTTGGGCATGTAGTCGAGCTCTTCGAGCATCGGTAAATAGCAGTAACTCTCAACGTCGCACATGGCCCCGGGGTAACGGTTCCAGTACCAAGTGCCGCCGAAGTCTCCGCCACGTTCAATGACGCGTATATCGGTGAAGCCTGCTTCGCGGAGTCTGCCGCCCATCAGGAGTCCGCCGAAGCCTCCGCCGATAATGGCGATTTCGACTTCATCGAAGAGTGGCTCGCGTTCCACTGTCTTTTCGTAGGGGTCATCTAGGTATTTGGCGAATTCCCCGGTTGCCTCGACGTACTGCTCGTTGTGGTCGCCTCGTACACGCTTATCACGCTCCGAGAGGTACTTTGCGTGCAATTCTTCTGGGTCGAAATCGATATCCCCTAATACTGCTGTCACTACTTCGCGCATCTCGTCCATGCTCTGACCTTACAGCGAAAATCTAAGGTGTGTTAGTAAAAGAGCGCTAGAAGTCAGGTCCATGCGATCCTTGCCCAAGACAACGTTGAGCAGTAGTAGACATCCCGATTGTCGCCTGCTGAGAGGAACATGCCGTTGGCGAGGCGTGACTGTGTGTGTACTCGGCTTAGTAGTTGGCCGGTCTTGATATCGACGACGACTAGGTCGTCGGTCTGGTCAGCCGTGAAATCGTTTATCACTAACTCCCCAGAGTCAGGGAATACCACTGGTTGCATAGATGGCCTGACGTCTAAGTGCCAGACAGGGGCAAGGTCTCCAGTGGTGGAAATGCCCGCAAGGCCGCCGTTGATTGAGTCCCAAGCAATTGCGATATCAAACTCGGGCACATTGACCGGGGGAGCAATGATGCCGCCGCCGGGCGTTCCGAAAGGCTCCACAGTGTCTACCAGCCCTGTTGTTTGATCTACTCGCAACAACCGCTGAGCGCCCTTCCATGGAGCGGGTCGCTGCCAAGACAAAAGGTTGCCTGCTGGTTCATCGAAACGGCCGTTCGGGAGCCTGGTGTGAATTGCCCTGACTCCTTCAATGTCTCCACAGTCCATGAGCCACAGCTTTCCGTCGGAGATGCATGAGTCCCAGGCAAGCCCCCACTCAGAACGCGTTGTTCTGTAACGACACTTCCAGTCGCTGACTTCTGGTCGGCCTTGAGTCACATCGATCTTCCAGAGATGCTCTGTTCCTGGCACAAAAATAGAGTCGATTCCATTGTGAGCGTCAGCGGCGATTCGCCCCATGGACCCTTCGGGTAGGACCAAGGTGTCGATTATTTCCAAGCCAGCGGGCTCTACAAAGGTGAGGGTGGTTCCGCCTTGCCCTTCTAAACGCAAATCCTTTGTTACCAGAGTTCCGTCCGATAGAGACAGTAAGCCGTTGTGGGCGCGATCAACGGGAAGTTCGAGTTCGTTAAGGACGGATAGATCGTGTGGATCGAGCCGATGAACGAAAGAGCCGTTGACGGAGATGATTGACCCATCAGCGTGGGCCAAGATTGCTCCACACCAGACATGGTCTCCGCATGGGAGTCGCGGCGAGCTAGCCAGAGTTTCGAGTGAGATTGGGTCGAAGCGACTAACCCAACCAAATGGAGGAGGCCCTGCAAACGCAGGCATCGTGCCTCCGAGGTACCATTCGCTTGGATCGCGGCGAACGGCCATAACGTTCCAACGGTCGTTGCGAATTAGAGTGACCTCGGCGCCGCTGTCTGCAGCGTCTAAGCGGCCGCCTTTGGCTTTCTGACGTCGATTGCCACCACATTCAACGGGCCAAGGCGAATTCCAATACCCGCCGCCAGTGTCGTTTCGATCGAGAGGTGTGTTGGTCATTAGTTACCCACTAATCTTGTGCAGGTTGTGGTTTGTTAGGTACTGAAGTTAGGGGTGCGAGATGGAACGCAACGAGCAATTGACCCAAATCAAAGTGTTGTTGTCGAGATTAGATTCGGGCACAAATGTAGATGCAGGAGGCGTGAGGCTCAATCCGACGACGAGTTACACCGATCCCTCCATAGCTGATAGTGAGCGGGAGCTATTTTTTCGAAACCACCCGCAACTCGTGGGACTCTCCTGCGATTTACCTGAATCAGGCGCTTTCTTCACCTCAAATGATCTTGATACCCGGATATTGGCGACACGAGACGATGACGGGCGATTTCGGGCGTTTGTTAATGCCTGTCGGCATAGAGGAGTAGCTGTTGAAGAGGAGGAACGAGGCACGAAACGTCGGTTTGTTTGCCCATTCCACAGCTGGGCGTATGACCCTCAAGGCGCGTTAGTTGGTCTACCTAAAGCAGACCATTTCGGAGAGATCGATAAAGAATGTTTTGGCCTGATTGAGCTACCCGCTGAGGAAAAATACGGTTTGTTGTTTGCTAATCCGAATCCTTCGGGAACGGTCGACGTAGATAGGTTGCTTGGGGAGGACCTCAGCAAAGAGTTTGAGGCATGGAATTTTGGGGCATACGGCCGGCTCGGTGGAGATCGGTACGAAGTTGACTGCAACTGGAAGCTTGCGATGGACACATTCGGGGAGACCTACCATTTCACTTCACTCCACAAAGACTCCTTAGCAAACTTCTTTGAAGGCAACGTGCAGTGTTATGACACCTATGGCCAGCATCATCGCATGATCTTGTGCAAAAAGGCCATACAGGAAATGAGAGAGTGGCCCGAGGACCGTTGGGAAATTACCCTCGCCGGATTGCCCGTGTACTGGATCTTCCCGAATAGCATCGTGATGCCAAGCGATTTCGGGCTGTATGTCGTTCGGGCTTATCCAGATGAAGAGAACCCCGGCAGGCATACGAGTGTCATCTCTTTTTACGCGCGGGGCGAAAGCCTAGGCACGGCGGAATCGAACACGATCACAACCGAACGTCAGGCTCTGCTCCAGACGGCACCATTGGAGGTCTTGGCGGAGGTTGCTCAAGGTTTTGCCGCGATCATTCGAGATGAAGACTATGTGGCAAGCGCTAGTCAGCAGCGGTCAGCCGAAAGTGGTGCGTTCGATCATGTGATTTTTGGTAGAAACGAACCAGCTCTTCACCACTACCACAACACTTATCGTGCGGCGTTGGGGATGGGTTCGCTCCCACTTTTAGATCCGACATCAATGAACTGATCTGTAGTGGTTTTCGTATTTAGAGATCAGTAGTAGGTGCCCAAGTGGAATGAGTTCCACTGCAAATGCGTTCAGGGAGCCTTATTCGACATATGGGCCCCTGAGTTGGGTCGGCGGCGTCAAAGACAAGCGCCTCCGACAAATCCTGGTTCATGTCTGAGGCAAAGGTAACGAGGTATCCGTCATCCTCGGCTTGGGAGCCGGTCCTTGGCGCCATGACTGTTTCGCTGATAAAGACTCCAGGTTCGAATTCATAGAGCTCCTCGTCACCTGTGTCTAAGTCATGTTTTATTAAGCCATCGAATGCGAACATTCCGGATGTGCAACGAGCATTGTAGGAGTAGCGGTGCCGTCTGCCGGCGTGCTGACCGTTGATCATTGGAAACTCTGCGCAGGTGTCGCTTGTAGATTCTTCTTTGCATTCACCGGTAACCACGTTGAATTTCCACCGATGAGCTCGAGCTTGGAGAACATTCATATCTAAGGTCTCGAAGCCTTTGAGGTTGCCGGCTCCTCGTTCCACTCCGCGAGCGGTCGGATTGTGCTGAAAAAATCCGTCCAAAATCACCCAGTCGCCGTCTTCGTAGGCGTTGGTCCAATGTAAAACAAAAGTGGGGTCGGATTCGAACCAAAGAATATCTTCGGTAGAGCCATGTCTTGGTATGAGCGCAAATCTACTTGGAAGGTCCCGGTTAAAGGTGTTGGAGTAGTAGCCGTCAGCTAAGGCCTCGGGATTCCAAAACAACGGTAGGTCATTTAGGATCGACCAATTCTCAGTAAAAGCCATGTCATGGGGAAGTCGTGGACCCGGGAGGGGAATGTCGACATGGTTGGTGAGCTCACCGGACCGGCTTACCACCCCGTACCTCATATAGGGAGCTTCGGTGAAATAGCTGAAGAAGAGCAACTCCCCAGTGTGTTCGTCAAGCTTGGGGTGAGCAGATACGCCTTCATCAGGGAAAAATCCGTCCCATGTAGTCTTACCGAGGTCTTCCAAGGTGCGCGGATCTAATCTGTACAACTCGCCGCATTGGTAGAAACTGGCGAGTGCTACACCTCCATGAACGATGACATCGGTCGAAGCATTGTCTTTCATCAGAGTGCGGGCACCCCAACCGTAATCAACGACTGCATTTGAAGGATGCTCTGAGATCCCGGCCCACAGACTCTCTTTTGACTCCTGTTCGGCCAGGAATGCGTCGGTGCGGACGAATCGATTTGCGTAACGAGCTTCACCATTTTCGAACGAAATCGAATGCATCATGCTGTCGCCGTCAAATGGGTGGTAGCGCTTTATCGGCTCAAAGAGTGGGTTCTCGGTGTTACGGAGGTAGACGCCGTTGAGGTCGTCAGGTATTTCTCCGACTACCTCCATGTTCCATGCGTCATATTCGTGGTGCTGTGGGCGCCACACGCCGGACCGGTATGGGTGGTCATCCTCGGGTGGTAACCCGGGTTCGAACGTTTGTTGTAAAGCAAAAGTCATTCTTTTTCCCTACCTGGAGACTACGAACACCTAGCAGTTATTGGGTCGGAAGACATTCCCTGTCCGCTAAGGCACAATACTGCATGGGTGGACATGCAAAGAAAGCAACGCTGATGGAATTGACAACTGAAGATCTCTACGAACTGTGTTTAAACGATTCAGAATTTCAGATGGCTTCAAGGTATTGGACGGGGGGAGTGCGATTAGAAATAGGTGCGCGGATCTTCGGGGTACGTGTCCGGAATGGGCAGACAGATCAAGGAGTTCCTGAACACGGCACTGGCGTTGTTACGATCAGCGGCCCCGAAGAAATTTGGGATCAGGTTCGCAGCAGCAACCCTCCCCGGTTTATGAATGACATAAATATTGCGACCGGGAAAGGAGGTCTTAACTGGAAGGGTGACCGACTTGCATGGTGGCAATATTTACCTGCTATCCAACGCCTATGTGAATTGATACGTGTGTCGGACGGCCCTGTCGAGGAGGTTCTTAAAGAGGGACGGGGGCATGGCTCATTTGACGCCCCTGTAGGGCGGTACCTGCGGCTAGACCTTCAGGGCGTTGAACACAGAATCTATTTCGAGGAGGCAGGTGAAGGGATACCGCTACTTTTGCAACACACAGCAGGTTCCCATGGCGTGCAATGGCGACACCTATTTGAATCGACGTTGATTACCGACCATTTCCGTCTCATCGCTTACGACCTTCCCTTTCATGGCAAGTCGGTTCCGCCGCTAGGGCGTCAATGGTGGTCGGAGCAGTATCGGCTTGAAGGCGAGTTTTTGCGGTCAGTCCCGGTCGCTATTTCGGATGCCCTCGAACTGGATCAGCCTGTCTTCATGGGGTGTTCTGTCGGTGGGTTACTTGCTTTGGATTTGGCGCAGAAATGTCCCGAAAGTTTTCGAGCCGTGATTTCGGTCGAAGGAGCTTTACACGTTGGTGGGGATCTAGGGGCCCTGGAAGGCTTTTGGCACCCCCAGGTGGCCAACGAAACGAAGGCGAGAATGATGGAGGGTTTAACAGCTCCTTCTTCGCCTCTTCCCTATAGGAAAGAAATAACTCAGACCTACGCAGCCGGATGGCCTCCGGTATTCCTGGGAGACCTTTGGTATTACATAGCCGAATATGATTTGCGAGAACTGGCTTCGACTATCGATACGTCTGAGGTGGCAGTTCATATTTTTTCGGGTGAATACGACTTCAGCGCAACCATAGAGAAGGGTCGGGAAGCTCATGAAGCGATAGCCGGATCCACGTTTTGTGAGATGAAAGACATTGGCCACTTCCCAATGTCGGAGAATCCGGCAAAGTTTCTGGAGTACCTGCTTCCGGTGTTGGAGGGTATTAAGACGCGCGACCTATAAGTCCTTAATATCGGGAAAGTCGCTTGGGGGCATTATGTCGACCGTTGCTGATCTTTGTTGGGCGAGCATGCCGCCGTCCACCTTGATCACATCGCCGGTTACGTAACTCGAGTCCTCTGAAGCGAGAAACAAAGCTGGGCCAGTCATGTCGGCTGGTTCTCCGATACGTCCCATAGGTATGTTCTCGCCCCTGAGGGAACGTTGATCAGCATCAAGTCCGCTTGTATCGATG
>Ga0066850_10000707_pt1 | contig 17937 bp, 16 predicted proteins | sample ETNtaG_4_FD_67282 | JGI IMG/M metagenome (GOLD analysis project Ga0066850, IMG submission 67282) | Marine microbial and viral communities from oxygen minimum zone, Eastern Pacific Ocean - ETNP201406SV67 | ecosystem: Environmental > Aquatic > Marine > Oceanic | place: Pacific Ocean: Eastern... | reverse complement strand
TTTTTCATATTCATATCCACGATGGTTAAATCAGCATCATATCCTTCTTTGATGTAACCTTTATTTTTTATACCAAAAATTCTTACTGGATTTTCACAAACTAATTTTATGAATTGGTTTAATGTTAATTTATTATTATTTACATGATTGAGCATAAGTGGAACCAGGGTTTGAACTCCTGGCATTCCTGATGAAGTTTGAGGATATTCTTTCTTTTTATTTTCTAAACTATGAGGAGCATGATCTGATCCAATGGTATCAACTATTCCATCTTTTACAGCTTTCCAAAGCATATCTTGGTGTTTCTTTTCTCTAATAGGAGGATTCATTTGTGCTAGCGATCCTAGTAATTTGTAACAATGTGGAGCGCTTATCGTTAAATGTTGCGGTGTAATTTCAAAGCTAACATTACCTTTGTATCTCGATAAAAATTCTACTTCTTCTTTTGTAGTTACATGCAAAACATGAATTTTTTTATTATAACGTTCTGCAATTTTCACTACTCTTCTAGTTGAAGACATTGCACATTCTTCATTTCTCCAAATTGGATGAGAGCTAACATCGCCTTTTATAATAAATTTTTTTCTAAGATTTAAAATATCTTCATCTTCTGAATGGATAGCAACGATTTTAGAACTGTTTGAGATAACTTTTTCAATATCTTTTTCATCTTTTACTAAGAGATTTCCTGTAGAAGAACCTGCAAATAATTTTACTCCACAACATCCTTCGAGTTGATCTACCTTTTTCAAATCTTCCATATTTTGCGGGGTTGCACCAAAATAAAAGGCATAATTAGAAAACATTCTATTTTTAGCTAGACTAAGTTTTTTATTAAATTCTGTTTGATTAGATGTGGGAGGATTAGTGTTAGGCATTTCAAAAACTGAAGTGACACCTCCTAAAACTGCAGCTTTACTTCCCGATTCCAAATCCTCAACATCAGTAGAACCAGGTTCTCTAAAATGAACTTGAGTATCTATTATTCCAGGAAGAATTGTGAGATTGCTTGCATCTAAAATTTTCCCATTAGAAGTTTGATCAATTTTACCAATATTTTTTATGATTCCATTAGAAATACCAATATCAACTGTCTTTAATTGGCCATCAATAAAAGATTTGCCATTTTTTAAGATAAAATCAAAACTAACAGGCATTCTCAAAGTATTTAATATATTATAGATTCAATATTTGCAAATATGGATAAAAATGAAGTTATAACTCTTGAAGACAGAGGATTTATACAAGTAAAGGGTGTTGAAGCAAAAGATTTTTTACAAAATATAGTCACTAACAACATAGAAAAGGTGACGAGTAACTCAACCGTATTTTCTTCTATTTTAACTCCTCAAGGGAAATATTTATTTGAATTTTTCATATTAAAATTAGAAGACACTTACCTAATAGAATGTGAAAAAGAAATAACAGAAGAAATTATTAAAATATTAAATTATTACAAATTAAGATCAAAAGTTGATTTTATAAATCTAAATAAAAAATATAAAGCCTCTGTAATTTCACTAGAAAAATTTAAAGAAATAGATAATTCCAATTTATCAAAAGGAACAACAATAAATTATGAAGAAGATATAATATATGTTGATCCAAGAAACCAAGAGTTGGGGGCAAAAATTATATCAAAAATTGAAACAACTCAAAATAATATCAAAAAATTAAATTTGAATATTACTGATAAAAATAAATATTATAACAAAAGCTTTAAGTTAGGTATTCCGCAAATTAATTTAAATAGATTAAAAGATAAAATCTTTGGTGTAGAAAATAACTTAGATGAGCTTAACGGTATTGATTTTAAAAAAGGATGCTATGTTGGACAGGAAAATACGGCAAGAATTAAATTACGAAATAAATTAAGAAGAAGAATATTGCCTGTTCAAAAAATCACTGGAGAAATTTCAGAAAACGATATTATTAAATACAAAGACGCAGAAATTGGAAAAATTATGATTAGCAAACCTTATTCATTTGGATTAATTAAAGTCGTTGATCCGGATATTAAAGAATTTGTTAATACCGACTTAGTTTGTGGTAATTCAAAAGTAAAAATAATAAAACCTGAGTGGATTTAATGGTGCGGCTAGAGAGACTCGAACTCTCACTGGGAAAACCCCACTTGGCCCTCAACCAAGCCTGTCTACCAATTCCAGCATAGCCGCTTTGCTGCGTCAGAATAAATTAATGACAACTTATGTTCAAGTTGGTAGATTTTGAATATGGAAATAAATGAACAAATAAAAAAGGAAACTGACCCAATTTATCAAAAAGTTTCTAAAGTTATTCCTGAAATTGAATGGGCATTTCACGCGCCTTTAATTCATAAAATTAATATGCTTAAAAAACAAAAAAATGCTGTTGTATTAGCTCACAACTATCAAACACCTGAAATTTTTCACGCTGTCGCTGACATCGCCGCTGACTCTTTAGCTCTAGCTGTTGAGGCTGAAAAAACTGATGCCGATATTATTATTTTGTGTGGAGTTCATTTTATGGCTGAAACTGCTAAACTAATGAATCCAAATAAAAAAGTTTTGTTACCTGATATGGGAGCTGGATGTTCTTTAGCATCATCAATAACTGCAAAAGATGTAAGAATGCTTAAGGAAAAATACCCCGGTGTGCCAGTCGTAACTTATGTAAATACATCTGCGGAAGTTAAAGCAGAATCAGATATTTGTTGTACATCGGCTAACGCAATAAAAGTTGTTGAATCTTTTGGAGCTGATAAAGTTATATTTTTGCCAGATCAATATATGGCAAAATATGTACAATCAAAAACAAAGGTTCAAATTATATCGTGGATTGGAACTTGTATTGTGCATGAAAAGTTTAGCGCACAAGAAATTAAAGATATAAAAAAACAAAATCCTGGAATTAAAGTTCTTACTCATCCGGAATGCCCACCTGAAGTTATTGCGGCTTCGGATTTTACTGGCTCTACTACAGGAATGAGTAAATATGTTAAAAATAATCAACCAAAAAAAGTTATGCTAGTTACTGAATGTTCTATGAGTGACAATGTTCAAGTAGATAATCCAAATGTTCAGTTCATTAGACCATGCAATTTATGTCCTTACATGAAATCAATTAGCCTACCAAAAGTGCTTGAATGTCTTGAAAAAGAAACCAACGAAATTCTTATACCAGAAGTAATTATGAATAAAGCTCGTAAATCTGTTGAACGTATGGTTGCTATAGGTCGTAGTCATTAAAACGTGATAATAAAAAAAATTGTAAAACAGGCTATGTCAGAAGATTTAAAGCCTTCTGGAGATATAACTACAAAACTCATTAAAAAAAATACGAAAATCAAAGCAAAAATTACCTCAAATCAAAACTGTATAATTGGTGGACTAAATTTTGCAAAGGAAGCTTTTAAATATTCAGATAAAAAAATTGTTTTTAAAGCAAAAACTAAGGATGGAAAAAAAATAAAAAAAGGTAGAATTATTGCAATAATATATGGAAAAGCTAAAACAATTTTAAAAAGTGAAAGAGTAGCCCTTAATTTTTTGAGTCTAATCTCTGGTGTTGCAACAACAACAAGGAAATTTGTAGATAAAGTTAAGGGTAAAAATTGTAAAATTTGCTGTACAAGAAAAACAGCACCAAACTTAAGATTAATACAAAAGTATGGAGTTAAACTGGGAGGCGGACTTAATCATAGGTTCAACTTAAGTGATGAAATTTTAATAAAAGATAATCATATTGCTATAGATGGAAATATTCAAAAACTGGTTAAAAGAGCTATTAAAAACAGAAAAGGAAAAAAAATTACAGTCGAAGTAGATAATTTAAATCAACTTAAAAAAATTTTAGGTTTAAAATTTAACAGAATATTATTTGATAATATGAACACAAAAAATCTTAAAAAAGCAGTCAGTTTAACTAAAAATAAATATGAAACCGAAGCTTCGGGAGGAGTGTCTCTGAAAAATGTAAGAAAAATTGCAGCTACTGGAGTTAAAAGAATATCTGTAGGACAAATTACTCATAGTGCTCCAAGTATTAATCTTAAGTTAGAAATATAAACTCAGAACACTACTAATAATTATTTTTTCTTTTTCAAATAAGCTTGTGCCGCTGATAAACGTGCTATTGGAACCCTATAAGGTGAACAAGAAACATAATTTAATTTAGTTTTTTCACAAAATTCAATACTTGCTGGATCGCCACCATGTTCTCCACAAATACCTAATTTAAGTGTCTTTTTCTCCAAACGTCCTCTTTCAGTAGCAATTTTTATTAACTCTCCCACTCCTCTTTCGTCGATACTAACGAATGGATCTTTATTAAAAATTTTATTTTCAACATAATCATTAAGAAATTTTCCTGAATCATCTCTGCTAATTCCAAAAGTAGTTTGTGTTAAATCGTTAGTTCCAAAACTAAAAAAATCAGCATATTTTGCTATATCTTTAGCTCTTATTGCAGCTCGTGGAAGCTCTATCATTGTACCTACATAATATTTGATTTTTATAGAATGTTTTTTTTGAACTTCAGCAGCTGTTCTATCAACCAAATTTTTTAGTATTTGAATTTCTGCTGCGGTAGAAACCAAAGGTATCATTATTTCAGGTATAACTGATTTTATCTTTTTATTTTTACACTCAACTAAAGCTTCAAAAATTGCAGAGCATTGCATTTGATAAATTTCAGGAAATGATATACCTAATCTGCATCCTCTATGGCCTAGCATTGGGTTTTGTTCATGAAGTTCAACTATTCTGAATTTGATATCACTATTAGACATATTTAATTCTCTTGCTACATCAGCAATATCCTTATCTGTTTTTGGCAAAAATTCGTGCAATGGAGGATCGAGCAATCTAACCGTAACTGGTAAACCATTCATAATTTTAAAAATTTCAAAAAAATCGTTTTTTTGATAAGGAAGTATTTTTGCTAAAGCTGTCCTTCTATCTTCTAATGTTTTGGAAAGGATCATTTGTCTAACAGAGACAATTCTCTTTTCATCAAAAAACATGTGTTCCGTTCTACATAAACCTATGCCTTCTGCTCCAAAATCTCTTGCTATTTTTGTATCTGCTGGAGTTTCTGAATTGGTTCTAACTTTAAGTTTTCTGAATTGATCAGCCCAATTCATTACTTTAGAAAAATCGCCAGAAATATCAGGCTTAACTGTTGGAACTTTGCCAAGCATTACTTTTCCGCTCCCTCCATCTATGGTGATAACTTCACCTTCTTTAACTATATAATCTCCTGATTTAAATTCTTTTTTTTCATAATCAATTTTGATTTGGCTCGATCCTGATACACAAGGTTTTCCCATACCTCTGGCTACTACAGCAGCATGGCTGGTCATTCCTCCTCTTGCTGTAAGAATACCTTTTGCTGCGTGCATTCCATTTATATCTTCGGGTGAAGTTTCGATTCTTACTAAAATTGCATCTTGCATTTGTTCCTTTAGCTTTTCCGCTTCCTCCGCAGAAAAAGTTACTTTTCCGCTTGCGGCTCCCGGAGATGCTGGAAGTCCTGTTGCAATTATTTTTTTTTGAGCTTTTTCATTTAAAGTTGGATGCAATAAAGTATCAAGTGTATTTGGATCAATTCTCAAAATCGCTTCCTTTCTAGATATTAATTTTTCTTGAACCATATCCACCGCTATTTTAATAGCCGCTCTAGATGTTCTTTTTCCTGATCTTGTTTGCAGCATCCACAATTTATTATTTTCAACGGTAAATTCTATATCTTGCATATCTTTATATTTGTTTTCTAATTTGTTAAAAATTTTTTTTAATTCTTGAAAAATTTTTGGCATAAACTTATTCATAGTAAGTAAATTTTGTGGAGTTCTTGTTCCCGCAACAACATCTTCTCCCTGGGCATTAATTAAATATTCTCCAAAAATTTCTTTTTTTCCTGTAGACGGATTTCTTGTGAAAGCAACACCTGTAGCACAATCATTTCCCATATTTCCAAATACCATAGCCTGTACATTAACTGCCGTTCCCCAATCGCCTGGTATATAGTTAATTTTTCTATAAGTTTTTGCTCTTTTGCTATTCCATGATAAAAAAACTGCACTTATTGCGCCCCATAATTGTTCATTCACGTCTTGAGGAAAAATTTTTTTTGTTTTTTCTTTAACAACATCTTTAAAATTTTTTATTAAACCGTCCCAATCCTCTTCTTCAAGCTCGGTATCTTGTATTACTCCTTTGGTTAATTTAAAATTTTCAATTAATTCTTCGAAAAAATGAGATTCGATTCCAAGAACAACATTGCCATACATCTGAATAAGCCTTCTATAACTATCTTTTGCAAATCTTCCATTTCCAGTTCTTTTTTTAAGCGCTATAACTGTTTTATCGTTTAATCCTAAATTTAAAATTGTATCCATCATGCCAGGCATAGATACTCTTGAGCCAGACCTGACTGAAACTAATAGTGGATTGGACAGATCTCCAAATTTTTTTTTTGAAATTTTTTCAATAACTCTAATTTCTTTTTTTGTATTTTGGACAACCTTTTTTGGAATTTTTTTACTGTTTTTATAAAAAAATTCGCAAACTTTTGTAGATATTGTAAATCCAGGCGGAACAGGCAGCCCTAATTTAGCCATTCGAGCTAGATTGGCCCCTTTTCCTCCTAAAATTTCTTTAGAATTAAATTTACTTTGAACGCCTTGATTATTAAATCTATAAATTAATTTATCCAATTAAGCACCTTCTACTTTCGAAAAATCTATAAAATTATTATAAGTCTTACAAAACATTTGTAATAATTCTAAACGGTTTTTTTTTATATCTGAATTTTCATCATTTACAATTACATTTTCAAAAAAAATATCTGTGGTTGGCTTTGCTGCAGATAATACTTTTAATGTTTCATCAAAACTCTCATGTTTCTTAGCGTTTGAAAAGTATTGTCGTATTTCATTTATTTTATTATACAAATTTTTTTCCTCATCTTTTTTAAACAAAAATGATTCTGGTTGTCCTAGAACTTCTTCTTTTCTGTCTTTTAATTCATGCTCAATTATATTTGATGCCCTTTTATAAGTTTCTATAATGTTTTTGCATACATCTTTAGAAATATTTTTATTAATAATTAAACATTTTTTATAAAGTATTAAAAAATCATGGCCACTATGTGAGCTGCCAACAGCTTCTATAATATCGTTCCTTATTTTTTTATCTTTTAAGAGATTTTTAAATCTTTCTCTTAAAAAAGCTAAAATCTCCTTAGCAATAGATTGATTTGTAAATTTTGTATTTTGTTCTTCGTAAAGAACTATGGAATAATTAATTAAATCTTTTATTTGAACACTTATTTTATTTTCAATTATTGTTCTCAATAAACCAATAGCGTTCCTTCTAAGGGCAAAAGGATCTTTAGAACTCGTGGGTTTTTCATTAATACCATAAAAACCTACCAATACATCTATTTTATCGATTATTGAAACTGCTACACTAATAGGCTTTTTTGCTACTTCGCTATTTATACCAATTGGTAAATAGTGGTCACTAATTGCTTTTGAAATATCTTCTTCAAAGCCTTGTTCACGTGCAAAATATTTTCCCATCACGCCTTGTAACTCAGGGTACTCTCCAACTAAATCAGAAACTAGATCTGCTTTACAAATTGACGATGCAATTTCTACCTTTTCTTTACTCAGATTAAGTTGTTCTGAAATCAAACTAGCTAATTTTCTTAATCTTTGTGTTCTATTATAAAATGTTCCCAGCTCATTAAAAAAAGATAAATTTTTTAACTTACCAACTTGTTTAACCAAGCTCTGATTTTTATTTTTTTCCCAAAAAAATTTAGCATCGGACAATCTTGCTTCAATTACTCTCTGATTTCCTGTTTTGATATAACCCTTTTTATCAGGTAAATTAGCAACTAATAAAAATAAATTTGTCAATTTATTATTATTGTCGAAAAGAGGAAAATATTTTTGATGTTGCTGCATGGTCACTATTAAAATTTCCTCAGGTACTTTTAAATAAATTTCATCAAATTTGCATAAAATTACATTAGGTTTTTCTATCAAATTAACAACTTCTTCGATTAATTTCTCATCAAAATGATTCTTTAGTTTGCGAACATTGCAGATACTGTTCATTTTATTAATTACAAAACTTTTTCTTTTTTCTTGATCTAAGATAATATTTTGAGATTTGAGTATATTTAAATATGTTCCAAAATTATTTATTTTTTTAATTTTTTCATCATTAATTCCTTCTACAAGAGTAAGATTTCCACTTTGAAGATGAAAAAAATTAAAATTAATTACCTTATTATTAAATAAAGAAAGAATAGATTTTAATGGTCTGGCCCAATTCAAATCGTATGTTGACCATTTCATTGATTTTTTCCATGAATATGCCTGGAGAGTTTCTGGAATAATTGTTTGTAGCTCTTTTAAAACATCTATAGTTTTAGACTTTGTTTCTGCAAAATAAAACTCTCCTTTTTCTATTTTCTTTTTATAAACATCAGATTTATTTAAATTGTTAGATTTTATAAAGCCATCCAACGCTACTTCTGGCGCATCTACTTTGGGTCCTTTTATAATCTTTCCTTTTTGTTCTATTTTCTCGTGAATCCCTTTTATAAAAAAAACAAGTCTTTTAGGAGTTGAGAATGATTGGCTTAAATTAAAACTAACTTCTTTTTTTCTTAGTTTGTCTTCTAAAATTTTTTTAATTTCTCTTCTGGCATTTATCTGAAGTCTAGAAGGAATTTCTTCGCTAAATAGTTCTATAAACAATTCAGCCATTTTCTATTTCTGACTTTCTAACCAAGCTTGTCCTGCTCCTTTGGCTAATTCTCTTATTCTAGAAATATACTCAGTTCTTTGAGCGACTCCTATTACCCCTCTGGCATCTAATAAGTTAAAAATATGACTAGCCTTTAAACATTGATCATAAGCTGGTAGAGGAAGTTTTTTTTCTAATAAAGATTTGCATTCAGATTCTGCTATTCCAAAATTTTTTAACAAATGCTCAGTGTTAGCAAACTCGAAATTATAGGCTGAGTATTCTTTTTCAGCTTGATAAAAAACGTCTCTATATTTTATGCCCTCATCATTCCAAATAAGATCAAATACATTATTCTTTCCTTGTGTAAACATACATATTCTCTCTAAACCATAAGTAAGTTCAACGGAGACTGGTTTACATTCGATTCCCGCCATTTGTTGAAAATAAGTAAATTGAGTAATTTCCATACCATCACACCAAACTTCCCATCCACGTCCTGCTGCACCAAGAGTGGGGCTTTCCCAATCATCTTCTACAAATCTTATATCGTGTTCTTTATGATTAATTCCTATTGTCGCTAAACTTTTTAAAAAAACTTTTTTTATTTCATCGGGAGAAGGTTTAATTATAACTTGGAATTGATAATAATGTTGTAGACGATTAGGATTTTTTCCATATCTTCCATCGGTTGGTCTTCTAGAGGGCTGGACATAAGCTGCCTTCCAGGGTTTAGGACCCAAAGATCGCAATGTTGTTGCAGGATGAAAAGTACCAGCTCCAACTTCAATATCATAAGGTTGCAACACCACACATCCATAATTACCCCAAAATTTCTGCAAATTTAAGATTGTTTCCTGAAAATTTACTGGGGTAGGTTTACCTTTTTTTTTATTTAATTTATTTTTTTTGGGCATTTATAAACCAAATTTTTGCCATTGTGCTCTTTCCTCCAAAACATTTGCAATACTATCAATTTGATTATCCATTGATGCTGATAATTTTTTAGCTATAAAACTTTTTGGTTTTTCAAGTTTTTTAATTACAACATCTTCGCCAAATTTTTCTTTTAAAATTTGATCAGCATTACCAATTCCATCTATTAGTCCTAATTTTAAAGAAGTAGAACCTGACCAAAATTCTCCTGTAAAAGTATTATTTTTTTCAGTATCTAAAAGTTTTGAGCCTCTACTAGATTTAACAACATTGATAAAATCTGAGTGCAACTCTAATTGTATTTTTTTTAATCTTTGGATATCTTCCTCTTTTTCTTCTTTAAAAGGGTCTAGAGTGCTCTTATTTTTACCTGCAGTATAAACTCTTCTTTCTACACCAATTTTTTTAATAGCATCCTGGAATCCGAAAGATGCAGAAATTACACCTATTGATCCAACTATTGAACTTGAATTTGCGTATATTTCATCTCCCGCACAAGCTATAAGATATCCTCCTGATGCCGCTACATCTTCGGCAAAAACTAAAACTTTTTTATTATTTTTTTTTGCTAGTTTTTTTATGTAACTATATATTAGATGTGATTGAACTGGTGATCCTCCTGGAGAGTTTATAGACACTGCAATTGCTAAAGCTTTTTTGATAGAAAAGGCTTTATCAATAATTTCTTGCTGACCAGCAAAGTTTATGCCTTGCTTAAATCTTCCAACTGAACCAATAATCCCAGATAGCCTAATATGAGGAACTAATTTTTTCTTTTTAAAAATTTTAATAATCGAAAACATGTGATGGTTTATATATTAATTATCATAGTTTTTAGATCCTTTAAAATTTTATGTAAAGTTTTAAAGCTACCTTGGGTTGTAATTTCTTAGGTGCGTCATTAGTGATTAAAAAAGAGTTTTTTTTAATATAAAATAAAAAGCTATAATTACTTACATGGGATCAGTAATACCTTTAAAAAAAGAAATAGATAATTCCTATTTAATGCTAAAAAATCTTGTTGGAAGCAAGTTAGATGATGTCACTCAACTAATAAAGCACAAGCTGGCCAGCGAAATAAACCTTATTCATAAAATGACAGACTATCACGTTAAATCTGGCGGAAAGAGAATCAGACCTTTATTAACCTTAGCGTCTGCGAAGCTATGTGGATATAAAGATGGAAGTAGAGATATAAATTTAGCTGCCTGCATTGAACTGATACATAATGCAACTTTATTACATGACGATGTAATTGATAATAGCAAACTTAGAAGAGGTAACAAAACTGCAAATTCAGTTTGGGGAAATCAATCATCTATTTTGGTTGGAGATTATCTCTTTAGTCGTTGTTTTGAAATGATGGTAGAAGACGGATCTCAAGAAATATTGAAGTTATTGTCTTCAACATCATCAAGGATAGCTCAAGGTGAAGTTTTGCAATTAGAGCATAAAGGAGAAATTGATCTGTTGGAAGAAACATATTTTAATATCATAAATATGAAAACAGCCGCACTTTTTTCTGCAGCTGGTAAAGTGGGAGCATGTCTAGGAAATAAAAGCAAGAAAGAGAAAGATGCCCTAGAATCTTATGGAAAAAATCTTGGTTTAGCATTTCAGATTGCTGATGATGCGCTAGACTATTTTTCTTCAAAAACAATTTTTGGAAAAGAAATTGGCAAAGATTTTTACGAAGGAAAAACTACTCTACCCTTAATTATAATTTTTCAAAGAGGCAATAATGATGAAAGAAGTTTTCTTAAAGAAATATTCAAAAAAAAGAAAAGAAATGAAGATGACTTTAGTGAAACCCTAGCCCTAATAAATAAATATAAAGCTGTTGAAGCAAGTTTTAAAAGAGCTGAATATTTTGTTAATGTTTCCTATGATGCTCTTGGTATATTTCAAAACAGTGAGGAAAAAAAAGTTTTACAAAATTTAACTGAATTTAGCCTTAACAGATCTTTCTAAGGATATAAAATTTCTCTTTTCCAATTATTTGAAACTTTATTATATTTTAATCTTTCATGAATTCTGTGCTGAACCCTTACCCAAAATTCAATTGATAATGGATCTAAACACCATCCTGACCAATGCTTGGGTCTAGGTACATTATTTTTATCTTTGTGTTTGTTTTTAATTTCATCAATTTTTTTTAAAAACTCTTCTCTTTTATTCATAACTTTTGATTGGTCGGATGCCCATGCGCCAATTTTGCTTTCGTATGGCCTGCTGTTGAAGTAAGCATCTGCTTCTTCATCGCTAACCTGATTAATATTTCCAAAAATTCTTATTTGTCTTTGAAGACTTTTCCAGTGAAAGCACATCTCAGCTTTTGGGTTTTTTTCAAGATCATTACTCTTTGGGCTATTTAAATTTGTATAAAAAACGAATCCTTTTGTACTCAAACCTTTTAAAAGAACCATTCTTACACGAGGTTCGTTTTTACTGTTTGTTGTAGCCAAAGATAGTGCGTTTGGATCGTTTATCTCCTTTTTCTCAGCTTCGGCCAACCATATTGTAAATAACGCCAATGGATCTTCTAAATCCTTGAAACAAGAGTCTAATCCTAATGAGTTTTTTTGATTCATAAAATAGTCAAAATATTCTATATAATATAATCTAATGTCATTTAATACATTTGGAAAGATATTTCGGTTCACCACTTGGGGAGAATCTCATGGCCCTGCTATAGGATGTGTTGTCGATGGTTGTCCACCTAATATTCCTTTATCTATAAAAGATATACAAATAGATATGGATCGCAGAAGACCTGGTAAATCAAAATTCACATCACAACGAAAAGAGTCAGATAAAGTAGAAATACTTTCAGGCGTTTTTCAGGGCAAAACTACAGGAACGCCAATATCAATGATCATTTATAATAAAGATGCAAAATCCAGAGATTATGAAACCATAAAAAATAAATTCAGACCAGGTCATGCTGACTACACATACTTTTTAAAATATGGAATAAGAGACTATCGAGGTGGAGGAAGACAGTCTGCTAGAGAAACTGCATCTAGAGTAGCTGCAGGTGCAATAGCCAAGACTGTTTTAAATAAATTAATTGGAAAAAAATTTAAAGTTACAGGAGCCGTAATACAGTTAGGAGTTTTGGGCTGTAATAAAAAAAATTGGAATGAAAAAGTAATAAGAAAAAATCCATTTTTTTGCCCAGACAAAAAATCTCTTAAACTATGGGAAAAATATTTGTTGGCTGTTAGAAAAGCAGGCTCTTCCTGTGGAGCGATAATTGAACTCAGGGCTTCTGGTGTTCCAACGGGATTAGGTGCTCCTATTTATTCTAAATTAGATTCTGATATTGCAAGTGCACTTATGAGTATTAACGCTGTAAAAGGTGTAAATATTGGCACTGGTATGAGTTCAGCTTTTTTAAATGGAGAAGGTAATTCTGATGAAATAAGGAGTATTAAAGGTAAAGTAAAATTTAAATCTAATAATGCGGGAGGCATATTAGGAGGCATATCTTCTGGTCAAGATATTATAGCTTCTTTCGCAGTAAAGCCTACTTCCTCAATTTTAAATCCTAGGGAAACAATTAATAAAACGGGAAGAAATACAAAAATTTCTGTTAGAGGTAGACACGATCCTTGTGTAGGAATTAGAGCTGTACCAATTGGAGAAGCAATGATTTCTTGTGTATTGTTAGATCATTACCTGATGCACAAAGCCCAGTGCGGTTAAAAAAAAATTTATTATCTAGAATTTTCTATTTAGAATAAATTCTACTGATTGCAATAAATCGGTAGATTTATCTCCGTACTTTTTAATTCTAATATTTATTTTATTTTTTAAGTTTTTTGCAAGAATCAACGTTTTTCTATAACCTATTAAATTAACTAATGTCCGTTTGCCTTTCTTTTTATCTTTTTTAGTAAGTTTTCCCACAACTTTGCTGTCACCTTTATAATCAATTAAATCATCTGCAATTTGAAACAGCAAACCAATGTCTAAACCAATTTTTTTAAGAATATTTCTCTTTTTATAATTTAAACCTTTAATAATTCCAACAGATTCACAACAAAATGAAAATAATTTTCCTGTTTTACTTTCTTGCATATTAATAATTTTTTTTTTTGAGATTTGCTCATTTTCATAAGTAAGATCAAAATATTGACCTCCCGCAAGGCCTAGGTGACCTGCATAAACAGCCAAACTTTTAACTAATTCATTTTTAACTTTTGCAGAAAATTTTAAATTATTGCTAGATAAAATTTCAAAAGCTAAAGTAAGTAGAGAATTGCCAGTCAAAATTGCTGTGAATTCATTAAATTTTTTATGTGTAGATAGTTTTCCCCTTCTATATTCATCATCATCCATAGCTGGCAAATCATCATGTATTAATGAGTATGAATGAATGCATTCAACAGCAGCTCCTAGAACAATTAATTTTTTGTAACTTATATTAAAAATCTTTCCTGTGTTAACTATAATAGTTGATCTAAATCTTTTTCCTCCAGAAAAAACACCGTATTTCATTGGTTGAGATAATTGAGATTGGTTGCCTTTGTTTGAAAATAATCTCCTAAGAAAAAGATTTGTATCTTTAGCAATTTTATTCGATCTTTTTGTAAATTTTTTCACAAATTATTTATTTTTTTTCAGAAGATTTTTTAGTATCTTTAGCATTAAATCCTTTTATTTCTTTTAATTTTCTTCGAAATTGCTCTTGAATATGATTATTTAATTGCACCATTCTAGTATATTTGTCTATGGATTCCTCCAAATTTATGTTTGTATTCTCTAAATTGGCAATAATATCCTTAATTTCATTTTGTGCTTCTTTTATAGATTTTACCCTTATATCAGATGGAATATTTTTTGATTTCATAATATATCCGTATACTAATTAAATTATGAAAAATATCTATTTAAATATATACCAACCCAATTTGCATAACTTAAAAAAGGCAAAAAAATTCATAGAAAATAATAATATAATTGGGTTGCCTACTGAAACTGTTTATGGATTAGCAGGTAATGCTTATTCCAATAAATCAGTAAAAAAAATTTTTAATTTAAAAAAAAGACCTCTTTATAATCCGCTCATAATACACTTCAAAAACTTAAAAAAAATGAGAAAAGATGCTTTAACAAATAATTCATTCTTAAAACTTTATAAAGCTTTTTGTCCAGGCCCTATTACTTTTATACTGAAAAAAAATCCGAAATCAGAAATATCGCCCTTTGCTACTGCTAAAAAAAATACAATAGCTGTAAGATTTCCAAAACACAGAATAGCAAGAAAATTACTAAGTTTATTAAAAGTTCCTCTTGCTGCCCCTAGTGCAAATATATCTTCCAAACTTAGTCCTACTTCGTCAAATGATGTGGTTGATGAATTTAAAAATAAAATTAAATTTATTTTGGATGGAGGAAAAAGTAAGATCGGTTTAGAATCAACAATAATAGATTTAACTAGTAGACCAAGAATATTAAGACCTGGTTTTATTACTCCTGAAAGGATTAGTAAAATTTTAAAAAAAAAAATAAAAATTAATAAAAAAGGAAAAAAAATCAAAAGTCCCGGCCAATTAAAATCACATTATTCACCTGGTATACCTGTTGTGATTGGTATAAAAACTCCAAAAAAGGGTGATGCGGTAATTGGATTTGGAAAGAAATTTAAAATTAAAAAAAATCATTTTAATCTCAGTAAAAATGATAACTTGAATGAAGCTGCCAATAACTTATATAGAACATTAAGGAAAATAAAAAATAGCAGATTTAAATCAATAATAGTTAACAAAATACCAAATATAGGAATAGGAATAGCTATTAATGACAGATTAAAAAGAGCATCAAATAAATGACAATTGAAATAAAAAATTTAAGTAAACAATACAACAGTATTTCGGCAGTAAAAAATATAAACTTTAATATCAATAAAGGTTCAATAGTTGGACTTTTGGGACCAAACGGATGCGGAAAAACAACAACTATTGGTATGATATTAGGATTAATTAAACCTACTGTTGGTGAGGTTTTTATTAATAATCAAAACATCGAAAATGAAAATAGTAGAACGAAAATATTAGAAAAAGTAAATTTTATTTCTCCATATGTTGAATTGCCAAAAAAACTTACCGTTGAAGAAAATCTTAAAGTTTATGGAAGAATGTATGGTGTAAATAATTTAAAAGAAAAAATTTTAGAATTGATGGAACAGTTAAATTTAATTGATTTTAGAAAAAGAAAAACTGGCGAACTTTCTTCTGGACAAAAAAATAGAATTTCTTTAGCCAAAGCATTAATTAACGATCCTGAAATACTTCTTTTAGACGAGCCAACTGCAAGCCTCGATCCAGACGTAGGAGACTATATTAGAGGTTATATAGAAAACTTTGCATCAAAAAAAGGTGCAACTATTTTATTAGCTTCGCACAATATGAATGAGGTGGAAAGACTTTGCAATGAAGTGCTGATGATGAAGAACGGAGAAATAATTGATAAAGGAACATGTAGTAGTTTAATAAAAAAACATGGAAGAAAAAATTTAGAAGAAACTTTTTTAAAAATAGTCAGGGAATAATATGAAATTTCACAGAATTTATGCACTATCTATCCGCCATCTTTACTTAATCAAAGGTTCTTTTCCAAGAATCTTGGATTTGATCTATTGGCCAACAATTCAAATAATTCTCTGGGGATTTATTTCGCAATTTTTTACTATGTACAGCGACTATTATAATAACACCATTGGCGTTATTTTAAGTTGTGCAATTCTTTATGATTTTTTGTTCCGATCAAGCATAAGTTTTAATATGTTATTTCTAGAAGAAATTTGGAGCAGAAACTTTACTAATCTATTTGCTGCTCCATTAAAAGTAAGCGAAATTATAACAGCGCTGACATCGACAGCTTTGCTCAGAACTTTAATTGGGATAATTCCTGCAATAATCCTTATGAGTCCACTATTTGGAGTTTCTTTATTAAAAATGGGTCCGCCTCTGTTTTTGCTTTTTTTAAGTTTGTATCTTTTTGGAACCACTTTAGGTTTGCTTGTCACATCTGGACTTTTGAGATTTGGTCCCGCTTTTGAAAACACAGCTTGGTCATCTCTTTTCCTTTTGGCTCCGCTAGGTTGCGTTTATTATCCGTTATCAATTTTGCCAGAGTGGTTACAAATTTTAGCTAAAGGTTTACCGTTAGTTTATATATTTGAAGAAGCAAGATCCATTTTGGTGAATAATGTAGTAAATTATAACAATATTATGACTGCACTAGCCTTAAATTTACTTTATTTCGTAGGTTCTATTGTTATTTTTTATTTAGCTTTTTATGAAGCTCGAAAAAAAGGAACTTTAATTAATATGGGGGAATAATTTTAATGAAATTGTGCGATTGTTTTATGTATTTTGACGAAGATCTAGTTCTAGACTTGCGTTTAAATATATTAAACAATTATGTTGATAAGTTCGTTATTGCCGAGGCTACAAAAGATCATACTGGAAAAGATAAAAAACTAAATTTTAATATTAATAATTTTTCTAAATTTAAAAACAAAATTTCTTATATAATTGTTGAGGATATGCCGACCAATTTAAAATTTTACAAAAAAAACTGGCCTGTACATCATCTCAGAGATCAGCATCAAAGAAATGCTCTAGCAAGAGGATACGAAGATTCTAATGATGAAGATTTAATCATGATCTCAGACATAGATGAAATACCAGATCCGAACAAAATAAAAATCTTTGATGTTAAAAATAAATATGCTTGTTTTATCCAAAAAAATTTTCAATCTAAAATTAATTTACTAAATATTTCTGATAAGAATTGGATGGGAACCAAAATTATAAAAAAAAAGTATATTAAATCCCCGCAGTGGCTTAGAAATATCAAAACAGCAAAACCTTCTTTTTGGAAATTTTATAAACCTAGACAACCCCAATTAATTTATGATGGTGGATGGCATTTTAGTTTCCTAAAAAATCCTAAGGGGATATCAAAAAAAATCCAATCCTATTCTCATAGCGAATACAATAAATCTATTTATACTGATGAAAAAAAAATAGCAGAAAGAATAAACAATAGAATCGATATTTTTGATCGTAACTTTAAATATGAAAAAATTGATATAGATGATACATTTCCAAAATATATATTAGAAAATATAAATAAATATAAAGATTGGATAATTTAATATAATAATCTGGTGCGCCCGGAAGGAGTTGAACCCTCAACCTTCTGGTCCGAAGCCAGACGCTCTATCCAATTGAGCTACGAG
>Ga0066850_10000701_pt1 | contig 17969 bp, 11 predicted proteins | sample ETNtaG_4_FD_67282 | JGI IMG/M metagenome (GOLD analysis project Ga0066850, IMG submission 67282) | Marine microbial and viral communities from oxygen minimum zone, Eastern Pacific Ocean - ETNP201406SV67 | ecosystem: Environmental > Aquatic > Marine > Oceanic | place: Pacific Ocean: Eastern... | reverse complement strand
ACTTGAACCATCAAAACTTTTTTTATTGGCAAAATCCCAACAAGCCCATAAACCATCAGTAACTATTTTTGGTGAATGAAATAATCCCATTATAAACCATACCTTGTTTTAAGTACATTATAGTTTTGTTTTACTTCTGCAGCGGATAATGCTCTATTATAGATGCTTAGATTTGCATAAGATCCTGGAAAATCTTGCGAATTTTGAAAACCACCTCCTACATTATCTTGTTCTTGACCAAGTAGAAGTCTTCCTGATGATCCCACAGTTCCAAACGTAAAGGATAATGATGAAACCTCAGTTCCATTAATATAAATTTTATCTGTTGACCCATTATTAGTGTGAGTTAGATTATAAAAAGTATCGAACGAAAAGTTAACAGTATGTGAAACATCGGAAAATCCTCTAAATGTTCGAAGAGAGGTTCCTCCATCTTTAAAAATTAAATATTCATTATTTTGTGTTGCTGTTGCATATGATAGAAAAGCTATTTGAGTTTGATCACTATGACTTATCCACATAGAAGTAGTTATTGCAGTAAACCCTGCAATAGAACCATCATCCCCAGTTTCAATATGATCACCTTCATTATCACCTAACGTAAATCTATTTGGGTTAGTATTGTATGTTGCACCGTCATTAGTAAGATTATATTTAGGTAAATCACTTATATCAAACCAAGTAGTACCACTACCAGGATAAGACTTTTTATTTCTTGCATCTAAACATAAAGATAATTGATCTGTGACTAATTTAGGTCCGACTAAAGCGCCCATTATTCATACTCCACCTGCAATTTATCTACGTCTTTACGTTCTCCAAACACGTGATAAAAACATTGTATATTATTATAAGAAGAATTTATATGAACTTTATTATCTTTTATTTTATCAACCCATACTTCATTATATTTTCCAATTGGAGTTAAACTAACTGTTATAGTATTTTCATCTATTAAACCAGTCCAATAATCTGGTAATTTTATAATATTAGAATTTTCTAATTTACCTCTTACATATATACCATTTTCTGGACCCTCTAAAGAACCATATCTTAATCTCATACCTTCTTTAGTTGGGTGTACAATATCAAAAGATTTAGTAGTAGCAGTTAGTGCACCACTTACATTAAGGTTTCCTGTAACGTTACAGGAATCAGCATCTAATTTTATCATAGATTTAGAACCAGTCCCAGCTGTTATTTCTATATCAGCAGTTTCTGATGGCCGAAGATGATGTTTAGTTATTATACTAGTCAGAGCCGTTCCTCCAAACGATCCACTATATCCCGCACCTTCAGCACCTATATACAATGAGGATTTGTCTGTAGCGCCACCAAACCCTGTCGCATGTCCTGTCAAATTTATGTATTCATAACCTGCAATTTGCTTTTTTACAACCATTTCGCCATCCATATTTGGTATCCGAATGGTTCTATTAGTCCCTGTCCACTGTCCTGCTTGAGCACTATGATAGTACGGAATATATGTTCCATCAGTTAACATAAATTTAGCTAAACCTGTGCCAGAAGAATCTCCTCTCATTGAAAAACTAGTACCAGAATCGTTTAAAATCAAAGCTTCTGATATTGTTACTCCAGCAGCAGTTGTTTCTAATCTTGAACTATCATTATGATATAATGTTACACCTGCACTATCTTCTGCTTTTAATAATGGAACATATCTAGCACCATTATAATTTCTTAAATTAAAAGTTGTTCCATGAAAATCAAAATGATTTGGGCCAGAATTAGCATTTTTTACTATATCAATTTCACCGTCGACTACTAAACCATCATTAGTAATTACTCCATTAACGGTCATTTTAGAAACTGTAGCACTATCGGCAAGCATAGATCCAGTAATAGTAACACCAGTATTTTTAGTAGCTAATTTTTGATTTCCATAATGAGATAATACAACTTCACCAGTTCCGCCATCTGCTAAAATATAGACTGCGGTTGATAATCCAGAACCATTATCACCCCAGAATTTAACGTCACCATCAGTAACACCTTGTAATATATTAATATTTCCATTAACACTTTGAATGTAATTTTCATTAGGAATATGATATACCCATAAATCACCACCAGCGCCAAACTTAGCTTTATAATTATCACCAAACTCTAATGCTTTGTCTGATTTGTCAAATAATATTGCTCCAGAAGAATCAAAAGCAATATCCTGATCACTTTTGATAATCAATGAACCAGTACCTGTTTCATTAATATAACTATTAGAACCGTCATGATATATTTCTAAATCATTACCATTACCAAAAGTAATTTTATGATTATCTTGTAAAGCTAATGGATTAGTTAATTTTGCAGCTGAAACAGTAGTATCTCCTGGCACTGTAATTAAATTACCACTAGTACCAAATACTTCTATTCTAGCAGCTGAATCTGGAGTAGCAGTAAATGTTAATACCGTTGAATCTAAAGAAAAATTGGTGCCTGGAAATTGAATAACACCATCAATAAAAACCATTACATAATTGTCACCAGTATACGTATTAGCTAGTGTAATTACATTGGAATCTCCACTGGCAGTAAATGATTCTCGTGAAACATTATTTTGAGCAGTAATATCTGAAAATTCTATTTTACTTCCAGTACTATCAACTATAAGAGTTTTATTAGCCGAACTTGTATAATTTACTGGAGTATCTGTTAAATTTATAAATGAACTTACTGATGAATCAAAAGATAAATTACCAGAACCATCAGTTTTAATAGTCTGATTAATGGTACCGTCAGCTGTTGGATAATTTAAAGTGGAAGATGAACCACTTTGAGTATTAACGGCCAAACCATGTTTGACCAAAAATTTACTTTTAGTTGCCATTTCTCTGTTTCCCTATCCACAGATTATTTTGTTTTATCACGTAATTGATTATATAATTGAAATAATGATTCTATCTTTTTTTCTGTTTCTTTTACTGCAACATCGGTTCGTGTTGAACTAACAAAATTATCTTGTATTTTACCATTAGCTCTTTCACAATCTTTTTCTAATTTATCAACATCTTTTCTTAAACTTAATACTTCTGTATGTAATTTAACTGCAACTATCAACGCGCCTAATAAAAATACCAACTGTTCCCAGTATTGTAATAGACCTTCCATACATTATGCCTGACTTTCAGCCCATGAAACCCTTCCTGAAATAGTCCATGGATTAGAAGCACTAACCGCTGACACGTCTTCTGCTAGGACAGCAACAATAGTTAAAATATCTGGACCATCTGGAAATACATTATCTCCACCCATTATTGAATTACCCAAATAAGTAATTTCACTAATATCTTGATCAGTTAATACTGCTGTTCTATTTGTTGTACCTGTACCACCTTGAGCTCTAAATGAGTAAATAGTATTACCACCAGTTATTGTATCAGTAGAGGAGTGATATACTAATTGACTCAATGATGGTGTTGTCACTCTTTGCCAATTATTATTATCAATTGAACCATTCATTCTTAATTGAATTTCTACTCCGTGTGTTGAAAGAATTCCTACCTGTCTTAAAGCTAACTGCATTCTATTAATAACTTCTCTTTCACCTAATAATCCAGGAGCATTTGTATCCACACTTGGTGATAATCTAATTGAAATTAATGGATATTCTGCAGTCAATGGTGTAGCAGCTTGTGTAGTTAATCCTAAAGCATAATCTTGATATTGAGATTTTGTGCTTGATGGATTTTCATTTATAAGTAATAAACTTTTAATACCATAATTATAAGAAGGCCAAGACCCCCATCTCACATTAATTAATGGTTGATATGGACCAGAGTTAGGTAATGCACCACCATATGTAGATAAAGAATAATATGGGTCTTTTGCTTCTCCTGCACTATCTCCACCTAAACCACCTGTTCCAGTAGTAGAAGTAATAGTAGTTCCAGCAGTTACCTCGTTAAGGATAGCCGAAGGAGTTTCAACTTCTAGTGCATTACCTAAATAGTAATATCTACCACCACCACCGTAAACAGAATAAAATCCCGGCCGGGAAGCGTTTGGCCCACTATTACTAAACGGTCTAGCACTTGTTGTAACAGATGATGCACCAGTTAATGTTAAGTTAGTTCCTGAAGCAGTAAAGATATAAGCTTTATCATCATCAAATTTTCCGTCCATTATAATAGAAGTACCCCAGTGCGCAAGAGCTGGAACATAAGTTGGAGTACCAATATTTTCTATTTCATATCTTCCAGGCACGTTACCTGACCTCATATATGCTTCAGTAAATGAATTATTATGAATAAATTGATGCATATATTGAACATCACCATTTTGATCTTTAAATCCAAATCTTACTTTACCAGCACCATACCAAGAATAATCTATATATGTCATTTGAATTTTTGTTTTATCAAATACAAATCCAGTTGGACCAGTTCCATCTGCAGGATCTAAATTAAATTCTGATTGTGGAACTCTATTATCAACAGTTTTAGTTAAAATACAATTATTATTAGATTTTCCTCTATATGATGGTAAAATAGTGACAGCAGAATTAGAACTTATTGTCACTACTTTGTAAGTTTGACCTTTAATAATAATTTTATCACCAACAACTAATTGAGATGCCCATTTTGAATTAACACCAGTAATTGCTTGAGAACCAAATGTTACTGCGGCAGTTCCAGATATTTGTTGAGTTGAAGATCTGACAACTGCAAAAAGTGTGCTTCCATCATATTCCCAAAATAAACCATTTTGATCATCAAACAACCCGGCTCTTAATGTACTATTTTCCCAAGCATCCACACTATACGTTATTATTCCACCAGCTGGACTAGAAGCAGGTCCTAAAACTATCGATGATGGATATTTACCTAAAGCTCCAGTTGTTGAACCAGTACATGAATCAGCTGCATTAGTTGTAAATGTTCCTTCGGTATCATATAGCTGTATAGTATTTCCTGCTGGTACAGTAGAACTATCACCTCTAACTAGTCCTAAAGCTCCAGAATTTGTTTGTGTAATAGTTTCACCGACTGTTAAACCTGAATGGCTAGTATTTAATGTTAATACTTTATCAAATTGAATTTTAAAAGTATTATCAGTAGGTCTACTTAAAACTTTATAACTTTCATTAAATAAATTTAATCCACTTGATACTGTAGCACCTTTAAATGTTACACGTAAATCATCTGAAAGTCTATGTCCAAATCTTGTAGTAATTGTACCAACACTACTATCCGCGGCAAAAGTATCAACATCGGTTGATGGACTAAAGTTAATAGCTAGTGAATTTTGAATACCTTTACCAGACTGATATCTAAAATATCTTCGAGTTTGACGAATCATTTGACCATCAGGATTGGTTGATGGAATTAATTCCACACCTCCATCATATGGTCTATGAAGAGCAAAACCATCAGCTCTCATTAAGAAAGATGAATTCACTAAATAATTTGTATCAGTTAAATCAGAATCAACTGCTTCATCTAATTCAACACTGGTATTATTATTCACATATTTAACAGTACCTTCTTTATATGTTTGTAAACCCCTTCTGTGTTTAACAGTACCAGTTCCTGATCCGGCAGATGAAAATGCAATTGGACCATTTGTCTCAGCAACTGCATCAGAATCGGTTGGATATAATTTAAAAGCATTAGTAGAAATACTACCTGCATAATATATAATATCAGAATCTAATCCTGTTGGCATAGTAGTAGAAAAAGTTACTGTTAATGCTTCACCAGCGGCCCACGTACTATCTTGACTACCATTTGTGGTTAATGTTTCAGTACCATGAGTTACACTCGCCAAAGTTATTGATTGAATATCCGCTGCTCTATCAATTCTTATTTCATCGCCTGGAGAATATTTTGACTGAAATAGTGTACTGGATCCTGTTACTTTTACAGAACCTGATATAGTAGAAACAGTTCCTGGACCTGTGGATTGTCCAGATATTGATGATGTTGTAAATATTTGTGTATCTGTATTATTTGCATTAGTAATATCAAGTGCTGTTCCAGATTGTGCATTACTAGAATCAGTAGCTAATAGAAAAGTATCCTTACCTTGATTAATTGCATAATAAGTCGTATCTGAATCTAAACCTATTATTTTATTACCACTGGTGCTATACACTACACTTGTACCAGTTAAAAATCCATGATTATTATAATGAAATGAATTATTTTTTACATCTACTGCTTCATTTCCAATTAAAGAAAGTGCACGTTTAGGTATTTTAGCTCCAGCTTTAAGTTTATATGTCTTTGAATCAGTTGCTGAATCAACTGAATAAACACCATCAGCGGCACCTATTGTAGTATTATTTAATATTTGTGTTCCAGTGCCGGCACTATCTAGTTTTACTAAATTAGTATGTCTAAAATCTCCTATAGGAACAGAGGAATTACTATAATATTTGAATGTAGGAACTCTTCCGAAATGAAAATTTTGATATTGTTTTGTATATGCACTCAGATAATTACTAGCAGTCCAACTATACGAGCTCATGCCGAGGGTCCCGACTGGTGTCCAGGCTAGATCTCCGCCCGGACCGTAATCTGCAGTACGATCATAATAACTTAACCAAAAGTGTCCGTCATAATTGTAGCTACCACCATTATACAATTGGCGAACTTGATAAAAAGCTCCTGGTATAAGACCATATATTTCGACACCGGATTGATTATACTGTACTATATCACCATCAAAAAATCCTGCAGCATCATTACCATAAGCTACAAAATAATTAAAACCGCTGCGGTAATGCATCGCATAGTTTATTTTTCCATACCTTGTATCACTAGCTTGTACACCAGTGTGTTTATTATATCCTGCAGGATATATGGCAACGGTACCTGTACTTAATCTTAAAGTATTAGTATCTTTTACATTTGCATAATAAGTTCCACCTTGACTTAAACCTCCAATTTGTTTATTAGCACCGCTACTTCCAGCACTATCTTTATCATATAATAATGAACTACCTTCTGGAATATCATGATTAGAAAGTGGTATAGTCCATAAATCCGGATTACCATTTCCCCTTGTGACACGATCAGAAATTCCACCTAATGTATTACTATCTCCTACATGCCAAGTTTGTCCATTACCAGCAGGTAAATTAAGTGCACGCCAGGCCACAGGTCGAGCCGGTTGTTTAAATTTTACTCTGTTTGAACCTATACCAAAAGAACCAAATATAGGTTGTCTACCTAAATAACCCCCAAAGTTGGACTGCTGAATTGGTTGACTTATTCTAAATGAATTAGAAGTAACATCACTGACAATGGAAGAACCACCAGTACCACTATTCCAAGCACCAGTTTCACTTGGTATAACTGAAGTTTCATACCCCCTACCTGTTAATGGAAAATCGTGAGATTTAGTTATACCTCCCCCACTTTGAGCAACACTATCATAAGAATATGGTGCGCCTGATATTAGACCATGATTATTTTTATATATTGTACTCCAATCATCTTGTTTATCAACTGGAACCCACCATGCATTTTGATAGATAGTGCTGAAAGAATTTTTAGTACTTTGAAAGTTAGTAGTCGAATACATATTTATAGTACCTGTATTAACTTTTCCGGAATTAGGAGCACTAGCCATATTCATATAAACCTCATAATATCCATTACCACCCGATCCAATATTAAATTTTGATCCATATTTAGTAAAACTACTATATCCTGCATACATAATATGGTTAGAATTAAGCTCACCGTTAATATAACCACGCGGAGGTCTGGTTAAACCACCTTTATAATCATAACTTCCATAAGTGCCGGTATTATTAACATACCATGATGCACCATCTCCATAATTATCATAGGTAGTATAAGATGGCCAAAGCTTTATAAAAGCTTGTTTATTATTTTCACCTATAGGCTTTAACATCCAATTTGGTGGTCTATTTGGATTACAAAAACTGACATGAGCATAAGATCCTGTGTTTCCAGTATATCTACCACCATCAGCTGCGTAATCTGAATCCGGTGCGCGTTCAAAAGAAAAATAGGAATTATCACCACTACCGCCATACATATAACGAGTACGATAAGCTGGAATAAACATAACTTGATGCATTTGACCGTCAACTACAGTGCTACTTGTAATATTAATTGGAGAATTTGAATCTGTGCTACCAGTTTGGTTGGCTCCACCAACACCATCTTTCCATTTTGTCCATACTGGATTTCTTGTAGATAACTGAAAACTATTATTATCTACTATACGAACATATAAGATTCCGTCACCAGCAGAATCCATACCAGAACCCCAAAAATTTTGATCAAATATTCCAGCACCTATGGTATTACCTATTCCTGGAACAATTAAATATGCTTGTCTATTTGTTAATCCATGATTATTAAGTGTAATAGTATTGGTTCCAGTATTAATTGAAATTTGAGAAGGATTATAATATTTAGTTACTGGGTCAGCACTATCTCCTGTTATACCACCATTTGGTACGGCAAACTCAGTGGCACCTAAAACTGCGTATGGTTGCATACCATCAGCTCTTCTATGGCCAGATAAACTTGAATCATGAGCAAATGAGAATTCTAAACCTGATGAATCTATTGCCATTCCTAAAAGAGCGGAATCTGCAGTCGTAACAGTAGCTGCATTAAATGTAATTTCACTAGTACCTAAAGAATTAGTCATATAAAAACTAGTACCAACATTAAATTTAGTATCTTCTTTAGTTTTAACAGTAATAGTAGATCCTCCAGCAACGGATCCAGTCGAATCTGCATCAGTAGATATAGCATCTAAACCATCTAATTTAAATTCTGTACCTTGATATATTGAACCGAAAAATACTTGTGTGGCTGTATCACTAATTGTGCCTGAAGATAAAGCAGTTTGTTTAGCCATATATGTAAAAGATGTGCTTGTAGGTGCTGATCTTACGACAAATGCACCATTAGCAAGATTCAACGTAGTACCTATAATTATAATAGGTGCACCAATACTTAAACTATGTTCTTCTGTTACATTAACAGTTATTTCTTTTGAACCAGATGTTGCAGTTATACTGCTTATAATTAAACCTGTATCACCATCACGTGAAAAGAATGTAGGAATATTTTTAACTAATTCTACGGTTTCCCATTTGGTACTTTGGAGTCCATATTCAAAGTCTGTATCAATTAAGTTTTGAGGATTGGAAACTCTAAGTTTACTAACTGGATCAGTATAAGCTTCACCAGGTTGTATTAAATTTCCATCATGTTCAATAAATATTTGAAGCTTATCGGTTGAGCTCATTGATGAGCAATCATAATCTAAAATAACTGCAGTTTTTCTATTGACCGTATCTAATGTATAAGAAGCAAAACTTGCGGTAGGACTATTAAAAGTATAAATCGTTTTTCCATCTTCCATATTAGTTATAAGAAGGAATCTATTTTGACTTATAACGTCATCAATAACAATTTTATTACTTGCTGGAGTAAATGTATAATTATGAACTATTTTTTTAGACAATTTTTAGCCTCCCAATGCAATCGCCAGTGCCGTTGCGTTTTCTTTAGTACCTAATGTTCCGTCATCATCTGGAAATTTTATATTTCTATCAGCAGTAGGTTCTTCAAAAGTGACATGAAGTTCATGTGCATCAGCATTCTCACCTTCTGCTACCCATTCTAATGCCCTCTGAACATTTATTTTATTAATTGGCATATTAAACTCCTTATCACTATTTATACCTTAATTAAGGTTTTATGAGATTTAAATACTGTGGTCGCATATGCAGGTGTTACAGTTAATCTTACATCATTTCCTGATATAGCTGCATCGTAAGTAGCTAAATCGGAATCATTTTTTACTCTACCATATTCTGTCATCCAAACTGTGGTTCCATCATGTATTAATGTAATTTCAGAAACTTGATAACTAGAACCTTTAGTAGCTTGTATTAAATGTTTAGAACTTCTATAAGCTGTTTTTAAATAAGTATCTATTATTTGACCTGAAGATGCAGAATCAGATGCAGCTAATGTTCTAGAAGAATCAGCTAAATGTGAATAATCTAAATCATCATAACCGGCATCTAATAAATCAGAATCAAAATTACCTGATGTATATACAGTTTCAACATTTATACTAAACACACCAGTAGATGAATCATAACTTAAATCATCTTGACCTGAAAAATAACCCCTTATTGTTGGACGATATAAACTAGTTAACTCACTTGAGTCGATCTTAATATCACCAGAAGATATTGTGATACCTGTACCACCAGTAAAATGAGCTCTTACTTCGGATGCCGAGGGTCCAGTATAAGTCATTACTCCAGTTGCAGAGTCATAAGTAAATGAACCATCACCTCCAGCATCAATTCCTAGTAATGAGGCCTTAGCATCACTATCTGCTCGAGCAGTAGTATAATATAAATTACTACCCTCACTTAAATCAGTAGTAGAATGATTTGATATATCTGAAATTTGACCTACAAAAGTAGTCGCTTGTATATTTCTATTAGAAACTAATCTTGCCGTACCATGTGCATAAGTAAATGAAGGTTTATCAACAATAGCTGAATCACCCCAAGTAAATCCTGCACCATTAAGAGCAGAACTATCAGCAGCACTATCGGCTATAACAATATTTTTATCTTTTAATACGATCGTAGAAGAATTAATTGTAGTTTGAGTACCTTCAACCTGAAGATTACCTAATATTTTAACCGTACCAGTTGCATCTCCAATGGCAGCTGGATCTATAATTAATTCTGCAGGCCCTCTTAATTGATTAAATGTAGGATTAGCTGAAGAGTCTAATGGTTGAGGAGCTCTAACATCACCGGTACCACTATTATAACTTAAACTATTACTTGCACTAAAATGTGCTCTGGTTTCTGATGCACTTGGACCTGTATATGTAAAAGTACCAGATGCAGAATCATATGTAAACGAACCATCTCCACCGGCAGCTATTCCATTAAGATAACCACGAATATCTGATTTAAAATAAGATTCTAATTCAGCTGAATCTATATCTAAAGTATTAGTTGAATCATTATAGGTTAAACCTACACCTTCTAATACAGCACTATCTAAAGAAACATTAAAATCAGAATCAAAATTAGCTTTAGTATATACATTTTCTACATCAAAACTAAACACACCTGTCGCAGAATCATAAGATAAATCTCCAGATGCCGATAATGAACTCCGGACTCGAGTTCTTGTAAAATCCGAATCCATTATAATAGTAGTATTAAATACTCCACCGTCTGCAGTATTAATAGTAAATACTCCAGTACCTGAATCCCAAGCAGTAGAAGAAACACCAGCAACTGTAACTGTGCCAATACTATCAACTAAGCCATATTGATTAATTGTAATCTGTGGAACTAAGACCGCGGATCCGTGAGTACCAGCAGCAAGACCAGGTTTTCTGGTATGTATCATTTGAGTGAATACACCACCATCAGCTGTATTAATTGTATAATTATAAGATGCACTATCAAATGAAACACTAGAAACACCAGCAACATCTACTTCTCCAGCGCTATCAATAAAGCCTGATGAATCAATTGTAATTTTAGGAATTTTTACTGCAGTACCATAAGTTCCTGCAGTAATAGTAGTTCCAGTTCGATTAATATTTGTTATTGTGGCTGAATCAACTCTTAATGATCCAGTAATTGTGGTACCAGAATCTGTAGTAAATAATTTAGCCGAATCATTATGATATAAAGTAACAGCTCCACCTGATAAAGCCGTTATTTGATTTTCTGTTTGAGTAGCATTTTTAACAGTTAAATTATTTGTAGCTACAATTAATGAACCAGTGCCATTGTCTTCAATATAACTATGTGATCCATTATGATATATTTTTAAGTCATTACTATCACCTAAATATATTGGTTGATTATCACTCCAACCATTTATAATAGTTGGAAAACTTCCACCATCAGCTGTACTTATTGTATATTTTGATAAAGAAGAATCCCATGCAGTAGATGATACACCTGCAACAGAAACATTAGTTACTGCGGTTAATTGACCTTGAGCATTAACTGTAAGTGTAGGAATTTGTGTGGCCGAACCATATGAACCAGCAGTAACCGTAGTATTTGTAATACTGATTGTATCACTAGATGAATCATATGTGATACCTGTACCACCATCAAGAGCAGAACCTAAATCAGAATCAAAATTAGTTTTAGTATATAAATTTTCAACATCAAACTGGAATACTCCAGAAGCTGAATCATAACTTAAATCACCAGCAGCACTAAAGTAACCACGAATATCTTGTCGGAAATTATTTTTTAATTCAGCAGAATCTATATTTACAATTAATTTAGGATTATTACTATCAAAATTATAACTTTTATTTAAACCACTTCCAGCAACAAAATAACCTGTTCTATATTTTTGATTAGGAGCATCACGAGATGAATCATATATTAAAATTTGGCCGTGAGTTTTATTATTACTATAAACTCCACCAATATTATCAATAGTCGTAGAAGAAGTTACAGCTGTAACTATAGGTACTCCAACTGTAATTTTTTTAACAGCAGTAGCTGGCGCGCCAACTTTAATAGCTTTTACTAAAGGTCCATTACCGCCTACCTTAATGGCCATTCATTTCTCCTATACTGCCGAATCAACCACTGAAGGAGTCACTGTAATAATACCTTCTAATACTCTTTCATTAACGGTTGTAGCAGAACTATCCGTATGTTTTAATTCAACATCATAAACGTATCGCCCTGCTTTTAAAGACCGAGTTTGAGTATTTGATAATTTAATTGTACAAACACCATCTGTAGCAGGAGTAAGAATACCAGTAGCAAAAGCAGTTGCTTCACCGCTACTATCTGAATAATTTTTCTTAACTTTTCCAGTAATAGTATAATTGGATAAATTTTTCTTTGAACCATTAGCATCAACTAATTCTAATTGTATAGTAGCATCAGAACCTTGATCTACCGTGATTTCTTCGTATTGAGCCATACTTATACTTTCCTATAAGACATTATTATAATCTATTTATAAAGGTATTTATATATATTAAATAAGGAGATTTATATTAATATGATTGTTTTTTGGAGTGATAATTACAAGTCGAGTGGGAGCAAGAAATCGTGTGGAGTTATTGACCGCGGTTATAATTTAATAAGAACTACACTTATGAATCCATATCAGATAGAGTATAAGGAGAAAATATTAGAAGAAGACACGGTTGACAAAAATGATATAAATGTTATGATTATTCCAGTTCTGGGAGATTATTGTGATTTTATTTATAGTAGAGAAATAAAATTAGTAGTTGAAATAGCAACAGGTGAAGGTATAAAATGTTTTATTGATTATTCTTGGGAGTGTGTTTTTGTTAATTCTTTGTTCTGGTGGGAACGTGGGGCTGGCAATTTACTAAGTAGTATTGATCATATGAAAGAATATGATGTAAAAATAATTGCTAATAAAGAAGATTATAAAAGTGTGCACAAGCGCCCAGATAATGTTATTGATTTATTAGATAATAGGATTAAGAAATTTGATTTATTTAAATATGAGACAAGAATAAGTCAGATAGAGTATAAGAAGAAAAATAAACTGTGGAGAATGGATACTCATTATACGGCAAGAAAAAACAAAAAATATAATTTTACGGCTCTGTGTGGATCAGTTTCTAAAATGAATAATGCACTATTATTTTCAGCTCTACACGCGACTGGACTTTTAAATGATAAAAATTTCTGGACACTAATAAACACCCCAAGAGATATCAAGCTCCACGGTTCATGGTATACTAACCCTGATAGTCCTCACCATAAAGAAATATTAAATCTTACTAAAGAAGATATATTAAATAAAACAGTTGAATGGAAATTAGATAATTTAATGACATATTTCTTTAAATTTAAAGATGAAATATTACAAACAAGGTTGTTTGATAATCCAGATTTTAATGAACATGGTCGTCTGCCCATTCACCAAGAGCGAAGAATACCACAACAATATTATGATAGTCATTTTTCACTATGTATTGAAACAACAAGAACTCAAGCATTTTTTACAGAAAAGGTTTATAAACCTGTTTCTATAGGATTGCCTTTCTTGATTTTTGGTAGTTGGTTTCAAAATACAATATTTAATGAAACATATGGATATCAACTATTTGATGAAATATGGGATTACTCTTTCGAAAAACCTTTAAATTCAGAAAAGGTTAATATGAGTAACCTTTACAAATATGTTAACGATTATGTCATACAAATATCTAAAGTATTACCTGATGCTGAACGCATATTTAACCAACCATCAGTAATAGAAAAAACAGAGTATAATAGAGAACTATTTGAAAAAACAACCACACGTAAATGTTTAATTAAAGACCTAAATAGAATATTTGGAGAAGATAATTAATATTAAAAATAAACATGGAGTTTAAATGACACAAATAGCATTTATAGGAGTTGGTAAATTAGGTATGCCGGTTTCCGAATATATTGAGGAGTTTGGGCATAAAGTAAAACGGTTTGATGTTAATGATCCGCTAGAACTAACAGATTGTAGATATGTTTTTATTGCTGTTCCAACACCTCATGATGAAAGATATGATGGAAAATATGTTTGTTCTGATTTAGAGCCAAAAGATTTTCATTATGATATAGTAAAAGATGTTATACAGAACGCTCAGGCTATGATGAACATGAATCAAACTCTTGTTCTAATATCCACAGTATTACCTGGAACCTGCCGAAGAGAATTTTTACCTCTTATAACAAATACAAACTTTTTGTATAATCCATATTTAATTGCTATGGGTTCTGTAAAAGAAGATATGTTAAATCCAGAAATGATTATGATTGGTGGCGACAAAAATGAAGCTGAAGGTTTAAAGAATTTTTATTATCCTCTATCGAATATTATAAAATACTCGTTAGGAACATTCGAAGAAGTAGAATCTATAAAAATATTCTATAATACTTTTATCACCACAAAAATAACACTTTGTAATATGATTCAAGATGTTGCTATGAGAATAGGCAATATAAACGTAGATGTAGTCACTGAAGCTTTAGCTAACTCTACTATGAGAATTATGTCTCGTAAATATATGAAGGCAGGAATGGGTGATGGCGGTTCATGTCACCCGCGAGATAATATTGCATTAAGATGGTTAGCACAAGAACTAGATTTAGGATACGATTTATTTGATGCTATAATAAAGGCTAGAGAAGAACAAGCTAGAAATATGGCTAATTATTTAAAAGCTATCGCATATAAAAATAATCTTCCTATAGTTATTATCGGAAAGAGTTTTAAACCAGATATTTCATATGAAGATGGATCACCATCTATTTTAGTATCGCAGTTTTGTGATTGTACATTTGATAATACTACTGAACCTGCAGTATTTTTATTAGCACATTCTAGACAAACTACATTTGGAAAATCTAATAAAGAATATATCTTTCCTGAAGGATCAGTTATAGTAGATCCTTGGAGAGAAAGAGAAGGAGCTATACATTATGGGAATTCAAAAGTGGAAAGATAGACCTTGGGATGCAAAAAGCGATCATCCATTATATAAAACATTTCCTATACCTGAAATAGAAATATTATTACAATATACTTCGTCTATTCCTAAAGGTGGTAAATTTTTAGAATTAGGAACACATTTAGGTAGAACAACAAGAGAAGTTGCTGCATGGAGACCCGATATTCATTGCGTTACTGTAGATCATTTTAATTTTGATCAAACCAAACTAACTGATTATTATAAAGAAATTATTGAAATAGTATTAAACGGCAAGATGTATGATTATAAAATGGTTTGTGATTTTTTAAAACCATATTCAAATATTGAAATTATTAAATCAGAAATTGGTAAATACTTGTATAATACTAATATTACATTTAATTTGATTTTTTTAGATGCTCCTAAGAACTATGAAAAATTAATTGAAACATTGAAACTTTTAGATAAAAATTTAAAAACTGGTGGTTATATCGCCATTCATGATATATGGGAAGACATTGATATACCTTTGGCTATAAAAGATATTATCGGAAAAGATAAACGTTATATAGAAATGGAAAATTTTAGATTAGAAAATAGTACTGGTATTGGTATATACAAGAAAGAAAAAAATGCAAAATAAAAATTGGCTAGATGCTTATAATGATAAAACCTTAACACTAGATATGGAATTATCTACATTCTGCAATGCAAAGTGTCCACAATGTTCACGTACAGATAGATGGAATAATTTACAAAAGAAAGCATGGTTACCTACTGAAAATGTATCAGTAAAACAATTTGCAAAATGGCTACCACCTGAAGATTTAAATCATATAAAAAATGTACACTTTTCTGGAACATATGGTGATCCAGGAATGTGTAAAGACCTTTATAAAATAACTGAATATGTTCTTACTTCAAGCACGTGTAATGTATCCATTAACACAAATGCTTCAATGAGAGATGAATTGTTCTGGTGGAAACTAGGAGCAATGGCCGGTGAACGATTACATGTTATTATGGACGTTGATGGTATCAATCAAGAAATGCATTCTTTTTACAGACAGAATACAAATTTAAAAACAGTACTTAATAATCTTGAAGCAATAACAGAAACAAATTGTAATGTAACTGTCCTTACAGTTTTATTTGAACATAATCAAAATTATCTTGAAGAGATTCGAGATATGTGTAGAAAACTAGGTGTAACTCAATTTGATGAAGTTGAAGGAAATAATTTTGGACATAATCCCATATATGAATTTTATGATATGGATGGAAATAAACAAGAATTAAAACAAATAACTCGAAAAGACAGAGAACAAGGTTTAAAAAGACTTGATAGACGAGTAAGAGATCATAGACATTCAAAAAATAAATCTACTGATAAAAAAGAATATGATAATATTGAAAATTGGAGACACTATGATGAAATTTATTGTTTAGCTTTAGCTCAAAATAATTTAAAAGTTTCAGTAAGAGGAACTTTAACTCCATGTTGTTATCTTTCATCTGGTATAGAAACTTATGGTGTATATAAATCTGAAAAATATCCATACCAACATTTAACTCCTAGTGGAGAGGCGATAGATGGATTACATCCAATAATGACTGAATATATGAGTCGTTTAAAAGAGAAAAAAATGGATTTAGAGAATAAGTCTATTAAAAAAATTCTAGCGTCTCATTGGTGGACTACACAATTGCCAGAGTCTTGGAAAGATAAAGCACATGTTATGTTCCCTCAAGAACATGGATTAACTGCAGTTTGGGGTGCGGTATCACCTCAATATATTAAAGATGGAATTACTAATGAACATGGTTCTGGTGCTACTGTACTGGCCGGCGAAAAGGAATGGTTAATAAATAAACCATTTATACCTTTACCTATATCAAATATAAAAAGACCAATTTATGGTTGTGCTAAGATATGCGGTCGAAAATGCGGGTAAATCTTTTATCGATTACGTGTATTAAAATAGGATCATCTATTTCAAATAGTTTAGGTATTAAAGGATTATCTCCATCTATTCTATAATGCCATCTTGGTTTTAAATCTTCCCACGGAAGATTATTAACTCTTAATTTATATCCAAAAATAGTTTCATTATCATATCCAAATTGAGCTCTAATTAAAGGCGGATACATAGAATTTTCATCTTCTTTTAATTCAGTCATGAGATTAATTGTATCGTGAATATCATCAAAATATTTTAAATCTTTCATAACACTTTTTGATGCTCCAATTATACCAGTATTAAATGCTATAGGGTGTTCATACATAATTCCATGTTCGAATAATAAAGCATGACAATTCCAATATTTAACTATTGGAGCTCTAAAACCTCTATTAAATTTATTAACATCTAATTTTAATTCTTTTTTTATAGTATTATGTTGACAGCAAATGTATTTTTCAACATCATTTAAATCAAAAAAATCAACTTGTCTTGCAGCAACTACATCAAAATCTAAATATAAAA
>Ga0066850_10000693_pt1 | contig 18048 bp, 14 predicted proteins | sample ETNtaG_4_FD_67282 | JGI IMG/M metagenome (GOLD analysis project Ga0066850, IMG submission 67282) | Marine microbial and viral communities from oxygen minimum zone, Eastern Pacific Ocean - ETNP201406SV67 | ecosystem: Environmental > Aquatic > Marine > Oceanic | place: Pacific Ocean: Eastern... | reverse complement strand
TCGGCGTTGTAGACAGTGGGAATCCCTCCCCCACCAGCGCAGATGACGATAGCCTCGTTCTCCAACAGCCAGTGAATCGGCCGAAGCTCGAAAATCCTGTGCGGTTCGGGTGATGGAACCACCCTCCTCCAGCCATTCTCGTCCGGTGCTACCGTCCAGCCCTTCTCCGAAGACAGCCTCTTTGCCTCCTCCTCTGGGTAGATTGGCCCAATCGGCTTGGTGGGATTGTTGAATGCGGGATCGTCGGGGTCGACCTCGATCATTGTGAGAATCGTAGCGAAGGCTGTCTCGATGGGCATCAGGTTACCCAGCTCCTGCTCGATCATGTAGCCAATCATCCCCTCCGTCTGGGCGCCAAGGACATCGAGGGGGTACCCCCCAACCTCCTCGTATGAAGCGGACTGGAGTGCAAGGAGCCCCACTTGGGGGCCGTTACCATGGGTGATGACCAATTGATGCTCCAAGGCAATAGGGGCAAGGGCCTGGCACGCGATACCCACGTTCCTCCTCTGATTCTCCGCAGTTAACGGCTCCCCACGCTTGAGGAGGGCGTTGCCACCCAGTGCTACCACCACCCTCATGACATGCCGGAGGGGCATGTAGCGATAATAACGCGCATCGGCCCCGCAACCCTGTGAGGTTGGGGCTGTTGGTGAACCCGGACGCCGGATTGGGCGGCCGACTCGGGTTGAAGGGAAGCGACGGACAGGCGGAAACGGCAAGGTCCCTGGGTGCTGAAGATCGATCAGGACCCCGGACCACGGCAATGCTCCAACACTTCTCTCGGATACACCGGAACGGCGCCGATGAATTGGAGTGGATTACCAGCTTTGGGAGGATGGGCACAGACTGGGTTCCCGTGGATGCTGAAATAGGCCGATTTGAAACCGTGCATACTACGACCGGAGGCACATCCGCTTCTGACACCTCCGAAGCAATCACGGCCTTCCTGGAAGCCGGAATCGACCTACTGGTCTACTCTGGAGGGGACGGAACCACTCGGGATATCGTCGAAGCCTTCGAGCAAAACGGACAATCCTCGACACCCGTCATCGGAGTTCCCGCTGGCGTCAAGATGCACTCCGGTTGCTTCGCATCCTCTCCCAAGGCCGCTGCGGAGGTGCTCTCAGCGTGGCTCTCCGGTGACTTGCTCGTATCAAGCACGGAGGTTCTCGATCTGGATGAGGAAAGGTACAGGCAGGGTGAATGGGCAGTCCGACTCTACGCTGAGGCATTCTCCCCCAACTCTCCCCGATGGATGCAGGGATCGAAGGAACTGATTCAGACCGATTCCGAAGAGGAGATAATCGAGGGCCTGGGTGATCATATCGGGGAGTCCCTTGTCACCGACGACCGTCTGATTATTTGGGGATCAGGGGGGACACTGCGCACAATTGGGGAGCAACTGGGCTTCAGTCCCACAACACTGGGCATTGATGCAACGGTGGGCGAGAGTCAGGTTGGCACCGACCTTGACGAGGCCGGAATCCTGAAGATCCTAGAATCGCACTCTGGACCCGCCTCTCTCCTGCTATCTCCAATGGGCGGCCAGGGATTCTTGATTGGAAGGGGCAACCTCCAACTCTCCCCAGATGTTCTCCGCAAAGTTGGAATTGACAACATCATGGGAGTGGTGACGCCCGCAAAGCTGCTAACCGTCAGATTTCTCAGGGTTGAGACAGGAGATGAGAAACTGGATGCCGAGTTCGAGGAGAAGCGATACATGAAGGTCTTGCAGGGGTACCGAACGACTAGGATACTCCCGGTCTCGGTCGACTAGACCTCAATCCCACTGGCAGCCTTCAGAAGCCCGAGGAAAGGGGGGCTGGGCCTATTGGGCCGCGACTTGAACTCGGGATGGTACTGCGTCCCTACAAAGTAGGGGTGCCCCTCTAGCTCCATGATCTCGCACCGGGAACCCGTTTCGTCCTTTCCTACGTAAACTAGGCCCGCACCCTCGATCTGTTCTATGAGATCGGGATTTACTTCGTATCGGTGGCGATGCCGCTCATCAACGTGGGCTGCATCACCGTACAATCGCCTCATTTTGCAGTCATCCACCAGGAAGGGGGTTGGCTTGGTCCCGAGGCGCATTGTCCCTCCCATGTGCGTCTTGGAAATCTCGGGCATGAACACCACTGCCGGGTTCGGAGTGCCCTCGTCGAACTCCGTAGAATTCGCCCCTTCTAGGCCGAGAACGTTTCTGCAGAATTCAATTGTTGCCACCTGCAAGCCCAGGCACACTCCCAGGTAGGGAACACCGTTCTCCCTAGCGTACTCTGCTGCCTTAATTTTGCCTTCTATGCCCCTGATGCCGAAGCCCCCGGGAACCAGAATTCCATCGGCGCTTTTCAGTAGACTCCAAGCAGCCGCATGCGCCTCAGGCTCCGAATTAGCAGATTCGTCATCGAGATTGGAGGACTCGATCCAGTCGATTACCAGTTTTCGGTTAACCTTGAAAGACGAGTGTTGCAACGCTTTGATTACGCTAAGGTAAGAGTCTGCCAGATCGGTATATTTTCCCGTCACCGCAATGTGTACCTCTTTTGAATCTTCAAGCGAATCGACGTGGTCCGCCATGGCCTTCCATTCTTCCAGAAGCGGCCTCTTAGGTGGAAGTTTGAATTCGAACATCTCCGATAGCATCTGGGTAACTCCCTGGGAATCGAGCATTATGGGGACCTGGTAAATGTTGGAAACATCGTGGGCTGATACGACTGCATCCGGGGGCACGTGGCAGAATGCGGACACCTTCTGCCTCGTCTCATCCACCAGGGGGCTCTTGGATCTGCAAACCAGCATGTGGGGGTTGATACCAAGTCCTCGCAATTCCTTCACGGTATGCTGTGTCGGCTTGGTCTTCTGCTCGCCCACCGGGCCCATTACTGGGATCAGGCTAACGTGTACAAAGCACACGTTTTCTTGGCCAACCCTGAACTGGAACTGGCGTAGTGCTTCAACGAAGGGCGCGCTTTCGATATCTCCCACAGTCCCTCCGAGCTCGATCACACACGCATCCGGCTCCTTGCCGTTCCCATCGCTTGGCTTGTGTGCTACGTTCTCAATCCAGTCCTGAATCTCGTTGGTAATGTGTGGAATGACCTGCACAGTCTTTCCGAGATAGTCGCCCTTCCGCTCCTTCTGGATCACGTTGTCGTATACCTTCCCGGTCGTGATGTTGTTCTCGCTAGTTAGGCAGATATCTAGGAACCTCTCGTAGTTTCCGAGATCGAGATCTACTTCCCCACCGTCATCTAGAACGAAAACCTCCCCGTGCTCAAACGGAGACATGGTCCCTGCGTCTGAGTTTAGGTAAGGGTCAATTTTTATCGCAGTAACGCGCAGTCCAGCGCTTTTCAGCAAAACTCCGATGCTGCTTGCAGTTACTCCCTTACCTAATCCGGAAAGGACCCCACCCGTTACTACGACGTACTTCATCTCATCAACGGGGTCAGAAGCCGCTGACCCTCGCATATCAACGTTGGCCATGGAAATACTATCGCACTTTGCTTTACTTTCAAGTAGCGCCAGATTTAGCGTCGTGCATGCCGCACCCATCCGGTGACATCGTTCTGGTCACTGGGGCCCTCGGGCAGATCGGTACTGATCTGGTGGAGGCACTTAGGGGTAAGCACGGTCGCGATTCGGTCATTGCCACCGATATCAGAGAGTTAGAAGGGCACCCTTCCATCGAAGACGGCCTCTTCATGATTCTAGACGTTCTCGACAGCGACCGACTTTCACAGGTTTGCCGAGAAAACGGAGTTGGCACCATCTACCATCTGGCGGCGTTACTTTCGGCTACCGGTGAAAGGGACCCGGATCTCTGCAGGAAGGTCAACGTTGGAGGCACCGTTTCGGTTCTAGAAGCTGCTAAGGATTGCTCGATTAGGGTTTACGCCCCCTCATCAATCGCCGTCTTTGGACCCGATTCTCCTAAGGTGCCTCCGCAAGACGCACAATTGAACCCCACCACGGTTTACGGGGAAACGAAGGTCACTGGGGAGGTGTTGGCAAGCGAGTATCTACGAAACTTTGGCGTCGATACCAGGGGTATCAGGTACCCTGGCCTGATTTCATACAAGGCTCCTGCTGGAGGTGGAACCACTGACTATGCGGTAGAGATTTTCCACGCGGCGTTGGAAAACGGGCACTACGATTGCTTCGTGCGCCCAGATACCCGCCTCCCCATGCTGTATATGGACGACGCAATCCGAGCAACCCTCTCTCTGATGGATGCCCCCTCAGAATCCCTCGGCGCCTCTAGGCCCGGCTACAATATCTCGTGCCTCTCTTTTTCCGCCAAGGAGCTCGCCGACGCGATCGCAGACAGGGTTGACGGTTTCACTTGCAACTATGTTCCCGACATCAGGCAGGAGTACGCTGACTCGTGGCCAGACTCAATCGATGGTTCGGTTGCTTCTGAGGAGTGGGGCTGGCAACCTGAGTTCGGACTGGACGATATGGTCAATGCGATGTTGGAAGGGATTGCCAGCAACTAGTCTTCGTCTCCTAGGTCTTCCTCCCAGTCAGGAGTTGATGGGTCGGTCTTCGCCCATAGGACGTCATCTATCCTTAGCACGCTGATTGCTGCCTCGGTCGCCCCAGACAGCGCGTGTCCAACAACGAACTGCGGATCAAGAATTCCAGCATCCCTCATGTCGGAATTGCCTCCACTCTGCAAGTCCAAACCAACCCAAGGCCCCGATTTCTTTTGATCTGCAGAAAGTGACAGTGCCACGTCAACTGGGTCCCGACCCGCGTTTTCCGCCAGAATTCTGGGAATCGACTCCAGGGCAGCTGCATAGCCTTCGATCGCCAACTGCTCCCTCCCGGCCAGTGTGGGTGCGAAGGAGCGGAGGTGCCTAGCTAGGTGTGTCTGAATCGCCCCGCCCCCAGGAAGCACCCCCGGCTTGCCATTTAGCCTGTGAGATACCCCTATTGCGTCATCAAAGATTCGAACGGCCTCCTCACGAACAGCCGGAGATGAACCTCTCACGACCAAAGTCATCCCACTGCCCTGGGTGGCCTCGATAACCGTGTGCTTAACCTCAGCAACGCTCTTTTCTGAGCGTCCTGAGTATGCCCCTAAGTCATCGCTGCTAATCCTCATGGGGTCTCGGACCGTTTTACCCCCTGTCATCCTTGCAAGCAGCTCCAAGTCTCTCCTTTCGAAGCGCCTGTACGCAGTAATTCCTGCATTTGTTAGAAGTGAGATGGCCTCGTCAGCAATCCCGTCCCTCACAATCAGCAGGTCCACTCCCAGTGAAGACAGGCTGTCAACCTGCTTCTGTAGGTTCCGAACCGCCCTCTCATGGAACTCCTGGAGAACCCCCGGGGCACCCACCTCTATCGTCGCGTCGATTCCCAGCTTCGGATGGTCCAAACCCCCGTCTACAATTGCAACAAGGCCCCCATCGGAACTCGATGGAGTGGAAATGTCCACCCTGGACTTGAGCAGAACCAGGCCTTTCACAAGCTCACTATCCATCACATTACCCTCTCTGACCTGAAGGCGCTTGATTAGCAGCCTCTCGAGGTCATCTCCTCCGTCCTCATCAACCAGCGATTCGGCTGCATGGATCGCAAGCCCCGCAATCAATTTGCAGAGCGCGGAGTCCGCCTTCCCTTGCAATGAGGTACTAACGACCTCAACCTTCTGACCCTCATCGCATTCGAGAGAGACCCGTTCGATCTCTGCAAGGGACTCTTCCAGAGCAACCCCATAGCCATTCACGATAACAGAGGGGTGCACTCCCATCCTAACCAACTCCAATGCGTTTTGCAGCATCTCAGAAATCAGAATTACCGTGGTCGTGGTCCCATCTCTCGCTGCCCGATCCTGGGATGAAGAGGCATCAATCAGAAGTCTTGCAGTGGGGTGTTCGACCCGCGCCGTCTCAAGAACGGTCACGCCGTCGTTGGTGACAAGTGCAGTGCCGTCAGCCTCCACGAGCATTTTATCCAGCCCCTTAGGGCCCAATGTTGACCTAACCGCCCCAGCTAGCGATGAGGCCGCCTTCACATTGTTTACGAGGGCAGCACGCCCGTGAACCCTATCTGTGTCCTCCAGAGCTATGTCGTGCTCAGATTCAACCATATTGGGGTGTCGAGACTAGCCTCTGTTTTGAATGCGACCATGGTTTTCCGGGCATGAAATCATGGGGCTCAATCCGTTCTATTCAAATACCACCCACTTATCCCACTATACAACCCGAGGTTGGGTAGTGAGATTATGGAAGGCGACGAGAGGGATAATTTCGATGACAAGGCCATCGAAGAAATGGCCCGAATGTTCGAGCAGATGGGCATGCCGATTGACATCACGACCCTGAGGTCCATGATGGAACAGGTCAGAAGCCAATTCGAGCAGATGGGCATAGACCCCGATCGTATGGCGATGGGTGAGATTAAGTTAGGCCTCAACTCAAACCCAGAGGAGTTCATGAAGAACATGGAGTCAATGTTCAGTGGCCCACAAGGTCTGGGCGACTTCCTGAAGAAGATGGGAGTGGATATCCACATCAAACCAGCTGAGTCCGAAGCCCGCGTGGACGTGGACGAGAGCAAGCATTCAATCGAAGACAACTCAATACCGGAGGACGACGTCTTCGTCAAGGATGACAAGATGCACGTCACAATCGACATTTCAAGCTTCGAGGGCTTGGGATCAGAGAACCTTGAGCTTAGCCTGACAGGCGGGGGAGAGGTGCTACAACTAATGAGAACCACCCAGATACGCCCTTTCAAGTCGTTCGTTCTGCCTCGGGCATCGCTAGGTATTCCGAGTTGGAAGCTAAACAACGGGATTCTGGACATCGAATTCGAACTTCGGTAAGACACAACCAAAATTGGGGGATAGTAGAATGAGCTCAACGGTAATAGGCATTGATTTGGGAACCACTAACAGCTGCGTTGCAACGATAGAGGGCGGGAAGGCGGTAGTCATCCCCAACTCAGAGGGGTCGAGGACCACCCCTAGCGTTGTTGCTTTCACTAAGGACGGGGAACGACTTGTGGGAGTTACAGCCAAGAGGCAGGCAGTCACCAACTCGGAAAGGACCGTCCTCTCGGTAAAGAGGGAGATGGGCACAGATTGGACCAAGGAGATCGATGGTGAGAAGTACTCTCCTCAGGAGATGTCCGCATTCGTACTCCAGAAGCTGAAGGCTGACGCGGAGGAATACCTGGGCTACGAGATTAAGCAGGCTGTCGTTACCTGTCCGGCCTACTTCTCCGATTCCCAGAGGAAAGCTACCAAGGACGCAGGAAGGATTGCTGGTTTGGAGGTTCTGAGGATCATCAATGAGCCCACAGCCGCTGCTCTGGCTTACGGCGTCGACAAGGAGGAGGATCAAACAGTACTCGTCTACGACCTTGGAGGGGGAACCTTCGACGTGTCAATTCTCGAGATCTACCAAGTCGACGGACAGCCACAGATCGAAGTCAAAGCAACAAGCGGGGACAATCGCCTAGGTGGCGATGATTTCGACCAAGCCATCATCGAGTGGGTCGTCTCCGAGTTCAAGAAGTCAACAGGGATTGACCTGAAGAAGGACCTCCAGGCTATGAGCAGAATCCGCGAGGCTTCTGAGAGGGCTAAGATCGAACTATCGGGAACAATGACCACGCAAATCAACTTGCCATTCATCACTATGAGGGAGGGACAACCCGAACATCTCGATATTTCCCTGTCCCGCTCCAAGTTTGAGAAACTCGCATCGTCCCTGATTGAGCGGACTATGGCCCCAACCAGACAGGCCATGAAGGACGCGGGAATCAAGAGGGGCAACGTCGACAAGGTACTCCTTGTAGGGGGATCTACAAGGGTTCCTGCAGTTCAGCAAGCTATTGAGAGTGAGGTCGGGAAGGCGCCGTTCAAGGGCATCAACCCTGACGAGGCAGTAGCTATGGGCGCTGCTCTCCAAGCAGGCATCATTGTCGGCGATGAAGGGGTGACTGACGTCCTCCTGCTCGATGTGACCCCACTAACATTGGGAATTGAGACATTAGGGGGGATAACTACCACGATGATCGAGCGTAACACGACAATACCCACCCGCCGTTCGGAGACATTCTCAACCGCAGCAGACAACCAACCTGCCGTGGAGGTACACGTGCTACAGGGCGAGAGGGAGTTTGCCAAGGACAATATTACTCTGGGGAGATTCCATCTGATGGGAATCCCCTCCGCTCCCCGTGGCATACCGCAGATCGAGGTTACGTTCGATATCGATGCCAACGGAATTGTCAACGTCTCGGCCAAGGACCTAGGCACGGGGAAGGAACAGTCAATCAAGATAGAGAGCCAGACTTCTCTATCCGAGGACGAGATAAAACAGAAGGTTGAGGATGCCGAGAAGTTCGCTGAGGAGGACAAGATGCGCAAGGCTAAGGTAGAGATTCGAAACACTGCTGATAGCATTGTCTACCAGACCCGCAAGATGATCGAGGATGCGGGCGACAAGCTGTCCGATGAAGACACCTCCCCGGTAATGGAGAAGTTGGACGAGCTCGAGGCCCTAATTTCCAAGGATGACCAACCAATCCCGCTCGAGGACTTAGACGAGGCCGCGATTCAGACTAAAATGAGCGAACTCGAGCAGTCCATGCACGCAGTCTCAACCAAGCTCTACGAGGCCGCAGCGGCCGAGATGGCAGAGCAGCAGGAAGGTGAGGGCGGTGATGAGGTCGTGGACGCTGATTTTGAGGTCTTAGACGCTGAAGAAGAAGACGAGTCCTGATCAACCCTCGGAAATCAACCTGTGTAGCGTCCTGACATGGACACCAGAGACCCCGTACTGGAATAGCGGATTAGCTCCCTCCGATCTCGCCTTCGATCCAGGACCCCAAGCCGTCCCAGCTATGTCGAGGTGGACCCAGGGGATTTTGTCCCGGGCCTCTTCGAAGCCTCGGTGCGGCACAAAGAACTCAAGGAACGAGGCAGCGGAGTTCGATGAACCCGCCCTCCCCCCAATCGAGCCATTGCGAATGTCCGCGAAGGCGGAATCTGTCATGTACTTCCTGAACTGGGCGTTCAGCGGCATTCGCCATACTGGCTCCCCCGAGCTGCTGGCTGCCTTCTTTACCTTCCTAGCGACGCCCTCGTCATTCGACCACATCCCAGTGATCTGGTTTCCAAGCGCGACCACTATTGCTCCAGTCAGCGTAGCTAGGTCGACTATGTACTCCGGGTCAAATTCACCCGCCTTCCAGAGCCCGTCAGACAGGACGTTCCGGCCTTCTGCGTCGGTGCTGAACACCTCCACCGTCTTCCCGGAGTATGTTCTGAAGACGTCACCCGGGCGATATGCACCCGAGCTAGGCATGTTCTCAGCCAGGCAGGCAATCCCATTCACCCTCCGTCCATAGTTGGTTGAATGCAGCGCCTCCATCAGGCCAAAGACAGTAGCAGCCCCACACATGTCGTACTTCATGTCCCACATGCCGTTGCTAGGCTTGATCGAGATCCCCCCCGTGTCGAAGGTAATCCCCTTCCCCACTATGCACGGCCTCTGGATCCCCTCGTCCGCATCCGGATTGAGGGTGAAAAGGACCATGCAGGGTTTGCGTTCACTTCCCTTGCCGACGTTGATCAGCCCGCCCATTCCAAGCTCCTGGAGCTTTTCCCATTCGTAGACCTCAACCTCAACATTGCTCTTTCCCTTGCCCCACTCTATCGCCCTGTGGGCGTATTCCATCGGGAATAGGATGTTGGCTGGCTCGTTCCCAAGATCCCTAGCCAAGTGAACACCTCCGACAACTGAGTGTGCCTTTTGCAGATCCTCCCCAAGCCTCACTTGGTGTCGAGGGCTGGCTTGGAAGCCAACGCTCCAAGGTTCGGTAACGTGACTCTCATCCACTTCTTGATGCTGTAGGAACTCGTAGTCCCTCAGCATCATGCCCTCGGCAAAGTCGATCATCCGCTCTATGGACCATCCCGAAGTGAATCTCACTGTCACTCTGAGGCCCTTCTTCTTCGACATCGCTGCGATTAGTCTGGCCCCCGTATTCCGAGCCCTCTTGTGACCTAGGCTACTCTTGTCCCCCATCCCAACCAGTATGATGTTGCACCCGGGAGTCCACACTGACATCCTCTTTCCTTTCTTTCCCTCGAAGTCATCGGAGGCTATTGCCTCACGAACCAGGCTCCTTTGGGTCCTGCTTAGCCCTGAGAGCGCGTTGTTGGGGGCCTTCTCAACTCCTTCGAAAAGGGGAAGAATCAATTGTTCTCCCAAATCTCCAATTTCACTATTAATCCATTTCATAATTAGTCCTAACTAGCCGATTCGGTCGTTCTTTACAAACAATTGCATTGAAAAACCTCAGTTTCAGACCAATTTTACTGAATTAACTAAGACTATTCCTCGGTACGAAGACCCCTGCCTAGACGCGTATACAAGACCCAACACACCCCAACCCCAACCACGAGGAGGGGAAGTTTGGAGAACTGAATCAGCCCCACCAGTCCCGAGCCGAAACCGGCAAAACCGGAACTGGAAACTTCAACAACTTCCGATGAGACCGGCTCGTTAACCCAGATCGAGGCATCAATGACCCTCTTCTGATAGTGCAACTCAAAGTGCCCTCCCTCGAAAACTCCGAGATTCCCGGCATCAAGTGAAACTTCAGTTTGGTTGCTGGCATTGACACTAAAGTTTCCAGAGTGCCACAAAACATCCCCCAACTCGTCGACGTAGTGCAGAGTCGCATTGGCTGTGCTAGCCCGCCCCATGTTGGAGACGGTCAGATCCACTTTTCCATCCACGACCACAAGCGAGTCTACGCTGAGACGTGCCCTCCAGAACCATACGTTGGAGATCAGGTATCGCATGACCTCTAGCTCAAGAGCGAGCCGATCGTCAATGGATTGGAGGCTTCCGAGAAGAAACTGTTCATCATCGGTTTCGAAGGTGAAGCAAGGGTAACCCATCACCCCGTAGCCGTAATCGCGGCTGGTACCATGCGTGGGGTATATGCCAGCGTTGGCGTTCCTAATTGGCAGCTCACCATCGATCTTCTCGTGAATATCGTCTCTGATGAACTCAAAGAGCTCCCAGTCAGACGGCATGTTGGGGGTAAATCCCCAAGGATACGCCAGAATCCAAGTCCCGGTGTGCATCGTGACGTATAGATCAGCATCAGTCACCCACTCGTGCATGTAGTCCGCATTGTTGCTAGTCTCCGGCTCACTGAAGGGCCCGTCCCCGCTCGCTGTCTCTTCCTCAGTCCAATGGTGGTCGTAGTTTCGGTTTAGGTCCACTTGGTTCATGTTCCATCTAGAGTCGGCATCGTTTCCGTCTGCGTTCAGAAGAACCATGATGTGCAACTCTGCGTTTCTAAGAACCTCCAACGCCTCCGAATCCCCATTCCCCCATCCCTCGATATAGAATTCCGCAGTAAGGAATGCGAGCTCTGTACCCAGGTGCTCGTTGCCATGGTGGCCCCCATCAATGTACACTTTCTCCTTGGCCGTGCCGTCGCTCTTGTTCTCTACCGACCAATCTGAGATTTGCAGGACCCACTGCTGCCTGCCATGCAGAGTAGTCCCAGCGCTGGTCAACCTTACTACCTCGGGATAGTCATCTTCCCATGCCTGTAAATCCAATGTAAGGGTGGCGTAACTGTGGTACCAGTGATCTTGGACAATGCCCGGTTGCTGAGCACTCGCGAGGGGGCCGGCCCCCCCTGAAAGGAAAATCGCCAACAGCACAATGGCTCCGCCCCTCTGCATGGCGGTCGGGAACCGATGGGATTGATTCAATCCTTCTGCAAGTTTCTCGCAAGGATGTGGCAGGCTACGATTTTAACTGCGGTCATTGCAGCACTGAACTCGGTCAGGCTCCCTTCGGAATCCGGCACAATCTCGTTCACATCGGCCCCTACAACTTCAACGTAAGGAGATTCGAAAAGGGTCTCAATCAACTCGACTGCCCCCCAATGCGATAGCCCTCCGGGAACTGGAGTTCCAGTGGATGGGACAAGGGAGCCATCTAGGCCATCTATGTCGAATGTCAGCCACACAGGTCCTTCTATTTGTGAAATCCTCTCCAGTAGCCTTCTCCAGTTTGCCTGACTCTTCGAAACGGAGAAAAGGTCTCTCCCAAACCAAGTCTCGACCCTATCTTCACCCTCAATAATCTCAGCCTCTTCCTTGCTGAAAGCCCTGACTCCAACTTGGATTATCTTCCCCACTCCAGCATCCAAGGCCCTTCTCATCACTGTGCCATGTGAGAGCTTCTCACCGTTGAGTTCGTCGCGCAAGTCCGCATGCGCATCCACTTGCACAATGGTGAGTTCCGAGAGGCTCCGGACAGTCGGATGCAGGCTCACTGCCTCAACTATTGGCAGCAATATACCATGCTCTCCTCCTAAGATCACGGGGAAGCACCCCTCTTGCATCCATGGGCCAAGGAATTCACGAATCGAGTCAAGCTGCCCCCTCAGGCTGGGAGCATCAGAAGACCATGGCTCAGCAGTGTGTATCTTCGCCCCGCAAGGTAGCTCTGCCGGCAATATGGGGTCGTGCAACTCGACTTGAGAACTAGCCTCAATGCAAGCAGAAGGCCCCAGCTCGGTACCCTCCCCGTAACTCACTGAAATCTCCAGGGGGACCTGTAGCACGACGATGTCCCATGGCCCGGATTCGGACTCTTCGAGACCAAGGAAGCTCGGTCGTCCTGATTGGTTCACATTATAGCGACTTGGCCGCTGAGATTAATCGCTTCGGGGAATCAGAAAGGATGAATTTGAGCAATTCGCACCATGATTGAAATAACTTAGTCTCCCGAACGTCGAGTGGGTGGGACAATGGGATTGACACTAGCACAGCTAACTCAGGCCATCAAGAGCAAGGTCGACGTAGATATGGAGACCACCGTTGCAGAGTCCATCGCGGAGCACGCGCTTGGCTTCTTTGGATTTTCCAACCGAATTATCGATAACGCACTGGAACCTACTGACCGAAACCTCTTCTACCAACTCCAGGACTACGATCTGCTAACCACTGAATCCGAGGAAACAACACTGTGGGATGGCCGTGAATGGCGTATTCATTACTGGAAGTTCAAGGCGAATACCGAAAACTTGGCCAAGGCTGCAGCTGAGGCTCTGCGGAACAAATCCTCCAACCAGGACCCCTATGCACACATCTACGATGACATGCCTGCGAATCTTTGGAGGGAGAGGTCCGGAGTCGATGACGACTACGAGGAACCCCTCTTCTAGGGATTGGATTTGACAGGATGGGCATTGTTCAAATGCCATCATTGGTGGAGAGGGACGTGTCAAGGGTTATCGCCACACTGCTCGTTCTCTCACTTCTGTTGCTTTCAGTGCCTACATCAATCGTGGGGGCCCAGGATCAACAGCTCAGGACCTGTCAGATCCTAGCTGACTGGGAAGAGGATTGGTATCTGGACGATAGCGGCAACTACACTCTGGGGACATTGCACAGGTACAGGGCCACTTTCGACCCCCCCTTCGCCAACGGCACCAATCCCGGCGCGGTAAACGTGACTGTTCAGCATCTTCACGAAGGTTCTGAAGTGATAGATCCCGCCAACGTCTCCACTATCAGTGCAGGGGGCGAAGTGGACATATTACTCACCACATCCCCACAGTTCGGAGACACAATTTCACTAGAGGTAGATACTGCCGAGGCTGGATGCTCCAGAACCATGCAAATCACATACTGGAACCAACCTCTTGCTGATCACGAGGTGACAAGGGAGACCGATTGGTCACTATCTGGCGTTGGAGGGGACGACCAAGGAATCACCTTCGATGGTAGAGGTTGGCAGAAGCGCACCGGGGATTTATTGGAGTCCAACGAATTAGGAAACGGCACCCTGTTTTTGGACATGTCAAACAACTCTAGAGGTGCCAAGGTTGACTTGGAACTACATAGCATTTGGTTAAACGAGACATATGATGGAAACGAGTTGCTCAAACAGGATTTCGAGATGATTGGGAACGGCTCACTTTCTCTGGTAGAAGGGGAGGAGGGCGGCGGCGTCGAGGTCAACGCCGAGCTCAAAGATGCCTACGTCCTGCGGTCCTTCTCAGATGGGGAAGTTACGGAGAGGATGCGCTTCGAGGGATCGGGGTGGATGTCAATCTCCGGAGGGGACAATAACAGCACTGGGGGGGCCTTCGGACAAGTGTATCTGTTCTACTTCGAGGTTTGGGATGAGGATGGTTTCAGGCGACTCGAGGATGTTCAGCTGGAAGCCAATGCTACGATCAGATTGTCAGGAGCGGGTGAGAGCTTCTCTTTCGAGTTAGACGAATTCATCTTCCGTGAGAAGTGGGAGGAGGGAATTCGAACCGACCAGTACACCCGTCTATACGGCAGCGGTGACTTCGACTTCGTTGCATCGGACGAATATCCGTACATAGAGGTCAACGGCACGATTCCCATATTACACATTCAGTCTGAGGGAGGTGAAACAATTTCGGATACGGTCATAGTTGATGGGACCTATGATGGGGATGCTGAGGGAAGTTTCGGCCTGGTTAGGAGAATCGTCGAATCCAGCGTCTTTGAGAACGCTACGGGTAGCATGTTTGAGGCAGACAAGATTCAGAACGAATTCTGGTTCAACGTCTCAACGACTCCAATTGGCCCCATCGATCAGGAGATCCAGGCAGAGCACAATCTCACTTACGAGTACGTTGTGCCACAAGAGGATTGGGAAAATAGGACCATCCGTTACACCTACATCGAGGACAACGGATCGGTAGAGGACGAGTATCCTGAGAACTCACCCATCATCCACCGGGCCCAGGCCCCTGAGTCCAGTGAGATATTCTCCGACCATATCTCCAGAGAGACTGGAGTATGCCCCCAAATTCTGATTATTGGAGATACTTTCTCACTTGTCGGGAACAAGGAAATGGTGCTGGATGTAACTGTCACAGGAATCAGCAAGCAGCTGGTGGATGGTCACGAAGCGAACGTCGCGGAATGGACTGGCGAGTACGGTGATATCAGCTCCGCGTCCGGTGGTGTCATCAATGAAGGAATTTTGTCCGGGCTACTCTTCGAAGTTAGTCGCTGGGTCCAGTTGAACCTCAGCGAAGTTGGGAGCGGCGGAGACGTCACATTCCTCGAGCACCAGTCAATAGACCGGATCCTTTCACCATCAATAATTACGTTGGACGAAAACACCCCCCCCTCTCTTGATTTAGACACCCAGTCCTCAGTCCGTCTGAGAGAGGGAATTCTGACTACTGAGGGGGGGCAAGCTCACCTAGAGATTACTGTAAAGGACATAGACACTGACACGATCGCGGTTAGTGCAGATCTTTCGGGAATTGGCTTGGGCAACGTCGAACTTTCAGACTCCGGATTGCTGGGAGACCGGGTGATTCATGACAGCGTCTGGACGGCTCAAATTTCTCACGAAGGACTGGAGTTTGGTGAAATTCCAGTCACGGTGACGATGCAGGACATTTGGGTTTCGGTATCCTCTGATGCAACGATTGCTGTCACCAACGCCCCGCCACGAATGACTTCCCTGGAATTCTCCCCCAACAGCACCATGCGAGGGGATCAAGTCGACGTCAAGATCGAGGCATACGACGGACACGGAGTCGAATCCGTCTCGGTGGATTTAACCAGTTCTGGCGGTGAGTTGACGCCATTGACCTATTCTCGTGACGTTGAAAGAGAATTGGAAGATGGGGGTGGAATGGGGAAATTCACATCTGAGCTCTGGACCGGGGTTTTCATCGTCCCACATAGCATGACTCCCGGTAAGCAGAGCATACCAATCGAGATTACCGATAGCGCTGGAGCCACTGTTTCAACAACCTCAACTGGCTACGCACTCACAACGGCATCCCAAAAGCCTGCCACCAAACTGTCAATTGGAAACCAGCCCCCTCGTATATCAGATCTCACTGTGGTCTTGGACGGAGACGCCGTGACCTCAGTCAGAACACCGACTTCCGGTAATCCAATCAACCACACCATGGAAGTTACCGTAGTGGATCTCGATGGTATCTCTTCGGTCCAGGCCAAGATCGGCAGACTCGCTCCCATAGGCCAGTCTGAGACCTGGATACTGCTTATGGACGACGGTTCCGGACCTGACAGGGTCGCCGGTGATGGCATCTACTCACTCTCATTCTCAGCCAGGTCCACTGTTAGCGAGGGGAACTTGACAGTATTGATCAGGGCGACCGACGTCTTCCAATCTATGACGCCCTCTGAAGAACAGCAGCACGTAATTGGCGTGGTCAAGGAGACTTCTGGAGGTTCTGGCGGCTCTTGGATAGTCGACCAGTCAATGGAATTGGTCATCGCTGCAATGGCCCTTCTACTCTTGTCTGGTCTGGGGGCATTCGCATACGCTTTGAGAAACTCCGAGCTCGAATGACACTGGTGCGAGTGCCGGGATTTGAACCCGGGTTCCCACGTTGGCAACGTGGGGTGATAACCGCTACACTACACTCGCGCAGTTCGCAGGAAACCAACATGGTTTTTCTAAGCGTCGGTATCGTTTGTTTCGAGTATTACAAGGCGTCCCATAATCCGGTTTGAGACTCCCCTGTAGAATTCCAAGTCCCTCCCTACTGGGTCCTCCAGACCCCAGTCCTCGTCCATTGGTATCGATGGACAGTGCACACCACAGCCCATGCTGATTGTCTTGTCAAACCCATTCAGGTCCACTGAATCCACTGATTTTGGATAGAGTCCCTCGGAATTCACGCCCATCTCCTCAAGTATCGCAATTGCATTTTCAGCGACCCTGTCTCCGGGATCCGTACCTGCAGAGACCGCTTCATGACCCCTATTCCTCGCCAGAGCTTCAGCTATCTGACTACGACAAGTGTTTCCGACGCAAACAAACAATAATCGCACGATTTTGGCTGCACCATGCTGTTATTTAAGAAATCCACAATAGCATCTTCAGACCCCTGAGGGGCAAGGAACAGGTTTGAAGTACACCCTTTACAGCCGCTAGATTATGGCTGATTCACCGATATCCCACCATCCAGCCGGTGACAGCAACGTGCCCGATGAGTCATCGGCATCCCACGAGCAACGGGCTCAGATGGAACAGACCTACCAGCAGATGCAGAGGAAAATGCGAATCAGCAAGATGGACGAGGAAATTACTCACAAGGTCATGGTTCTTTCTGGAAAGGGTGGCGTGGGCAAATCCACAGTAGCAACAGGACTCGCACTTTCACTGGCACGCCAAGGAAAGAAGGTGGGCCTCATGGACATAGACATCACGGGACCCAATGTACCCAAGATGCTAGGGCTGGAAGATGCCGAGCTGAATGTTGAAGATGGCCAAATTTTCCCCGTGATCGGGCCAAACGGTCTGAAGGTAATTTCCATGGCGTTCCTACTAGAAGACCCCGATAAGCCGGTCATCTGGCGCGGCCCAATCAAGCTTGGTGCCATTCAGCAGTTTATCGGGGATGTGGCATGGGGTGAGCTGGATGCCTTGGTAATCGACTTCCCCCCTGGAACCAGTGACGAGCCACTGACAGTGGGCCAGAATCTACCCGGGATTGATGGGGTTGTGATTGTCACCACCCCACAAGAAGTGGCCCTTCTCGACAGCCGCAAATCCATCAATTTCGCTAAGACCATCTCTGTTCCAGTCCTGGGGGTCATCGAGAACATGAGCGGATATACGATAAGGGGGGTTGCTCAACCCGGCACGATTGTTTCAATCGATGGTCCAGGGGGGATTCCAATCGAATGCACTTCCGATAATCAGGGTAATTGGGAGGTGACACTTGACATCTTCAAGTCGGGCGGTGGCGAGGAATCCTCCATCGATCTCGACGTCCCCTTCCTGGGTTCTCTGCCCTTCGACCCCGGAGTCGTTAGAGGGGGGGACGATGGGGTGCACAGAATCATCTCCGAACCAGAGGGCGAGACTGCAACGGCCTTTGACTCGGTTGTAAAGCGCGTTTTGGAAGAGTTGGAGGCGGGTTCCGACCAACCACTCAGAATAACCTGAGAAACCATCCAACATGCGTTGATTTGATGTCATAGACACTTCCCGAGAAGTACGAAAT
>Ga0066850_10000688_pt1 | contig 18076 bp, 5 predicted proteins | sample ETNtaG_4_FD_67282 | JGI IMG/M metagenome (GOLD analysis project Ga0066850, IMG submission 67282) | Marine microbial and viral communities from oxygen minimum zone, Eastern Pacific Ocean - ETNP201406SV67 | ecosystem: Environmental > Aquatic > Marine > Oceanic | place: Pacific Ocean: Eastern... | reverse complement strand
CAATTTCAGACACCGCATTTGGCCATTGTAGGAACTGGCCTAGCGATGGCAGTATCGATTCTTGTTCTACCTGTGCAGGATGTAGCAAAATTGGCATCAGGTTTTCAAATCATGATTTTCATTATCATCAATTTAGCAGTCATTGTCCTGAGAAGAGCATCGGTGGCCCATTCTTGGTACACGCCTGAATGGAAATCCCCACTATTTCCTTTCTTCCAAATCATGGGAATTATTGGCGGCGGGACGTTGGTCTATTTGATGGGTGAAAAGGCGATTATTGGTGCAGGAGTCTGCTGTGTAATAGGGCTGGTTACCTACTACTCATACGGAAAAGGGCATGCACATCATATGCTGACACCTTGGAGAACTGTACGTACCGAATTCACGAATGTAGATCAGTACGAGCGAGAGAAGAGGTGGTTGGTATTCCATGCTGCTGCAGACAAAACTCATCCTGACCATTTGACAGAGAGTGAATTCGTACACGCCATGGGCATCATCGCACCTCGTTTTGATGCATTCCACGTCCGCAATATGTTTCACGAAATTGATACCAGCGGAAATGGCGTTATAGATGTCGATGAATTCTTGGAAGGGATTCACGAGAACTTAGTGGAGCAGGAATAGGTCTGTTTTTGACGCCGTGCCATTGAAGGGTGATGCGCATCTCGCTATGCTCGGAGGACACGGTATGTCGGTTGCAGGGAAGGCAATGAAAATCACGACCAACACTCTTCAGGATATGAAGCAGGCTGGTGAGAAAATCACCATGTTGACTGCCTATGATTTCTCCATGGCTCGAATTCTTGATGCTGCTGGAATCGATGTCATCCTTGTGGGCGACTCTGCATCCAATGTGATGGCTGGAAATGATACTACAGTTCCAATCACACTTGACCAGATGATTTACCACGCCCAATGCGTGGTCAATGGAGTCAATCGCGCTCTCATCGTTTGCGATATGCCTTTTGGGACGTATCAGGGCGATTCAAAACAGGCATTGAACAGTGCCATCCGAATCATGAAGGAAAGTGGATCACACGCTGTCAAATTAGAGGGCGGGGCTGAAATTGTCGAATCTATTGAGAGGATTCTCACCGCTGGAATCCCTGTCATGGGTCATCTTGGCCTAACTCCACAATCAATCTACAAATTTGGAACCTACACTGTACGCGCACGTGAAGAAGAAGAAGCAAAGAAATTGATTGAGGATGCAAAGTTGCTTGAGAAAGCTGGATGTTTTGCCATTGTATTGGAAAAAATACCAGCCGACTTGGCAGCCAAGGTCACAGCGGCAGTGAACATCCCTACAATTGGAATTGGAGCCGGTGCTGATGTTGATGGACAGGTATTGGTCATCCACGATTTGATTGGATTGACACATGAATTCAACCCTCGCTTCTTGCGTAGATACCTCAACCTCTACGATGATATGACGCAAGCCGTCAAGGATTACATCGGTGACGTTCGAAGTTGTGATTTCCCCAATGATGAGGAACGTTATTCCTGATTCCAACCTTTCTCTTCGGTGTGACGCCATTCAGAGGGCCGTCCTTCACTATCAAAGTACCAACCATCAGCCCCAGGTGCTGTACCGGGCAGAGGTCGAAGAGTTTGTTCAGCAGAATCTCTAGGGCCATCACCTCGGCGATTTTCATATTGGATTTTCGCAAATGTTGCTGCTGCTGTGCTTAGAGTGTCAACCTCACCACCCCAACCACCAGACATCTCACCCCATTCATCATCAGTCTGAACCTCCGGTTCTGGTTCTAGTTCAGGTTCCGGTTCAGGTGTTGCCCAATCTTCTTCCACATTTTCTACGACTGCGATTGATTCAGGGGTTGGTTCAATTGTAGGTTGTAAGGCGGAAAATGGATCATAGGTTGTTGTTGGAGTTGACTGAACCATGACAGGTTGTACTGGAGGGGCAGAAACAACAGGAGGAAGGTGATGTTGTGTCGGAGGAGGGGGGTTTGGTACATTAGCAACTGGGGCAGCAATTTGAGGAGGGGGGGGGAGAGTGCCACCAAAGTCAATTGATCCGAGGGGTGGAGGGATATCTTCAGATTCCTGATTTTCTTCTTCAAGCAAATCTATTTCCTCTTCTATTCTAGAGCCAAGATGCTTGAATAATAGAACCAATATTGCTGATATTACAAGAATAATCAGAATGCTACTCGCGATGATGACCTGCGTATCGTTACCCCATCCAAACCAAGTTGAATGAACTGTGATGAAATCACTACCCTCTGCAGAACTACCACTTGAAGACTGTATTCGAGCATGGACGACCAATTCCCCAGGGGTATCCAAGTACAATGTCCAACCATTTTCATCACACTCAGCTTCCCCTGCATCTGTTGTTATGGTTGCAGAACACTGATGAATGGGCACTGGATAACCTGAGATATCAAATCCTGAAATTTCGAACTGCACTGTTGTACCTTGATCACCATCGGAAGGCAGTTCAATCTCTAGATGGTCTAGAGGGCCCTCTAAAACCTGAACGATGAGGATTCCTTGTGCTTGTCCGCCCTCTGAATTATTCAGAAAAACGTTGATACTGACATCACCCCTTCCTCCAGAGGTGTAGGTGTAGTGCCCGGTTCCACCTGCACTGGCATATTCAATCGTGCCTTGATTAATGCCCCACCCATCACCATCAATCGGAACATCCACAAGATATCGGTTGCCATTTATATCCACACCGTATAGAAGTAAATCTAGTGATAAACCTGTTACGATTTCAATAGGAGGAGTTGTAGGTGAACCATCTAACATTTCGATTTCAAGTGATACTGGAATTCCAGATAAGACTTCTACATCAATGGCTTGGACACGTCCAGCGGCCATGACTTGGATGGTATGTTGCCCTATTCGATCTGGGACGAAGGTGATGCCATCGCCATCGGGTACAATGGGGTCGGTACTACTCGGACCATCCGTAATTGACCAATTCCAACCATCCACAATTACCGCATTCCCAGCGGCATCAAATCCATCTGCTTCTAACAAATAGAAATCGCCAATGTGCATTTCTGTTGGAAGTTCATCTAGACTGATATGAGCCAATCTTCCAGATTCAATCGTGAGGGTTAAACTATCGGACATCCCATTTCCATCCTCAATTTGCACAGTCCAATCACCGATTAATCCAGCATCGAATACAATACATTCACCGATAAATGATGAAAGTGCTTCATTGGCTAGACTTCCAAGGGTTGACCATGTAGAATTTACATTCCACATATTGCCTCGTTGATCGGAATACTGGGCACAAAGATCGATTAAGTCATCAGAAGAAACAATGGCTGATTCATGCTGAATAATCAAGTCAACTGCGACACCTAGACTCACATTGAATGATGTGGACCCAGTCCAACCATCCCAATCCACAGATACTGTCATTTCACCAACCGGACCGGGGGTGAGAATTGGAGGTGTTCCATCATTAGGCAGGGAAATACCAACGTCATCAGGCAATAACCAGTTGGCGTAGGGAATATTGGGAATCCATCCATTTCCATTTTGATCACGAAGTAAGGGGGTAATCTCGAGTGTGTCATCTGCAGTCACATTGGATTGAGAAACACTCAATTCGAATGTAAGTGGAGCACCTGGTTGAACATTGACATCAAGAGTAGTTTGAACATCCCCATTACAAGCAGTCACAGTTTGTGGCCCAACCATTTGTGGTGACCAACGCGCTTGGCCACCACCAAAGTTCTGTATGGTACCCGAAGATGTTGTCCAAGCGATTGGTACGTTCCCTAATTCGTTTCCAGCAGAATTGTATGCAGTTGCTGAGATATTCAATGCCTGATCTGCTGGCATAGAAAGTGGACCCCCTGGATTAATGGTGATATGGTGTACTGATGGATTTTCTGCAGCCGAACACGAGCGGGCGGAAGTGTCCCCACTAACAACTACAGAGAATGAAGTGAGAATAAGCAGAGTTAGCAAAAAAGTGCGGCGAATCATTTCACTCGACTCCATTGACCATCGGCACCGACCTGCCAATATTGGGATTCACCTTGTGCGGTTTGATACCATCCAGTTTGTCCTTGAACTGTGCCATCCATTGCTTGTAATACACCACTGGATTGTGTTACTTTCTCGACGGGAGTTGACTGGGATTTCAGAGACAATTTTTCGGTTTCATCCTGTATTTCCCGGATTCGTTGCTGTCGCCTCTGATGACTCAATCTCCTACGATTTCGTCTAGATGATGGCATAACTGTGGTTGAATCTGAGGATGAAGGGATGTCATCGGAAGATTCGGGACTTGGCGGAATAATATCATATTCATCATCCCAATGTGGTTCTTCCACTTTATTTTTCCGAACAATATGCAAAAGTAAACCAATCAATAAACCAGCGACTACGAAGCCACCAAGTAGCATTTGTCCGCCAGTACTACTTGTCAATCTATCAATTCCAGTAGGTTCCACGTCAACGTAAGTTACAGCAGTCCACTCAAGATACCTGACAGTAACTTCTTGTTCATTGCCCGGATGTTGTAATTCGAGATACCAATAGGGACCCACATCATGTCGAACAGGCCCCACATCAGTATAGAACTCAAATTGAGAAATTTGAACTGGCACGACGTTTCCCCCATAATCAACAAGGTTGACTTCTAGAGAAAAGGTACTACCTTGTTCACCAGTTCCACCGTGTTGTGCGATTCGTAGGGAACGAGCCTCTCCAATTCGAACCTGAAGTGTGAAATTACCTCTAGCAGAACCATTTTCTGCTTCAATATTCCAAATTCCTTCACCTAGTCCCGTTGCATCGTAAACACCAATTTCTGTAGATTCAGTAATTTCAATCGAATTGTAAGGATGACTCCATGTAACGGGACACGGTGCTTGATTACCAGCTAAATCTTCTGCGAATGTAATGATTTGGAAAACATCACCGCTGTTTGTAGTTCCCATTGATGAAAGTGTGACTTCTATTTCTATTCGATGTGGAGCCCCCTGTTCAACATAAATTCTGGAACGGGCACTTCGTCCGGCAGCTTCGACTTCAATGAGATGATCACCAGTCGTCATGGGTTGCCAAACTCCACCTGAAAGGCGTAATTGTGGTGTGGAATCCTCACCGTCAACAGTCCAATTCAATTGTACGTCTTCGATGATATTTCCATCTGCATCTCTAAGTTCAGGTTCTAAGTCCATCGAATCATCTGACGAGATAGTTGTGCCATCACCTGCCAATGTAATTTGTGCGAGACGACCGGGGTGGACCTCAATTGACAAAACAGCACTGAATGAACCACCTTGCCCTGAGTGATTTGCAGTTATCGTCCATGTTCCGACAAGACCTCCAATGAACTTGACGCCATCTACATTGGAAACAAGGGAGTCTGAAACTTCAATTTCATTTACATTCCATTCAGCCGAAATTGGCCAACGATTACCACGACTATCTTCCGCTTGAAGAATGAGAGTTGTTTCCCCGTCCGCAGTAAGAATATCATGTTCAGCATCAATCCAAACACGTGAAATCTCACCATTTACAACTGTGAGATCCAACCATGTTTCAACACCTTCTGCCTGTGCAGAAATTCGCCACGTGCCTGCTTGGCTGGGCAACCATTCTACGAAATTACCGTTAATTCTGAAGTTTCCATTTTCTGCAGACCAATTTTCGAGTGGTAACAGAACAGATACGTTGTTTCCAACACGATCGTGCCATCGTAAATCGAGGGGCAGTGCTTCGTCAGCGCTAATTGGACGATTCGGGTCAATTATTTCCAATGAATTGACCAAACCTGGCTCAACGGTTACCCAACCAGTTCCATTGGCACCAACTCCACTTGTGACATTAATTTGCCAAGTTCCAACCTCTTGACCAACATAGTACCCAGCAGAATCGATTGAACCTCGTTCTACAGACCAATCAAGACCTGCTGCTGACGAAAGGGGTAACAAATTCCCAAGGCGATCTTCAACCTCTGCATGGAATTGAGTCCCGACTCCGGCACGGGCAGTCAACCCATCTGGTAGAATGATGTTGGCTGCCCCACCCACATCTACACTGACATTGGAAATGGCAACATGGCCACCCCATTGGGCTGCAATCGTATGATTACCGATTTCTGTCGGCGTGTATTGACCTGTGTTATCGATTAGACCCGAGGATGCTGACCAAATGAAATTCAGATTGGGGACTGGGTTTCCATTTTGGTCAATTCCATGTGCTATGATAGGGATGATGTCGTCAATTGTTATCGAATAATTTTCATGGGCCATTGCCAATCCGAGTGGAGATCCTGGCCGAATGAGAACTTCTTGACTATCAACAACACCTCCACCATCTGCACCGATGGTGATAATTCCTGATTGGAAAGGGGAAAAATGACCACTGCCGTCAATTGACCCAGATGTAGTAGACCACGAAATAGCGGCATTGATGGTCGAACCTCTTTCTGAACGAATCTGACCCGAGAAATCTAGGGTGCTATCCGCATCGGAAATTCCGAATTTTGGTTGAATATCAATCCATGATGGTGAGGCGCTCAGAGTGGTAGGGGATGCCCATCTGAATGTGATTTCTAAAACAGGACGATGGGAAGGCAATGGGGATTCAGATGAGTGGAATGATGCGACACCCATGTCACTTCCGAATCCAGGAGTTAGAAGAATGCCTGCACGAGAATCTTGACCATTGATTTGGCGATATTGGGCAAGCTCAACTGCCTGTGTCACTTCAAAATCAACAGACGAGGTGTTTGAATAAATGGATTGACGGTCCTGCCAAGAACCACTGTCCATGTTCCCCAGTGCCCCAGGAACAGACCATTGTGAGTTGAGATTACGTGAAATCCAAGTCACATCATCTAATACCCAATCCTCCCTAAGAAGGGTCCATGCTTGTGCATCTACCACCCCAGAGGTCACATCTAGATGCAAACGAATTGATGCGTTCTCAATTGTTGTGTTTGTAGGAAATCCTTCGGCATCGAGATCAACACCCAATAATCCAATGCGAGTTTCCTGTTGTTCAGCAGTCCAGCCAACTTCAAACCGTGAGAGTGAATCTTTGTTTAAGGTGACATTGCCACTGTCGAGAGTGGTATCCATTCCGATTGAATAAGTGACTGTCCATGTTCCATCGCCATTGTCGGTTAACGAACTATTGGTCTCAAACGATGAGGGGGGGCCACTCAAATTGGATGGCTGTGGCGATATACCCAAAAAAAGTTGCAAGACCAGTAAGATGGTGAGAAGTAACGCCGCCCCTCGACATCGACTCTCGACTCGCATCAAACCGTGACAGAACTCATGGGACTTGAATGACCCGCCAGACCGTCCGCCTATGGCGGACGGTCAAATCATCAAGAAACCGATTATTCAGTCCACTCTGTCCAGTCATCCATATCGGGGTCTCGATACCACCAGGCACCTTCATCATCTTGCCACCATTCAGTGCCATCCTCATCAACTCGATAGTTGGGGTCTTCTTCTGAAGTGTATTCTTCCTGAGGTTCTGGTTCTGAATATGATTCAGTTGTAGGAATTGGTGTTGAGGGTGGTGTTGAGGCGGCATAATCATCGTCATCTTCGTAAAGGTCGTCATCGTACTCATCATCACTTTCACCACGACGAATTAGGATTGCGACAACAACAACGACCCCAAGCAATAAGACCACTGCGGCAGATAATACAATCCATGATACTGGAGCTGTGGCCTCAAACCATCCTGCAACAGTACCATCAACTGAAATTTCGACTTCATCGCAAGAATTTATTCCAGTCCCAACACCATCAGCACATACTGTAATTGTGTTCATTCCCGGGTTTAGCATATAGACTTCTGAACTTGTATCAGTTCCTTCTGTGTACACATTCAAACTATCAGAAACATCATCTTCTACCAAGGTGATAATTACTGGAATTTGGTTTCCATAGCGATCAAAACCTTCGATTGACAAAGTAACAACGGCTTGCTGCTGAACTGTTAGGGTAGTACCCGTAACTGTCCCTGGTGAACTCGCATTTGCATTTAGTAAGAACAAGGTTCCATAATCAACAGTTACATTCCAAGTTCCAGAACAGGAACATGAATCGGCACTGTAGGATAATTCGTATACTTGATTAATGGCACCGTAGAATCTGAAATTGCCGATATCCACCAGTTCATTTACACCAGCAAGACGTACGTCTAAATCAACAAATCCAAGACTTGAACTTGTCCAAACGACATCATTGGTTTGATATTCGTTTCCATCCGCATCTTGAACCCATATCTCAACAAGTGGATAATCTCCGGCTGTGATTCGAGTATCCTTATGATTAACGAGGTCCGTATCAGATATTTCATCGTCGAATGATTTGAATGCCTTGTGCCAAATGTTTGCAACTTGTCCCCAGGTGACATTGATGATTGTCATTGCTTGAACATTATTGGGACCAAATGCACAGATTGTGTATTCTCCAACCATCGTGTCATCATTATCTCCCCAAACATATCCTGAATTTCGCATTGACAATGTGATGTCTTCCCAAGCCGAATTAGACGTGGAACAAACGGAAGGTGCTGGGGTCGAATCGGCATTCATTCGATAGAACTGTAACCATTGTAACGAATCTACTGGCAAATCATTGCTGTATAAATCGATAGCAATGGGACTCAAATCATACGTGTCGTCAGCTGTATAGCCCTCTAACACATCATCTGCCAAGGTGATGCTGTCCAAGGAACCGGGCAATACGGTGATGGTTACAGTAGTACCTATTGAAGCAATTTCACCATCTGTGTAGTAAACGTAGAACTCGGTAATTCCTACAGTAGTTGCTAGGAAATCTGCGGATGTACCACCTGGTGTTAACGAATCCAGTGCTGGCCATTCGCCCACAACTGGCCACGAATTGCCATCAGAATCTGATGCTCGACAATTTAGAGTACCAGTCTCGCCACTAACTAGGGTAAATGTGGAGGATAGGACTTCAAGTGTATCGGCAGTCCCATGTGTTACAAGCATCGGAATAGTAACTTCGTATCCTTCAAGTGTCGCCTTGACCCAAGATGTACCCTGCGCTGCGGCATCCCATGTGATGGGGGAACCTGTATTTATGGCACCAGAATACATGGTCCATCCCGAAAGGGGCAAGTCAATTGATTCGCGATTTCCTTGAACGTCAATTCGAATCACATTGAATGATACAGAATCATCTGCAGTCACGCCAATACTGTCCATTGTAGGTGAACTTGTGACAATGATTGTATTGCTCGGCCCAATAGCAGTCACTTCCAATTCATCGATGTCACCGTATGAGACGTCAATTGTTCGGGTACCCTGTATACCAAGGTCGCTGTCGACAGTGATATTCCAGGTTCCAATTTGATCACCTGTGAATGCACCAGTCACACTTTCCATCATACCGTTTTCAGCACTCCATGTCAGAATTCCAGAAGTACTGCGATCTTTCTGGTTTCCTTTTTGGTCGAAAATATCAATGTCCAATGTGGTCGTATTCCCAGCCTCAATCATACTATCTCCAGTAATGACAAAATATGCAGGCACACCTGAATTGACTGTGATTTCAATTGATACGGATTGCGCTCCCCATGAGACATTCATCCACTGTGTACCTACCGTCCACGGTAACCAACTCACTGTTCCCGTTGGTGTTGTAATCGAATAATCCATTGTAGCCGAGTTGTATGTCAGGCCTTGTGAAAACGACCCATTTGTGATGGTAATCGTAATGACTTCACCTGGTACTACGTTTCCATTTGCATCAATAACTGACAAAATGGTCATGTCGAAGGTTTCGTCAGCTGTTAGTATAATCGCCAAAGGTACGACTACGAGCGAAATCGGAGTACCTGCAGTGACTGTGATATTGACTGATTCTACAACTTGACCATAGGCTGCTGATATGGTTACAATTCCGGTATTATCTGGTGTGAAATATCCACTAGAATCAATGGTTCCATCCGTGGCAGACCATGATACGTCTCCAGCAAGAGTGCTGCCCGTGGAATCAAGCAATGAGCCAGAGAATTGCACACCAGTATCTGAATCAGTTGTTGTGGGGCCAGAAAGGCTGATTGAATCAACAAGTGTGTAGTTGAAATGGAGCATAGGCTTGTTCGATGAAACAGATTCACTAGATTTGATGTCAATCAACATGTGTCCTGCATTTGTTGCTCCCATAATCACAATGGTTAGTGTTCCATTCATGGTTGTCATTGCACCGCTAACATCGAAGTGTAGCCACCCTCCAGTGAAGGTACTCATCACTCGAACTGTATCAAGTGGAGTTGCGATGTAATCAGAGCCAGATTGCATTCCCGCTGTGGTCCAATTTGCACCTGTTGCAGCAGAGTTCCATGTTGCACCACCCTCTTCATAATTTGGATTAATGACTGCAAAAGCAGTAAGGTCCAGATAATTGGCCAAGCTGTATTGGCTGATTTGATCAGCATAAATGGATAGTTGTGCAGAGTGTGTATTGACTGGTAATTGGCCCAAGGGTGCCATTTGTCCCATGTCAATTTCATACAAACCATAGCACCGGTTTACAGCTACAGATTCACATCCAGTTCCAATGTGGACCGTGCTATCTGAACCATGTGCTGAATTTGCAGAACCCTCACTCATGAACGTGTCCCAAATGGGTACATGACCAAGTATCTCAACATCTGAACCTTCTTGGATTTCGATGCTGTAAACGTGATTTCCAGCATAGGTGATGTCGGGGTTCCCAATGCCAAATGTCCATGGGACCGAGGTGGGCCCAGGTACTGAGCCATTCAGAGCCTGTACTGACCAGGTGTAAATTTCACCAGTAGCCATATCAAATCCAGGAGTCCATGTTGAAGGAGTTGCGGCTGTGGCCCCCAAGTTAAATCCAGAATTGCTGTTCGAATCCCATGACTTGTATGTATGTGATTCACTTGCATTACTCAGTATCAGGACATATCCAGATGCATCTCCAAGTGTATCCCAAGTCAATACCGGTCGTGCATCAATACCCAACGTGTGTTGTCCTACATCGTAGACGACCTCCAATTGCTCTGGTGAAATTAGTGACACCTGAGCAGGTGAAGTTGCATTGTTTGGATTGTCAACATAATCAACAACCAATTCAGGTGCATAAACACTTGATCCTTCGGCGGAATTGAAGTAGACTGTTCCGGACCAACTGGTCTGCAATCCCATGTTCATCATACCACTACTGGACCATGCGTTGCGAGCAATGCTGGTTACATCCCATTCGTACCATACTCCAGAGGAGGTACCCGTAGAAGTCATCGAAGAAGATACGTTTGTGCTACACTGTGTGTTCGGATTGTAATTGTTCCACGTCACACTAGATTCTGTAAATCCAGAACAATCGTGAATGGCAATACTATGTGCACCCGTTCCTGAAACGCCCGTGACATACATTCGCAGCGTAACCGAAGTGGGTAACATGGTTGCTGGATATGGGTACTCTGCCAAATCAACTGAGACCAAACCGACGGCATCGTGAGCAGAATCAGCGGGGTCCAAACCCACTGCAATGCTCGTTCCTGAACCGTAATTCGTTGTCTGTCCAAATGTATTGGATGTAACATATGAATCAGCCATGGATGGTAAAATCCCTGTGTCAACGAACACAGCACCACGTTGCATTGTCACAGTGTAATTCCCTGCACCATCATCGCTGCCTTGAGAATCAGGTACACGGGCTTGGAATGGAGTGGACCAATTACTGTAGACGCCATCTTGCACAGCGCGAATCCGCAGATGGTTCCAATGATCACCTTGCGCTGTAATCGCAGGAACGTTCATCGTCAAATTGGCCAAATCAAAGCTGATGTTGCCTCCCCATGTGGTTGAATCACTCGAATCGAAAATCGCTGTATCAATTGTGAATCTATCATTGGTTGCATATTGAATCTGCCAAGCATCAATGTTGCTTGCGGCAGGATGGTTCCATTGGGAGGCGAGAGGGTCGTCTGGGGTCGGCCTCAAAGCATTCGCATCCCAGGCTGTGAATGGACTGTTTGCCGTCAGCGATGTATCCCATGAAGGTGCTGTGGTCACGGATTGTGTACCTGCACGATAGGTGATGTTGAGCATGGGTCTGAACGACTGATAGGTACCTGTTGCATCCTCTTGGATGAAAGAGTGTCGTGCGTAGAGGTTGGGGTCTTCAGAAGCGAATAGAAGATTGAGAACATCTGAACCGCTGCTGCGCGCGTACTGCATCAAGTGTGTGACATTCCACGAATACCAGCCATTGCTGGTCACATCAGTTGTACTGATGGGCATATCCACATCATTTGCACCATTTGCACCCGCGACCTGCCATGTGTTGTTGGTAGCACAAGAGTTCCATGTGACGCTGCCTTCAACCCAAGAACAGTGTACATTGGAGACTGAAATTCCGGTGTCGTAGTTGCTGGATCCAGCATATCGATACATCTCAACATGTGCCTCAAGCACCTGCCATGGATTATTGTCCATAATCGGTACATTGGATATATCAAATCGCAATAGTGAACGAGATTCGTGGCCTGCATTCGTACATCCAGGTCCGCCACTGGAAGCACCGACATGCAAGAATTGGTTTGCAGTATTTCCGTATACCGTATTTGGGTTGCAGGAATCGATGTATGCACCTTGCGCAACATCATAGGTTCCTGTAGCAGAGTATGCATTTCCATTCGTCATTGAAGCCCAATAATCAGTGCTGTTGATTGCGCCACCCATGTCCTTTGGAACAATGAAATTTTCAAGCGCTGAACGTGGACCATACATTCCATCTTGAATCGGTTGAATCATCCATGAATATCCTTCATCGTGATCGAGGGCAATGGATGGTGTGGATACTGTCATATTTGTCATATCAAAAATACAGACCGAACCGCAGGTTCGGCTGTCTAAGACGGCTACGCCGCCCCAAGGGCCATCATCCGTCAAGTATCCGAAAAAGCGCCAGTCCGTGACATTGGACGCGGCTGGATAACTCCATGAGTACAGCGGAGTATCCTCAGTAGACATTGAAGGGAAATCCCACAGAATTTCGCCATTCACGGGATAGACAATGGTCGCCGCTTGCGTCGGTGGTGTAGCGGTACCATTCTGCCAAATCAGAGAGAGTTCGGGTTCATTGGCATCAAACTGAGTTTCGGTACTGGCCAGTACAATTTGATCATTGGAATTTGCCTCGACACTGAGCATCAATCCCACACTGTCATTACCACGAGCAATGGCGGCTTGGACAATTTCAGAGATGTCTAGGACCATTCGAGTACTGGCTGCTTGGTCGATAACACCATCAACCCATTCTGAACGATCTTGAACGCCTGAACCACCGAGATTACTCCAATTTGTAGTGCCATCATAGGTGAGTCCTGTGGCTGAAGAATCCCAATCTTGTAGGGTTTCAAATATTGCAATTGCAGGTGCACTTGAGTTGTTGGTCAAGACTTGGAAACTGATAGATGCACCGAGCAATTTCGCATTAGAGGGATGTGGTAGTGCACCGATTCCATCGATTGGAATCTCGATGAGAGCACTCGATGTTCCTGAAATGAAGAGGGTGTCTTCATCGGCGTGAGTATCATTCAAACTTGAGGAAGCCCAAGAAATCCATGTATCGGTAAACAAAGGCATGCTACCATCAGACAAAATATCTCCATGACCCATATTGACTTTGTATGTGTCCGAATCAATCTGGTTTACATCCAAATCAGGAATGACAAAACTGGTGCCTGCTGTCCACAAGCCAATTTGACCGCTCGCTGAAATACCGCGTGCGCGCCAATAGAATTCTTCACCTGCGCTGAGATCATTTGCAAATGTGAACGATGTTCCACTGAATGAACTAGTGTCAATCCAAGATGAGAATGTTAGGAGGGTGCTGGAAATGAAACTATTGTCTCCGTCTACCTGTACCTGCCATGCGTTTGCAACTGTTGCACCGGTTTCATTCCAAGCGAGTGTTGGGGTCTGATCCACAGCAAAGGTGTGATCACCACTTAGAATCCATTCACCATTTGCAGGTGACATGTCAATTGGAACATTGGGGGCTGCATTCGAACCATTGGTGTAGATGATGACGAGTTCGGGTATTGAACTACCACCTCTATCATAGAAAGAAACTCCATTCCAACTATCCGATGTCAGGATGAAATCAACCTGTGAATCGGTGCGCATAGCGCTTTGCACTGCTGCCGTCACGTTCCACTCATACCAAGTGTTGTCAGCATCGATATCTGTGGTGTCTAGTGCTTGGACACGCTCATTTCCACTGGCTCCAGGAGCATTCCACGGAGTCACGCTATCAGTCGTGTTCCAAGTCGCATAGTCTTCTTTCCAATCGTGTTCACTACTCTCATACATCGTCATAGGAATCGCAAAACTACCGATTCCCGATGTCTGAAGTGTTCGTAGACGCATTGTCGCTGAGATGATTGCCAAACCATCAGGCATTGCGTGGCTGCTCAAATCACAGCCGACCAATACGACCTGATTGTCAGAAACCGAGAGATCCTGACCATCTAGATTCATGTTGGATGCTAAGCCACCTTCAATAGTCAAATCAGAACAATCAGGCAAATCGTTCGTACTCTGGGAAGTTCCATTTCCATGGCGATAACGAAGTTCGTGTTCACCACCACCCAAACTGGTCGAGTTGATTTCTGAAATCAAGAATGAGGAGGAGGCCCAAGGTCCCTGCTCGCCATCTTCAATCATCAACATTCGCCATTCGTATGAATGACCCCAGTCAAGATTCCACGAAGAGGGGACGGTGTACTCGCCATTTGCCAAATCAAATCCACCATCTGAACGGCTATCGACAGTCAATGGAATTGAATCTAAAGCACCCTCAGGGAATAGTTGAAGGATGACATCTGCTGCATTTCCATTGCTATTGGTTACAACTGTAGGATCCCATGTAATTGTGGGTGTTCTTGTACTTTGTAATTCCCAAGAAACCACATCCCATGCAGCACTTCCGTCAGCAGGAGTAAACACGTCAGCATCTGATGTAGATACTGAATCGCCCCAAGAATAAGTTATGTCAAGATGTGGTCGGTAAGAAAATGGTTCATCACCGGTAGCAATCTCAACTTCTTCTCCAGCACCTCCGGAACCAACGACTATGAAATCCAAATCCCCAGTATGCCCATTCCTCAGATATTCCTGGACATAGGAGGTGGCGTCGAAAGTAAATGTGGATGTCCCAGATTGATTTCCGTCTACGGTACCAACAATCGATTCAGTAGATTGTGGTAATCCACCAGAGGCCCAGGCATATCCGTTGCTACTGTTGTCATAATTTAGTTCAGAAAATACGTGGCCTGTGTTTGAATCCATCATTAATACAGAGATGAGTGGCTCACCGGTTCGATCTGTACGACGGAGATTGAGGGTTGCTTCATGGATTGTGACGTTGTCGTGTATGGGCACTTGTTCCATATTGACACGGATGAAGGCGTGCATATTGCCTTCTGTTGAATTATTAGAATGACCTACCCTCATACGAAAGTCATCATTCCCATTGTAGGATGTATTATTCTCCATCACCCATGTGTCATGAACGGTTCCAAAACCAAGATTCACGCTGTCATTGCGCAGGAGAATCTCTGCTTGTCCCTGTCCATTCAATGTACCAATTTCTGCGGTCAAACCAAAGTAACCTTCTACCCACGGGCCTAGGATTGAGTTGTTCATTGAACGCATTCGGAAGTAAACCCATGTTCCATTCAACAAATCAGCGTCATTGGCAGGAGTGATGAATTCTTCATTACTCATTGAGAAGTCACCTGAATTGTCCCATGAATTCCAAATTCTTGTCTCATCTTCTGCAGAACGGAAATCCGCCCCAGATGAAAGTTGGACTTCAATATGGCTAGAGGACAGGTTTTCCCATGAAATCGTGGGACTGTAATCTGGCATGATGAGTAAATCTGAGGCATCAGCTAGAATCTCACCGTCTTCAGGGCCTTCAATCAGTACACTGCCTTGTGCAGGCGCTGAACCCAATGTGTACTCAAAATCAATCGCTGGGCGCCGTACTGATGTTGGGTGTTCACTTGAAGCACAAAAGACAGGCATGCCTACAGCGGAAATGACGATGCTGAGGTTAGTGTCGCCATTTCGCAAAGCATCCTGAACCAATGATGTTAGATTCAGACTGAGGACACGATACTGGTTGTTACTTGTGATTGAAATGAATTCACCCGGTTCCCAATTTCCACGATCAGTACCAACACCTTCCACCCCGGACACATTCCAATTTGTCCCTGTATCACTAACGTTGTGGGTGGCATTTGCTTCATCGAAATCTGTTAACAAGCGAGCAGGGTATAGGACTGTGTCTCCGGTATCAAGCGCAGATAATTTTTGACATCTAAGTTCTAGAATTGCATTACTAACGACTGCGGTAGTGGGCAACACACCACCATCGCTCAGAGTTAGGGGGATATTCGCCAACATACGAGCATTTGTGAAAATTGGAAAGTCTCCAATCAAGAGATTTTGGGCATTTCCATAGTTCGTACTCGGTTGACTTGAGTTCGTCTGTGTATCGGTTGACAGTGAATCACTTGCTGTCAAAAACCGTTGCACTGGAGCCTCGTCCAAACTCGATTCATTGTCAATTATCTGTATCCATGTGCTGAATAGCATCAAGCTCACCATCAGGATTGCTCCAGTTGTTGAACTCCAGTTCCTCTCTCCGCTCGTCATGGGCCTCACGTGAGGACGTACCAATCTACTGTTAAGGAGTTGCGGTTCATCGACCATACTACGTATGGTCAATGATAAACCCATTTTCAAGGAAATCAATACATGGGATAGGTTCATTGACGCCCGTCGGAAACGAAGTCCCGATTCGTATGTCGAAAATGTGGGTTGAGAAGCATCGGCCCCGCACCGTTCGTGATATTCGAGGTCAAGCAGCCACTGTTGAAAGGTTGGCAGCCTATGGCGAAGGAGGGACCTTTCCTCACTTACTTTTTGCCGGTCCCCCTGGCACTGGAAAGACAACTGCTGCACTAGCCCTTTGTTCTGATGTATTCGGTGAAAGATCCAGTGAAAACCTATTGGAAATGAATGCAAGTGATGAAAGAAAACTTGAGAGCATTCGAACCAAAGTCAAGCAATTTGCTCGCACGAGTCCACTCGGGGCTGACTTCAAGGTAATCTTCCTAGATGAGGCTGATGCACTCACCGCGGATGCGCAGGGTGCCCTTAGACGAATTATGGAACAATATTCTGAGACCTGTCGATTCATATTATCCTGTAATTATTCATCAAAAATCATTGAACCCATTCAATCCCGTTGTGCCGTATTCCGATTCAGGCCACTGGCTGACGACCAAGTGCGAATGCAAATTCAAAGTGTCTCCGAATCTGAAGGGATCAAATTAGACGAAGATGCCTGTGAAGCAATCGTTCATGTGAGCCTTGGCGACCTCAGAAGAGCAATTACTGCCTTACAAGTCAGTGCAAGTTTGGATTCGCACGTTACACGCGCCCTAATCTATGAGACAACTGCAACTGCACCACCAGAAGAATTACATGGCTATCTTCTAGCATGCAAGGAAGATGGATTCCATCCAGCTCGTAGGCGTCTTCGCTCAATTCTCGATCAATTCGGATTGGCGGGTACTGATTTAGTGAATCAACTCCATCGTGCATTGTATGATGCAGAATTTCTTAGTGAAACTCAGAAACTTGAGATTACTGAGATGATGGCACTCATTGATTTCCGTCTTGTCGAAGGCGGTGGTGAAGCACTACAACTTGATTCAATGACCGCTTCAATTTGTTCGAAGCTATCGGCCTAATCAACCCCAGGCTGGAACAAGCAATTCGGCGTTATCACGAATCGCTTCCTCGCACAGCCCACTTGCCTTTTCCCTTAATCTAATCACAGTTGTTTGTGATTCAATTCGGGCTCGCCTTGAGGCACGGATAAGTGGTGCCAATGGTGTCCAGCATAGAAGGTCTGCTGCGACACCTATCTTTCTTCGAATTGCGCGTGTTGTGAGCAATTCCATCATTTCGGTCAATCGTTCTAATGTATTTTCATTCAGCATATTGCATCCCTTGTAG
>Ga0066850_10000687_pt1 | contig 18085 bp, 7 predicted proteins | sample ETNtaG_4_FD_67282 | JGI IMG/M metagenome (GOLD analysis project Ga0066850, IMG submission 67282) | Marine microbial and viral communities from oxygen minimum zone, Eastern Pacific Ocean - ETNP201406SV67 | ecosystem: Environmental > Aquatic > Marine > Oceanic | place: Pacific Ocean: Eastern... | reverse complement strand
TTGAGCGCTTGGAAGAACAGTACGTCTGGTTATGCGCCTGTCTCGAATACATATGCACACGTGTCCATTTATCTGAGCCTGCCAGTCACGATCACTACTGATCGGTCCAATTACACAGAAGGGGATACAATCAATGTGAACGTTAGCGTCAGCAATCTCACACTGAACACCGCGTATACTATGGAGGCATGGAGGGGATCTGTGAAATATTACCGAAACTGGACCGCATATCAGAACTCGAGTACTGAACAATTCAATTTCACTGCTACAATGCCATCATGGTGGCCCAGCACATTTGGTTCATATAACCAGTACATATCTGTTCGAATCTTAACAGTGAACAGTTCCACGCCGACATATCACACATCAGTCAGTGTCAGTGCTTCGAACAGCACGACAACGCCGGTGCCATGGGTGCAGGCGAACACCTCATCGACCAGTTACACGAACGGCAGTACTGTGCGGGCGTGGATCGGTTCATACAATCTGACTAACGGCACGAACTACTCCTTGGAATGGGACCTTGCCAAGGATCACATGGCGGTCTTCACGTCAGTTGATTCAGGCTGGTTCAACTGGACCGCATACGGCAGTTACAGTGGCGAGTCCCTCAACTGGACTGGATTGGGCGTTGGGTGGTATTGTCTTGATGTTGAACTGTATCAAATCCACAGCAACGGTAGCAGTTCCTGGCCTCCGGCGACCGCGACGTCCTGTTTCAGCGTCACGGCCTCGAACAACACGACGGTATCTGATCCGGTGCCATGGGTGCAGACTAACACCTCATCAACCAGTTACACGAACGACAGTACTGTATGGGCATGGGTTGATTCACACAACCTGACTATCGGCACGAACTACTCCTTGGAGTGGACGCTCTCTATGGACACTGGTCAAGGCCTCGGTACTATCGTGGACTACGGGCAGTTCAACTGGACAGCATACTACAATTCGAGTTACGAATCGCTCAACTGGAGCGGATTGATGAGTGGATACTACTACTGTCTCGATGTGAATCTATATCGAATCGACAACAACAGCCCGATGTTCTATTGGTTTGACTCAGATTGGTCCTGTTTCAGCGTCACGGCCTCGAACGACACGACACCTCCGTCACCAAGTGTGGTTGCCGGGACCGATTGGACCAACTACACAGAGGGCGATGTCATACGAGCGACAATCGATTCACATGATCTTGTGATTGGAACGAATTACTCGGTCGTATGGCGATTAGAGAGCCCACCAGGGTTCTGGTTGGAACTCAGGGATGATTCAGGTGACGACATGGTGAACTGGACGGCGTGGCAGAACTCGAGTAAGGAATATTCGAACTGGACGGGTCTGGATGAAGGATGGTACTGCTTCGTGGTCGACCTGTATCACGTGGCAGATGACTACCGGGCAACTCTGCTCAATTCGGATGCCGCCTGCTTTGTTGTGAGTAACGGCACTCAGACAAATGATTTCGATGGCGATGGACTCGACGATGCTGTCGACGATGATGACGACAATGATGGGGTCAATGATGTGATGGATGCATTCCCGTTGGACCCGGATGAATGGGCAGACCTAGATGGTGATGGGATAGGTGACAACGCAGATCCTGATGACGATGGAGATGGAGCCAATGATTCAGTCGATGCCTTCCCATACAATGGGTCTGAACAGGCTGATGCAGATGGCGATGGTATGGGCGATAACATCGACCAATGTGACGACACACCATCTGGAACACCGATCCTCAGCAATGGATGTCATTCACCAGTGGTCACCAGCACACCGGACAACATCACCGTGAATGCGACATTGGCTCCAGTGATGACCGCTGGACAGACCGGTGTGCCCAGTATGTTCGTACTCGGTATCTCGGTGAGCAACCCAGATGGATGGGAAGGAGCACATGTCAACTGGCACGTCGAGGCGCCTGCCTCTACAGGTGAAAATTACGCGCTCACGGATGTCGGAGGCCACCTACTGATAGAGTCGAGTGGTGCTCTTCTTGACCAGAATTTCGAGCTGTCGGAAGTCCATGCTGGCTCGCTTTGTCTTTACTGGAATCTCTACTCAAGCAACCAGAGTTCCAACATGACCGATCAAGGATACACCTGCGTTACGGTTTCTGGAGAAGAGAATACCACCAGCGAGCCAACGAATCTGCCACCGACCTGTGCAATCCACGCACCACTGATCAGTGCAGGACTTGTGACAACAGATGCACCGGCTATTGCTAACCTCGTATCCGGTACTGTCGAGACAGTGACACTCGTACGAGGGACATACTACGCCATCGCAAAGTGTACGGATCCCGATGGTGATGTAGTCAATGTCACGGTGAACGGCCTGTCCTACGAAGGTACCGAAGTCATGGGTTATGCCGTGTTCACCATCGATGAGACCCTGTCCATGATCCAAGTGAGTGTCTTGGCCAGTGACGGAATAAACACATTGAGTGGACTGTTCACCATCCAACTCGATTTCGCTAGTACCAACAGTACTGGAAGTGGAAATACGACTGGAAGTTCGGATGCTGCTGGAGAGAGTGGGGCGGGAGGATTCGTGCCCGCAGTAGGACTGTTACCAACTCTGATGATGGGGCTTGCTGCAGCACTGTTAGCCAGCCGGCGCAGAAAGCAGGACGACGAGCACGATGCATGACATCATCTTGAAGCGATTTGAACAACCTGACGAGTTCCGTGAATTTGAGAAAGGGACATTCGAAGTCATTCATTTCGAAGGAATGACGATTGGGCGAGCCACCTACGAGCCTGGCTGGAAGTGGTCGGTGGATGTGTCCCCTCTGACGGGTACGGATTTCTGCGAGGTCGAACATCTTGGCATGGTGCTGGAAGGTCATGCAACCTGTGCGTTCAAGGACGGTGAGGTGTACACTTTGGACCCAGGTGATCTGTTCTACATCGGCCCTGAGCCGCATGACAGTTGGGTTGTGGGTGACAAAAAGTACGTCTCACTGCACTTCCAAGGTGCTGAGAAGTACGCTGGCCAAAACTGATGAACAATAATTGAACACTCAATCATCAGTCGTGTATCCAATGGTGGCGCTGTCACCTTCAATGGCCATCACGTACAATGATGTGAGATTGATTCCCGACTCACCCATTTCTCTGGTAAAAGATGCTAGAGACCCCGGCTTGTGTTCCAGTTTAGCGAACTTCAAGTCAGTCACACTGTAATCAGCACCCGCAACATTCAGAGCTGTGATTGTAGCAGCTGCATTGTCAGTGACAATGGCTGCAGATGTGGGTTCGCCGGCGATGGCAACGATTGCAAGGATGTTCACATCTTCGGCAGCTATCGCTTCACAGTGGGCTGCAAGTGCTCCTGGTTCGTCGGTCATCTTAACTCGAAATTCCTTGTCAAATGCGCCCATGTCCTGTAATCAGGGGCTTTCATCCTTCAAGTTGTCGAACTTAGGAATGGATTTGCATCTGCTCTGTTTCATAGGGTTAATACAGACAGGATGTCTAATTGTTTCGACATGCAAGAAGAAGGAGGAACTGTGCTCTATTTCGGGTACGGGTCGAATCTAGATTGGGATGATTGGTCTGAGTGGTGTCTGGACAACGGTTTTGGTCCAGAAGGAATGACTGAAATTGGGCCTGCTTGGTTGCCAGACCATTCAATGGCCTTCCACTATCATTCCTCAAGTCGTAATGGAGGTGCAGCAGATATTGTAAGAACAAAGAAAGGGTGTGCTGTTCCTGGCGTTCTGTTCCGATTGGATGAACAAGCCTTGCGAGCAATGGACCGGAAAGAGGGACATCCTTCCTACTATGAGCGAAGAATCGTCCATCCCACAACACCCGATGGTGTCGAGCATGAAGCGCTGACTTATACTGTCGTGGCAAAGAAAGTGAAGGATGAACACATTGCACCAACACAAGGATATGAATCATTGATCAGGGGTGGATTAGAACGAAGAGGGTTGCCAAGTGATGAACTCAACAGTGCTCTGAATGACGATGGTGTTGACCATCATATCTCCAAGATCTTCGTTTATGGTACATTGATGGAGGGGGAGTCACGTCACAATGTAATCGGTCATCTTGCTTCTGGTGAAGGGGTGAAGGCGACCTGTAAGGGTGGCTTACAGGATCTTGGTTCATTTCCAGGTATGGTTCCTGATGAAGAATCTGAAGTGAAAGGAGAGTTGTACTCCTTTTCTGAGATGTCTGCGATATTACAAACCCTTGATTCAATCGAAGGTTATCAGGGTCCGGGAGATATGCATTCACTCTACAAACGAACGATTGTCAGGGCGAAATCTATCGAAGAAGACGAGTGGGCCTGGACCTACATCTACAATGGAAAAGGTGGCTCAAGAATTGAATCTGGAGATTGGCATCAGCGTTCATGAGTTTGCATTGAGGGTGAGAATAAGGGCTCACTAAGATGAGGTGGACTCACGACGCAGCAGTGCTTCTTCGGCACAGATTGCTGCCATGTGAACAATCTCACGAACATCGTCGTGACGTTGGAGTACGCAGACAGGAGCTGCAAGACCTGACAAGATGGGGCCAGTCATGTCAGCATCCCCAAGATGGTCGAGTAACTTGTAGGCGATATTGGCTGCAGACAGATTCGGGCAGATGAGGACATTGGCAGGACCATCGAACACCATGTGCGTGTAATCCTCCTGAATGGATGATACAAGCGCGGTATCGGCCTGCATCGGTCCATCAATGACAAGGGTGGGGTCCATCTCACGAGCAAGTTCGATTGACTTCTCGATCCGGTCCGAGCGCAGATGCTGGGCTGAACCGAAATTGGAGAAGGACAGCATGGCTACGATAGGATTGATGCCGAATCGACGAGCAACACTCGCAGTCTGGACGGCTATCTCGGCCAAGGTCTGTTCATCTGGATAGCGATTCACCGTCGCATCACCAATGAACATGACACGATTCTTCACCGTCATCATGTAACAACCAATCAATCTGCTCGCATCAGGATCGATGCCAATGGTCTGAATGCATGGACGTAAAACCTCGGGGTAATGTCTGGTAACACCTCCAAGCACACCTTCTGCATCGCCACTGGCGACCATCTGAGAGGCGAAATAGGGACGTGATTCCAACAGACGTTCTGCATCCTCAAGCGTCACACCTTTCCGAGCACGATGTTCATGCAGGGCATCAGCATACTTGTCGAGGCGGCGGGGATCTTTGCGCGGATCGACCAATTCTATCCCTGCAAGGTCAATTCCTAGTTCATCGGCCAATTCTTGGATTACTGAACTAGTGCCAAGCAGGATAGGGGTGCAGATGCCTTCATCCAAACATTCTGCAGCAGCACGCAGAATCTTTGGGTGTGCGCCTTCAAAGAAGACGAGGCGGACACCTTTGTTCTTGACACGATCAAGAACGGTGCGCATCACGCTGCGCGTCAATCCAAGACGTCCTTCAAGCTCTGTGCGATACTCCCCTGCATCAAAATCCGTGACCTTGGCAACGCCTTCGGCCACCGCTGCCTCGGCGACTGCCGTTGCCTCCCAGAGCAGAACTCGGCGGTCGAAGGGTTTGGGAATGATGTATTCGGGGCCGAATTTCAGGGCCTCTCCACCATATGCATGGAGCACATCTTCGGGCACTGGTTCCTTGGCCAGAGCAGAAAGAGCATGGGTGGCTGCCATCTTCATCCCTAAAGTGATATCACGAGCACGCACATCCAATGCTCCTCGGAAGATGAATGGAAATCCAAGGACATTGTTCACTTGATTGGGATAATCCGAGCGGCCCGTAGCAACAATGGCATTTGGACGCACTTTGCGAACCTCATCGGGTAGAATCTCGGGATCAGGGTTGGCTAATGCGAAGATGACCGGTTGGTCACTCATGCCATCAATCATAGCTGACGTGACCAGGCCACCACGAGAAAGACCCAGCATAACGTCTGCACCAACAAGTGCAGATGAGAGATCGCCGCCCTCTCCATCGATGACGAAAGGTGCCTTATGCTCATTCAATTCTCCTGCATCCAAGCGTTTCTGTGTCAGGATACCTTTGGAATCAACCATCTTCAAACGGTCCGGGTTAACTCCCAGAGCAATGTAATGATGACCACAGGCGATGGCAGAAGCACCCGCTCCTATGATCACCACATTGAGTGAATCCAATGATCGCCCAATGACCTCTGCTGCATTCAATAACGCTGCACCAGTGATGATGGCCGTTCCGTGCTGATCATCATGGAAGACTGGAATGTCAGTTCCCTCAGCAATGCGTCGTTCAACCTCGAAGCACTCTGGTGCTTTGATGTCCTCGAGATTGATACCTCCAAAAGTTGGCGCTATGCGGATGACTGTATCCACAATCTCATCGATAGTGGTTGCATCAATTTCGATATCAAAGACATCGATGTCTGCGAAGGTCTTGAACAACAATCCTTTACCCTCCATGACCGGCTTGCCAGCAAGAGGTCCGATATCGCCCAAACCAAGGACTGCAGAACCATTGGAGATTACTGCCACAAGATTTCCTTTGGACGTGTACCTGTAGACATCTTCGGGATTCTTCTCAATCTCAAGGCAAGGATAGGCAACACCTGGGGAGTAGGCAAGAGTCAGGTCGCGTTGGGTTGCATGTGGTTTGGTCGGCATCACCCGCACTTTACCACGGGGGGCTCGTTCATGATATTCGAGCGAGGCCGCAGCCAAGTCCAGTTTCCTTCGGTCTTCGCTCATGTGCCTCCGTCGCGGGTCTCACTCATAGAGGATGTCGACGAATCATTCGCCGAAGTCGCTATCATCCCCCGGTCGATTCAGCCTCCGTGAGGCGGACCCGCATCATTGCCACCCTCGGCCCATCGTCAGGCGATGAGCACACACTGCGAGCGATGATTGAAGCAGGCATGGACATTGCACGTCTCAACTATAGTCACGGTTCCTTGGAAGATAAATCGGCTCTTATCCGTATCATCAGACTGCTTGAGGCAGAGATTGGGCGCCCGATCGGAATCCTAGCTGACCTGCCCGGTCCAAAGTTGCGATTGGGACGATTCGAAGAGACGTTCGACCTCGAGGAGGGGGGGCTTATCGCATTCCATTGTGGGCAGAGCGACTCTCGATATCTCGATATGAGGGCAAAAGAGGACGCCATTGGACTTCTTTCACCCGATGATATCAGTGAGGCTGAATCGATGATCCACCTCCCAGTCCCCGAAGCCATGCTATCTGCTGGCCTGTCAGAAGGAGACCCCGTCCTTGTCGCTGATGGATTACTTCGATTCGTTGTTGAATATGCCCCTCAAGAAGCGGGGAAAATCGTGATCTTGAGAACCGTCGATGCTGGTCCGATCTCAGAACGCAAGGGAATCAATGTCCCTGGCACCTTGCTCGGCGTCCCTTCAATGACAGAGAAGGACGTCATCGCTCTCGATCATGCCCTGCTGAACAAAGTCGACTTCATCGCCGTTTCTTATGTGCGCTCATCCGAGGACATCATGCCAGTTCTGAAGCGCATTGAAGAAGAGGGTGTTCACACGCCTGTGATCGCAAAAATCGAGCATCCGTTAGCCCTAGAAGCATTGGATGAGATTCTCGAGGTATGTGGCGGAGTCATGGTAGCCCGGGGTGACCTTGGAGTAGAAATCCCACTTGCAGAACTTCCTCTTGCTCAGGAACGCATCATTCGTGACGCTCAAAGTCGTGGCCTGCCGGCCACAGTTGCGACTCAAATGCTGGAATCAATGATCCATTCTCCTCGTCCAACAAGAGCTGAGGTCACGGACATCGCCACAGCAATTCGTCAAGGTGCATCGAGCATCATGCTCTCAGGAGAGACGGCCATGGGTTCTCACCCGGTTGCTTCGGTGAAGACAATGGCGGAAATCGCTGAACGTGTCGACCAAGTGCTTGTGGAAGTTGAGGAACCAGATCACTCTGCCAGTTTCCAAGCTACACGTGTCATTGTCCACGCCGCTATCGTACTCGCACATGAGATCAAGGCAAATCGTGTCCTAATCTGTACCGAACATGCCACTGCTGCGAGGCTTGCGGCGGCTCATCGACCCCGGCAGATGATCACAGCATTGACGACGCGCCAACGCGCGGAGCGGCGAACAACAATGTTTCGGGGAGTGGACAGCGTCGTCATCAATGAACAGAAACGCTCGAGAGATACCATCAAAGAAGCCATTCAACTTCTACTTGAAGACGGGAGATTATCGAAGGGGGACATGGTTGTAACCACGTCAGGTTCGCCGAGCGCAATCACTGGTGCGACCAGTGCCATCCGAGCACTTCGCATCACAGAAGATGGGGACCTGACGTGGCCCTGAGCGCTTCTGGTGTTTGAAAAAACGAAGTGATACAACTAGCACAGTCTTTCTTAACTGAGCGGAGGAGCCTACCTGACGATGACGGTTACGTCAGTCGTTCATGGGCGACGCACCACCCTGATGGTGATGCTCATGATGGTCCCCATTGCCCTTGCGGTAATTTCTGCCACAGCAGCCGGTGAAGGAGAAACCCAGACGGGTGGGTCCACAACGTGGGGAACCGAAGGTTCGGTTGATACTGGATGGATAAGAATCAATGCAACGGGTGCAGACCCTGATCAACAGATTTCTGCATCTGGAGATATTGAATTACCATTCGCTCCAAGCGTCGATATCTCAAATCTATCCTTTGAGGTGCGAGTAGATGGAGCTCAAGGAATCAGTGTTCAGGAACCCGTCCTAAGCATTGGACCTCAGATGACACAGGTGATGAATCTTGGTCGAGGAATCGGATTAGGAGAAATCATGGGACTTAGACCAAACGACCCATACAACGGCCGTGCATCAGGCATTGTCGACAGTGGGGCTCATTGGATCCTACCACCGGATGTCGAGATCACCGATCTGGTCATCGAAGCGATGCGACCCGCTGACCCCTATGTCTCATTGGCTCCATTCGAATTCAAGGTCTCTGCAAATGCACAACATCCTGATGACGGGCGACTATGGTTATCAATTGAGAACTTAGGGATGTTAACCTTCGACCAACGCGTCGAGCCACCATTGGTCAACATCGATGCGAATGTCCAACCAATCAGCATGGTCATCAATCAGAATACAGGTGATCTTCTCGCCATCGGACAGCAAGGAGAATTACACGTCTGGCAAACGAGTGATATGACAAAAATAGACGTCGGACCGGTTTCGATGCCAAATGCAGGACAAGGGAAGGATACTCTGATCACACATATGTATCAACTCTCGAACGGAGAGATTCTCGGGTTTGGTGAATTTGAGATGTGCAGCCTGAACATACCCGCCACTTCCACAGGGGGAATGGCCTACTCATGGAACTGCCACACCCCTCTTGGTCAAGAGGTGTCAGCACCCGAGATGCCAACCACGATTCTCGAGAACGGTGGCATCCTTTACGTTGGCAGTGATGAAGGGGTAGCCAGATATGATATCTCGACCGGTCAAGCAATGACCGCGTGGAACACACAGAACTGGCTGCCTGACAACGACGTTACCGACATCATAGAAGTTGGCGGCGTAATGTACATCGGCACCAATGGCGGTGGGGTTGCTCGCATCCATATATCCACACAGAATTGGCTTGCGACATGGACCACTACCGATTATCTTGACTCTAACACGATTATCGACCTCTGTGTACTCTCAGGCGACTTGGTCATCGTCAGCTCAGAATCTGTTCAGGCCTACGAAGTCTCGACTCAGACTTTCAAAGTCGCTAACCTTGCACGAACAACTCTCGGGCTCGGTTTTGAGATTGTTGATACCTTCGAATGGGGAGGGGTTGGTGCACGTGGGCCAGCAACGAACACATTGCTTGTGACAGATGGTGCTGGGCGGGCTATGATGATCAACACCGCTGCGCCCTTGACCAAATCAGGGGAGCTCACAATTGGAACTGCCCCCCTCACTGAGGATCTGGAGCTCATCGCCTTCTCGGCTGGAACCCTATGGGTCATCTCTGGTTCAGTGGCTGAACGATTCAATACAAATAACCAGCAATGGATGCCTGCCTTGACTCTATCAGGGTCTGCGACTGATATTGCTGCACTTCCGAATGGTGTAGCAATCGGTACTCAAGGCAATGGACTTCTCCTGATTACGAAAACTGGTGTCCAATATGATGTCCTCAATTCCGCTGCTGGCGGGGATGACAACATCGAACATGTTGTCTGGGATTCAGGGACGGGATATGTTGCGAGTATCTCAAAGCAAGGCAAAATCAGAGCCATCGACCCTACACAGGGAATGGCTTCAGGAATCGCATCACGAGAAGTCTGGAATGCAGAGATTGATGCCGGGGTCAGTGATGTGACCGCAGATAATGATGTGTTGTACGTTGGAACTGAGCAGGATGGCGTATTGCGCTTTTCCATGGTTGATGGTGCGGCCCTCTCTCCTTGGGTGTCGACAGGAATTGATTATTCAGAGTATATCCCCGTGGACTCTGATGGGAATATGCTGTACATCGGACTCTTTGGATATGGAGTGCTGCGCTACGAACTCGCAAACCAGCGATTCTTGAGTTCATGGGAATTCACCCAGACGGGAGGAGGACAAGGACCACCTAATCAGGGCACACCATCCCCGTACATCACTTCGCTCGAGGTTCTCTCATCTGGTTCACTCGTCATTGGGACTTTCAATGGAGGGTGGGCACAGACTGGAACTAATTCATGGGCACCTTTGACTGGTTCAGGACGGCAGCAGCAACGACCTGCAATTCTCGCACTCACGTCGGACAGCACTTCCATCTGGGCCGGAACGGACAATGACGGTGTCTGTGAATACAGTTTGTCGAACTACCAAGCTCAGAGCTGCATCGACCAGTCAGATGGATTGCCATCGGATACAGTGGTTTTCGTTGAGAATGACGGGTCAGACATCCTCGTGGGACTTGAAGGTGGAGCTGCAATCATCGATAAATCTACGAGTACTGTGACAAGTACTTGGGAGAAATCATCATCTGATACCGAACTGGTCACATCCATCGAAGATAATGGAATCATCTACACCTCCGAATATTCCCGTGGCATCCATCGCTACGATACTGTGAACCGATCATGGCTTCCGACATGGAATGATTCGCTCGCCTTGCTTGATGATGACCGAATCAGAGTCTTTGTCCCCGATCCAGTCAACGCTGGATTGGCTTGGGTTGCTGGTGAATTCGGTGTCCATCAGATCAATCTGAGAAGTGGAGTCAAAGTAATGGACTGGAATAGGGGGTCAAACGGACAACAATCGATTGACGATACCGTGACTCATCTTGTCATTGCAAATGGCATTGCTTACATCGCTTACACACAGTCACAATCTGCTTACACGGTTGTTGACAGAGTGGCAATCAGCAACCAAACAGCACTCAGTGCCCTCACTCCAACCTCTAATTTCGGGGGCCAGTGGTGGCAACACACCGTTCGTCACATCGAAGTTGTTGGCTCTAACACAACCACCGGCACCCTGTGGGTTGGAGTATCAACATGGCAAGGAACTGACGGAGGACTCGTGAAGTATGATGCATCCACGGGTGCTCTTGTTGATGTTATCGAGGCTGTTGGTGGTGTGGATAACGTCAAGACATTGACTCTGCCCACAGGTGAATATCTGATATCATACAACGATCACATGTTCCGACATCTGGATGCAAATGGGGCTCTAATCGCTACATACGATAGCAAACAGACCATTGTGAATATCCACACGATGAAGGTTTCTGGCAACGTCGTTTTTGTTGCGACTGAGGATGGCATCACTCGATACAATCACGTCAACCGGACATGGTTGAGCACATGGACATCAAGCAACGTACTCTCTGGGAGTGGTGAGGATGTGATATCTCTCGAAATCATTGACGCAATCCTATATGTTGGCCGCCAATATTGGTACGGTGGCGTCATCGACTTGATCCATCCTTCAAATGGTACGACGGTGACAACAATCTCAATGACGCAAAATGGTCAAAGAGGTATCGCTACTGATTTCGTGAAATGTGGATCGAATGTATTCGCATCGATCAATAAGATCCAATGGGATAGACAATCAAGACTCCGATTGATGAGCATAGGATTTGGAGCAACGACTAACATCAATCTGCCAAATAACGATCAGACCACGATGTCTGCTCTTGCATGTGATGATTCGGATACTGTACTTGTAGGCTCAGATTCTGGTTCGGGCGTTCTTCGATACAGCACGACGAATCAACTCTGGTATGGAAGACTCAATGATGGTTCTGGAATCGCATCTACTCCAATCGCTGCAGATGCAATGACCTATTGGAATGGAACACTCTACATCGGACATTCAGATAATGGAGGGGGCGGTCTTAGCCAGATACCGATCAACGGCTCATTCATAGGGCAAGGTAAGCGTTCGATGGAAGACATCCCGGTAACTTCACTCCAACTCAACAGCAATGGGTCGACAATGATGATGGGACGACCGGGAGGAATCTCAGGACAATCGACTGTTGAGACGTTGCAAGGAATGTTCACAGGCGCCACTGTTGATGAGTACCTCTACCTTGCAAGTGGCTATGTAACGTCGATCTCAGGGAATGCAAGCGAGGTATATCTGATATCAGGATGGGTCGAGGCTCAGCAAGGTATCCTCAGAGCAAACGCCACAACCAATGGAACTCTTGAGATCATTCTTGCAAGAAATGTTGGCCAATTCAGCGATCCAGATGATATCAAATTGACATCTGATGGCCTGTACATCGCTTTCCAAGGCAGTGGATTACAACGCTACAATCCTATCACGGATACCATCGCTAAGGTGCAGGGATCCATCCACGAAGGCCTTGGCTTTTTGACGGTCCAAGGTGACAAACTAGTGGTCGGACTTGTAGGTACTCAGAACGTTGTTGGAGGGCAGATATGGAATCTCACTACCCATGTATGGGATGCAGGAGCAATCCTGCCCGACATGCCCGGAGATATTGTCCTCGGCATGGTCGAGCACGACAACATGTTCCTCTTTGCAACGAATGGGGGCCTTGGAATGTGGAACATCTCCACATCCTCATGGGTGACTCCAATGACACAATCCAATGGCCTTCTCGACAATTATCTCACATCAATCGATGTATTCGGCGGAGATGTCTGGGTCGGAACGAAGTTAGGGTTGATGAAACTCGATCATGCAAACAGGACGGTTCTTGTAACTGTCACTAAAGGAACAGGACTGCCTGAAGACGGAATTGGTTCGATGGTTGTCAGCCAATCAGGTGGGAACCAGACACTGATCATCGGACAACCGGGATTGGGCTTCGCGCCGCCAACTGCGTCGGTTATTTCAACATCGGGATCGATTCTTGACACTGCATTGTTAGAACAAATCCCATCCAATGATGTTACTGCAATAGCCAGTGATGGATATGGCGTTCATGTTGCCACAGGAAAGGGACCATTGGTCCATTGGACCTCCACAAATGGATTCGAATACGGACTTGGTATCTTCGACTTCGATGGATGGCCTATCAAGGCCATGCGCAGTGATGGAACGCATCTGGTCGTTATCACTCAAGGCCTGTCAACAATTGTTGATGCTCGACAATACGGACCTGTCGGTACGTTGCCACATGCAATTGATGTCGAATTCAACTCAAACACCGTTTGGCTGCTCGAAGAAGACGGACTGCATGGCTACTCATCTTCCAAAGGATGGAGTCAAATCAGCCGTTTGATGCTTAGGCGAGCTGACCCACTTGTGCTCGAAGCTTTTGGACACGAATGGGTCTTGGGAGAGGATGCGGTCCCAGATCATCCGATTCAATTGGTAGGTCAAGGCACGGACATTGCATCACTTCGCTCATCGAACGTCACTGTCTTCAGCACCGAAATGGGAGGTATTCCGATCACGTACCAGACTGCACATCTCTTCACTCAGAACGGCGCAGCATTCTGGATTTCTTCGACCAGTGGTCTATTCTCAGGCCAGTGGAACATTGCAGAACTTGATAATCAGACATCTGAAACCTTTGGGAACGCAGTGGACATAAGTCCATTGAGAGAGTCTTCGAGAATGATGAAGATACATCTCGCAAGTCCGAGCAACGGCAGTCTTGAGGTACGTCTGATCTATGACTGGGTGAGCACAGAGCCTCCTGCAATCATCATTGACGCATGGGACCGCCCTGCTGATGGCGGTGGAGCAATCCTGATTGAATGGGCGGAAACGGGTGATCCTGATGTATTCATGTCATACGAATTCTTCCTCGAGCAAGGACAATCACCTTCCTTCGAAGATCTCAATCAGCGTCTGCCAGATCACATCGTCTCAAATTCACGCATCACTAATCTCGATGAGAAAGAACCTGTCACGACTGCTGAAGGAGTGGAATTGCTTGATGGAGTGCCCACATGGGTGGTCATGCGCATCCGTAGTGCTGATGGTTCAGCAGAAGGAAGACTTGGGATGCCATCTCCCATTTTTGGACCAGTGACCCTCACCGACGAAATTCCCGCTTCACCCAGATGGGGTGAGGCTTACGTTCCGGAGGATCTAGAGTCTCCAGGTGATGTCATGGTAAGTTGGGCAGAATGCCTTGAGATCGATGTGGCACTGGTCGGTATCAGGTTGCTCAGTGAACCGTTCATCTCCGATGTTGCAAACATCGACCTACACACTGCCAAACCTGCACACGGGGCAAACTCCACCAGAATCACGCTTTCGGACAGAGTGAACAAACCGACCTGGCTTGCTCTCACATGTATCGATGAAGCGGGCCAGGAAGCAACCGATGATCCACTAACGCTTGGACCGGTCATACCCACGGACCTGCCACCAGATGAAACTCCCCCTCAACCTCTGACGGACCTGGAAGCTTTTGACACGTCACCAGATGACGGGGGAAGCATCACCCTGACATGGAAACCCACAACCGAACGTGATTGTTCCTTCATAGCATTCGGTGCCATTCCAGTCTCAGAACAGGCAGAGGAACCTGACATGAACGACTTTGAGATCATCGATATGGTCGATTCCTGTGAAGTGAAGAAGCACCATCTGATCAGCATCCTTGGAGAGCGACTCAATATTACCGAGACATATTGGGTATCAGCATGGGCAGTTGATACATCCTTGAATGAAGGAAGGTATGGTTCTGCAATCTATCAAGTGACTGCTAGCAAGGAACTTGCGGGCACGTACAAGAAACCTAACAGGGTTGAATGGGTGGAAGTTATCGATACACCTGATGACCTTGGAGGAAGTCTGACTGTGACTTGGGAGCCGTCAGATGATGTTGCATTCTGGAATTACATCTTGTGGATTGCAGAACATCCCATCGATGACGTGTCATCGCTTTACACGCCTGGATGGGGCAATACAATGGTGACTGAGCCGAACATCTGTGGCTGTTACTACATCCGAACGGCTTCTGCACTCGATGGAGAACCCATCAGTCTCGAGGTGAATGTCGCTCTATCAGGTGGAAATTCACTAGCTACTGCAAAGCCAGATCTGATCAAACAAAACCACCTGTACCATGTCTCGGTCACTGTCCATGACATCCAGGATGATGTCTGGCTCGATGATCTGGCAACTGATTCTGCAGTAGCTATCGATAACATCAACGATGTAACGCCACCCGATTCTCTACCTGCTCCAAGTGTTCGGGACCGTGCACAGGATCATGGTGAAGCAATTCAATTCATGTTTGAAGCGAGTGAGGCAAGTGATCTTTCACACTATCTTGTATATGCTGACATCGAACCTATCACAGACATAACCGGATTCGAGCCCGTTCTGAACATGACAATTGGGACAGATGGTGAATGGCATGATTTGTTCAGGACTTCACAGCCACTTGATCGTGAATTCTATGACACCATGGAAGTCTTTGTGACCGTCGTTCCAGTCGACACACAAGATAACATCCAGAACAAGAATCTGAACAGCGCTGGAACGGTGGTCATCAACGATGCTGCTTCATTGCCAGAAGTACAGATTGATGTGCTTGAATGGGTTGAGCAACGAGGTGCTCTTGCTATTCGCTTAGAATGGTCAACTGTTGAGAATTCAAACCATGATGGATGGCGCATCTTCGTCAATGATCAACCATTCAAGACAGTTCCTTCAGAGGCGATTATGATCAATCGGAGCACACCTCAAGTCACACTCTCCGCACAGGGTTACGAACTTGATTCAAATGCATCTTGGCATTTCGCAGTCGTCTACGTCGGCGATAATGGCCTTCACAGAATAGGGGTCGTTTCTGAAGAATTAACTCCTTACAATGCCACTGTGAAGAGTTCGGACCCTGCGGGTAGTTCATCTACAAGAGAGCAATCTGCTGCCTACGCTGCCATGATGAACAATCTCCAATACATCATTGCACTGCTATCCGCTCTTGTCTTAGTGGGCCTCCTAATGACGATTCGAAATCGACGCAAGGGGCGATCTGATCCTTGGGGTCATGCCGGCGTGTGGAGTTCACCTGAAGAAACAGAGTTATGGTCTGAAGAGCCGGCAATGATGGGGAGAATGACCAGTGATAGCACGATGTCATATGAGGAACCTGTCACCATAATCCCTGATTCCTTCACGGCGCCCGAACCTGTTTATGAGGAACCTGCTTACTATGCCCGAAGTGAGGAAACAATACCGGTACAGCAAACACCTGCCGAGGACCCTTACAACTTGGATGACATTCTGGATATGAGTTTCCTTGATGATCTCTTGTAGATCACTACTCTACCATCACATTGTCGATTGCTTCAAATGGGGGTGAGGGATGGGTCCATCGTGCCTATCTGTAGGGAATGTCATTCGACCTTTCCGAACGAGCACATGATCCCAGGGAATGGGCCTCGCCACTCAATATGTTGGAATTGTGCTGCTAAGAAGGGACTCGTCTCAAAGGAAGACGCTGAGCCCTACGCAGGGGGCGATACAGCACGACGCACGGCTGTCCTTGCACGACGTCTCTCACCTTGGGTCTGGCTTGCCATGATCTGGGGAATCCATCTAATCGTTCTCTCGCCTGTCGAACCGTGGGGGATTATCAGTCTGGTTGTTGCCCTATTGAGTACAGTGTTCGTACCCATACGCCAATGGCTAACCCTACCACGATTCCAATCTGAATTCGCTAACTTGAAGGCGATGCAGTGAGCAGCATTGCATAGTAGATATATACAAGTTGATACCTCGGTAATGATAGAGGGAACACCGGGTTCCCTAAGAAAGCCAGGAGAAACACACGGAGGACAGCGCCAATCAAGACCACACATTCCATCTGTAGCTCGCATCCATGGATGTAGATGTTCGATGAACGGTCAACCGCTGTCCCCTCCCGATTTTACCTCTCAATAGAGAGTTTGAACGGATAGAGAGAACGTAGGGTTCTCTGGATAAAACCAAAGGAGAAATGAAAAATGGAAAGAAAAGCAAGTATTGTGATCGCTCTGTTGCTCGCCCTAATGGGTATGTCAACCGCTTCCGGTGCCGGCTCGGACCCAACCAATGGGGACGATGGCGGCGCAGACTGGGACGGTGACGGACTCACGAACGCCGAGGAGCAGAACGCTGGAACGAACGTAAACAACCCCGACAGTGACGGAGACGGCCTGCCGGACGGTTGGGAATCAAGCAGTGGGCTCGACCCACTGTCACCAGGTGATTCTTCGAAAGACCCCGACGGGGATGGCTTGACCAACCTCGAGGAGTATCAGAAGGGTACGCTGCCAGGTAGTGCAGACACCGACGGTGACGGTCAATATGACGGCTCGGATCCCTTCCCGAACGACCCGAATAACGGTGAATATAGTGACACCGACGGGGACGGCATACCGGATGTCTACGATCCCGACTTCCGCCGCAATGGCGATGGCACCGGAGACGGAAGCACCGCTGGCGGAGGAGGATCGGACTCAGACGGACAAGGCCAGGATGGCGGACAATCGCCAGACAGTAATGGCAACGGTCAAGGCCAAGGCCAAGGTCAAGGTCAAGGTCAAGGTCAAGGTCAAGGTCAAGGTCAAGGTCAAGGTCAAGGTCAAGGCCAAGGTCAAGGCCAAGGTCAAGGCCAAGGTCAAGGCCAAGGTCAAGGCCAAGGTCAAGGCCAAGGTCAAGGCCAAGGTCAGGGCCAAGG
>Ga0066850_10000686_pt1 | contig 18088 bp, 17 predicted proteins | sample ETNtaG_4_FD_67282 | JGI IMG/M metagenome (GOLD analysis project Ga0066850, IMG submission 67282) | Marine microbial and viral communities from oxygen minimum zone, Eastern Pacific Ocean - ETNP201406SV67 | ecosystem: Environmental > Aquatic > Marine > Oceanic | place: Pacific Ocean: Eastern... | reverse complement strand
CCCTATAAAATAGCCAATATGTGCAGACATATGATTCCAGTTCACAAGACCTATCTTTATATTACCAACATGCTTATGGTCATGGAAAATTCCATATAAAATGTCATGCTGACTTGATTCCATTGAGTTTATGAAAGATTTTATTTTTTCTTCAGTTTGTTCTTCCCATCTAGTCTCAAGGTATCTATTTATTTCTTGATCCTCTAGCCAACTCAAATACTCATCAGAATAGTCACTTTCCTTTAGTGGCCTTAACTGAACTGAGATTGCTTCTAAATTTTTCTTTTCAATTTGATTCATGGCTAAATAATCTTAAATGGAATTGAATAATTAGTTAAAAAAGCCTTAGCTCTTATTGGATTATTATCTCCAAAATTAAACAGGCTTCCACATGCAAGTGCACTAACATCGGTTTCAAGAAAGGCTTCCTTCAAGTGGTCAAAAGTGCCTGCTCCGCCAGCACCAATGATAGGAATAGTTGTGTTTTCAACAGCAGTTTTTATCAGATCTTTATCATAACCCTTCATTGTTCCATCTCGATCAATTGAGGTAATTAATATTTCTCCTGCACCTTGATTTTCTATGAGCTTCAAGTATTCAACCAAATCTACTGACTCACTATCTCTTCCGCAGTTAGAGTATAGATCATATTTGTTTTTAGACTTGTTCATCCTCACGTCTATGGAGGCTACAACTGCTTGATTTCCATACTTATAAGCAATTTTTTCTATTAGATTCAAATCATCATAAATGGCTGAATTCAATACTATCTTATCAGCTCCATTTTGGATAAGCCTTGATGCATCATCTATAGTCTTGACACCGCCGCCAAGAGATAATGGCATAAAACAAGCCTCTGAAACCTTTTTTATGAGTGATAGAAGTGGCCCAATCGACCTTTCCTCTCTATCAATATTGAGGAAAATTAACTCATCAGCATCGCTATCATTATAAATCTTTGAACTTGAAACTGGATTACCAACATCTCTGTATTCTCCAAACCCAATTGTTTTAACAAGCCTATTATTGATTAGCAACTGTATAGGAATGATTCTCTTTTTCAGCATTTGCCGTCCCATGCACAAAAATTTTCTAACATTCTGAGGCCATTACTCTGACTCTTCTCTGGGTGGAACTGAACTCCAATGATATTACGTTCTATGACAATACTTGTAAAATCCCTTCCATGATTTGTAGAAGCAAATATAGATTCATTATGCTTTGGAATAAATTGATAGGAGTGCACGAAATAAAAATCTAGGTTATTCTTCAGGCCTGAAAATAAAGGATGATCATGCAAAAAATCCACAGAATTCCATCCCACATGTGGCAATCTAGTCTCTTTATTCTCAAACATTCTATCTACCTTCCCTCCTATTAGGCCTAACCCTTCTATTCCTCCTCCTTCCTCTCCCCATTCAGATAATAACTGCATACCTAAACATATTCCAAGAATGGGTTTACCTGTATGTGCAAAGTCATGAACTGCCTTTTTTATATCGAATATATTTTTAGATGACATGACTTGATGAAAATTTCCAACTCCAGGAAGGACTAGATGGGTATTTTCATCACTTAACTCACTACTCTTTATTATCTCGCAGTCATATCCCGTAGAATCTATTCCATGAAATACGGACTGAAGATTACCCATCTCACAATCAAGAATTGCTATCACTTGGTGATTCTTCCTGTATAAATGATTATTTTCCGGTGGATATTATAAGCGATTACTTGAGAATGCTATTAACTTTATCAATAATCCTGTCCAGATCATTCTCTGTAAGACTAGGTGATAATGGGATGCTGACTGTTCTATCACCGATTGAAGTGCTATTTGGATAATCTTCTGGATTCCAACCAAAGTTCTCTTGGTAGAAACTAAATCCCGGGATACTTCTATAATGCACGCCAGTTCCAATTCTTTGTTCCTGCATTTTGAGAATAAATTCATCTCTATTAACAGGAGCATCATCCCTGATGAGTATGGTGTAGAGATGGTGTGCGTGTTTTGATTTAGTCTTTACCTCATGGGAAGGAAGATCAATTGGTAAATCAGAAAATGCCTCTGAATAAAGTCTCCAGATTTTTTGTCTCTTAAGCCAGTTTTCTTCTATCTTTGCCAATTGATGGATGCCCAGCGATGCCTGAACATCTGTCATATTATACTTAAACCCAGGAGCAACTATATCATAGTGCTTAAATCCTCCCTCACTAAAACGATCCCATGCATCTAGGCTCATACCATGCAGTGCTATTTTTTTTATCTGATTGAGCCTATTCTCATCATTAGATATCAGCATACCTCCTTCTGCAGTCACAAGATTTTTTGTAGCATAAAAACTAAAGCAACCAAAATCTCCAAATGTACCAGCATGCCTATCCATAAATGTTGTTTCTATTGCATGGGCACAATCTTCGATTACGAATAATGAGTGCTCATCAGCTATATTCATAATACTTTTCATATCGCAACTATGGCCAGCAAAATGAACGGGTAATATGGCTTTTGTTTTATTTGTTATTTTTTCTGAAATACTAACGGGATCAATACAAAAGTCATTAATATCACAATCTGCAAGAACAGGTGTAGCGCCAGCATGAATAATGGTATTTACAGTTGCACAAAATGTCATTGGTGTTGTGATCACTTCATCGCCGGGCTGAAGATCAAGTGACATTAAAGAAAGATGTAGTGCTGCAGTACACGAATTTGTTGCCAATGATGAGCTTGAGCCAACATAGCTTCCAAATTCTTTTTCGAATTGGCCAACTTTAGGTCCAGTACCAACCCAGCCACTTTTAAGGCTATCAATTACCTCATTTATTTCATCAGCCCCAAACGAAGGAGCAGAAAGAGGTATGAAGTCATTAGAGCCATATTTCATGATGGTAGTTTGTCTAAATTAGACTTTCTATTCAATAAGTTCCTCAACTTTTTTGCAATTCTTTGAGGTGATTCATCATATGAAAAGGGGGCTGATATTTGATAAGTATTTTTTTGATTATTGCTGCTAATTTTTTTGACCTTGATTTTTACTTTCTTGATCTCAGTATAAATATTTGATCTATCAGTAAAAAATACATCAGCTACTTTACTTTTACTCATACTTTCATATTGAATCTTTAATTTATTGGCCACTAGCCTACAGGCCGATAAATTCCTTAAGATCAGATAAAGCAAGTATAGGAATATTTCTTTTCTTTGCCTCGATAATATGATCTGGCATTGCATATCCCCATTTAGCCAATCCTATATTAAACTTACTTTTTTGTGGTTCATATAGATGAGTGACATTGTCATCAATAAATTTAATTTCATCATTTTGACAATCATGCTCTTCGGCAATTTTCAATAAAGCTATTAATTTGTTTTCAACTGCATATTTATCATATATTTTCTGGACCGTGACTTCTGGGGCAAAATAATCTAGAAGGTCTTTAACTGAGGATTTGTCTTTGCCCGTCACCATAAAGAGTAATTCTTTCTCAGAGCATAGCTTCAAAATATCCAGAATAGAGTCATATGGTGAATGCAGGTTAAGCCAGTCTTGATAAGATTTAGATTTATATGCATTTCTCTCCTGGTAGAAAGATTCGATATAAAGATTCTTTAAATTATCATCAATTGACTCTAGGGCTTTTTCAAAATCTATCTGGTTAGGATTATTTGGAATATTTCCATAAAAAATAACAAGATACTCGTCCATACTTCTTACGTAATTCCTGACTGATCTGAATTTTTTATCATAGACTCTTCCAGCTTCTAATGGGTTTGTTATTTTTTCTTTTTCTCCAATTAAATTTTGATATGCATTCCAAGCTACAACCAGGCATTCTTCTGTGCTATCAAAAATTACTCCGTCAACATCAAAGGCTATTATTTTCTTACTTTTTTTCATCAAATGAACTTCGTATGTATTTCCTCAAGACCTTCTATAGAAACTGTGTATATATCATTTTTTGAAAGATAAATTTTTTCTCTTACTCTGGGTGGAGCACCCGAGAGAATTATGTCTCCAGGCAATAAAGTCATAGAGTCAGATAAATAGCGAATAATTTGATGAATATTAAAAATCATATCACTCGTATTACCTTCTCTGATTAATTCACCATTTTGATACCCTCTTATTATCTTATTTTCATAGTGATAATCAGTTTCTATGAAACTGCCAATTGGGCAAAAACCATCCTGGCTCTTTGAAAGAGCAAGATGATGATCTCTTTTATCAGTATTATTGCAAGTTACATCATTAGCGACACAATAACCTAAAATATACTCCTCGACTTTATCGCTTTCTGAGATCTTTTTTATTTTCTTATTAATGATAACTGCAAGTTCAGCCTCGCCCCATGTAGGCAAGTTTCTCGGCAATGAAACGCTTGTATCCAGGCTAACCACTGCATTGCTTGACTTTAGAAAAACCAATGGCGTCTCTGAAGATTTCTGATTTGAAACGCCAGGATAATTGAGTGCAACTCCAATAACCTTAGAAGGATTGACAGGCATTAAAAGGTCACAATCATCAAATTTGAGGCCAGACTCATTTTCAAAGAATTCATCAGAAAGATCACAATTAAAAGGAGTATTGCCATCTTTAAGTGGAGTTACGACTCCTCCCTCAAGTCTCCCATAGCCAAGAAGATTATTATATTTGAAGCGAATGATTTTCATTTTTGATAGAGAATTGTTACTATTTTTTTTCTCATCTTGTTTTGTAGTTTATTATAGTCCAATAAGTTTAATTAAATGAAAATTACTTACAGGAAATTATCTTAATGAGACGCAAAAAAAGATTATGAAGAATAAAAATATACTTATTACCGGAGCTGACGGCTTTATTGGCTCACACCTAACTGAGCTAATGGTTCAAAAAGGATTTAATGTCACTGCTTTATCAATCTATAACTCATTTAATGATTGGGGTTGGCTTGAGGAAGTAGAATGCAAAAATGATATTGAAATAATTTCTGGAGATATTCGTGATTCTCATTTTTGTAGAAAAATTACAAAGGGAAAGGATATCGTCTTTCACTTAGCAGCCCTTATTGGAATTCCATATTCTTACATAGCTCCTCAAAGCTATATTGATACAAATATCAAGGGTACTCTTAATATATGTCAAGCAGCACTAGATAATGATGTTCAGCAAGTAATTCATACATCAACTAGTGAGGTTTATGGAACAGCAAAATATGTTCCGATTGATGAGAAACACCCAACACAGCCTCAATCTCCTTATAGTGCCAGTAAAATATCTGCTGATGCTATGGCAATGAGCTTTCATAATAGTTTCGATCTTCCATTAATCATTGCAAGGCCATTTAATACCTATGGGCCAAGACAATCATCGAGAGCTATCATTCCTACAATAATTTCTCAAATTGCCAGCGGTTATAATTCAATTAATTTAGGAGATCTTTCGCCAACCCGAGATTTCAATTTCGTATCAGATACATGCAATGGATTTTTATTATTGAGTGACTGCAAAAAAGCAAACGGTGAGGTTGTAAATATTGGCTCAAATACAGAAATTAGCATAGAAGAGCTTGTTAAGAAAATTAAAGCTTTAATGGAATCTGATGTAAAAATACAAAAAGACCCAATAAGAGAACGCCCAAAAAATAGTGAGGTTTTTAGATTGGTCTGTGACAATCAAAAAATCAATGATTTAGTTTCATATAAACCATTAGTGTCTATTGATGAAGGTCTCAGAAAAACTATAGATTGGCTATTAATTCCAGGTAATTTAGAGAAATATAAAGCAGATATTTACAATGTATAAAGATCTGATTGATTTCACCAAGAATCTTTACGAATGTGATGGGGATATATCTTTGCATGCGCCCTATTTTGATCATAATGAAAAAAAAATATTAAATGACGTTATTGATTCAACTTTTGTTTCAAGTGTTGGGAAAGAAATAAATATATTCGAAAACGAGATAAAAGACTTCACTTTATCTGAATATGCTGTAGCAACAGTCAATGGAACTTCAGCTCTACATACATCATTAATGATTTCAGGTGTCTCAAATGATGACGAAGTTATAACCCAATCACTTACGTTTATAGCGACATCAAATGCAATAATATACTGTGGTGCAGTTCCTATCTTTCTTGATGTAGATAAAGATACCTTGAGTCTCTCGCCAGATTGCTTGAAACAATTTTTATCATCAAATTGCGAGATAAGGAAAGATGGTTTCTGCTGGAATAAGGTCAGCAATAGAAGAATAAAGTCATGTATTGTTATGCATACTTTTGGTCTTGCAGGTCGGGTGAATCAGCTAAAAGATATATGCGATGAATATAATATCTGCTTGATTGAAGATGCAGCTGAATCTCTTGGAACATTTATTGGTAAAGCACATACTGGAACTATAGCTGATATAGGAATACTTAGCTTCAATGGCAATAAAATTATCACTACTGGTGGCGGTGGAATGATACTAACCCAGAAGAAAGAGCTAGAAGAAAAATTTAGGCATATAACTACAACTGCTAAGATTAATCATCCATGGAATTTTGATCATGATGAAGTAGGTTATAACTACAGAATGCCGAATCTTAACGCGGCCCTAGGTTTGGCACAAATCAAAAAATTGGATTATATACTAGAGGGAAAAAGAAATATTGCACTAAGTTACCAAGATTGGGGTAGGTCTAATTCTGTGAAATTTGTATGCGAGCTAGAGGGTACCAAAAGCAACTACTGGCTGAATGCATTAATAGCTGAAGATCTTGAGCAAAGAGATAATATCTTGAAAATTACAAATGATAATGGAGTGATGACAAGACCAGCTTGGAAGCCAATGCATCAAGTGAAAATAAATCAAATTTTTAAAACTTATGAACCACTAAAGAATAGTGACTGGCTATTCGAACGAATTGTCTGCATGCCTAGTAGTTACATAAAAGAAGCATATGATTGATATAGAAATTAAAAAGAAGTTGAAGGGCGCTGATAATGATAGCTGGAATAAAAATATTATTCTGATTGGTGGAGGTGGACATGCTAAATCATGCATAGAAATAATTGAAAGTTTAGACGAATTCAAAATTTATGGCCTTATCGATAACTCAATAAAAAATGAATCAATTCTTGGTTACCCAATACTAGGTAGTGATGAGCAACTTCAAAAAATAAAAAATGAACTGGGTACAGCTTCCGCATTGATAACAGTAGGACATATTAAAACCACTACACTCAGAAAGGAATTATTTCAAAAGATTCGTAAATTTGGTTTTGACACCCCTTTAATTTCTTCTAAATCAGCTTATGTATCTAAACATAGTAAAGTTGGATCTGGAACAATCATCATGAATAGTTCAATAATTAATGCTGATGCTGTAATTGGGGAAAATTGTATACTAAATAATAAATCCTTAATTGAACATGATGCAGTTATCGGGAATCACTGTCATATTGCTACAGGTGCAATTATTAATGGGGGTGCGACTGTAGGCAAAAACTCATTTATTGGCAGTGGGACGGTATTGAAGCAAGGCATAACTATAGGTAGTAATTGCTTAATTAGTGCTGGACTATTTATCAATCATGATGTCCCCGATGGAAAAATAATAGCCTAATCAAAATGACATTAATAATTGCAGAAGCTGGAGTAAATCACAATGGAGACATTAGGCTAGCAAAAGAGCTTATTGATATTGCCTCAGAGGCTGGTGCAGATATCGTAAAGTTTCAAATATTTAAAGCAGAAGAATTAGTAACTAAGAAAGCAAAAAAAGCTGAATACCAACTTAAGTCTAAATCTGATTCATTTGATCAATATTCAATGTTAAAAAAATTAGAGTTAACTCATCGTGAGTTTGAAGAGCTAAAGGATTACAGCGATTCTAAATCTATTGAGTTTCTATCAACTGCATTCAATATTGAGAATCTTGAGTTTCTGATAAAACTAAAAGTAAAAAGAATAAAAATACCCTCAGGTGAGATAACAAATCTACCATACCTAGAGAAGGCCTCAAGCTTTGGACTGCCAATCATTTTATCTACCGGCATATCAACAATGGGAGAAATTAGAGATGCGGTTGATATTTTGTTGAAGAATGGAGTAAGAAAAAATCAAATTTGCATTCTTCATTGTACTACTGAATATCCTGCACCTATTGATTCAGTAAATCTTTCTGCCATGAAAACCATCGCTAATAAAATTGATACAGATGTTGGATATTCAGATCACACAACAAATTTTGAAGTTCCTATAGCAGCAGTTGCGATGGGTGCAAAAGTTATTGAGAAACATTTTACAAAATCAAGAGAATTAGAAGGACCAGACCATATGGCAAGTTTGGAGCCTAGAGAACTTTCAGAGATGATTTCCTCTATCAGAAATACTGAAATTTTGATCGGCACTAGTGAAAAAAATCCAGCTCATGAAGAGCTTAAAAACTTAAATGTAATAAGAAAATCAATTGTTGCTAAAAAGCCAATAAAAAAAGGAGAGATTCTTGATGAAAGCAATCTCACAACAAAAAGACCCGGTGATGGAATTTCACCCATGAAATGGTATGAACTGATAGGAACTATTGCTACAAAAAGTTTCAATAAGGATGATCTAATAGAAAAATGATGAATACATCAATGAAACCTAAAGTTTGTGTCATTTCTGGATCAAGAGCGGATTATGGCCTTTTGAGGAATATTCTGATTCCTCTAAAAAAAAGCAAAGTAATTGATACTCAGTTCATAGTAACTGGCTCTCATCTTTCATTAAGGCATGGAGAAACTATCCATGAAATCATAGAAGACGGTATAACTATAGATGAAGAAATGAATATCCTTTCAGATGATGATTCTTCAACTGGAATAGCAAAATCTTTCTCAAAAGGTCTAGAGCAAACAACAATGGTACTCTCAAAATTAAATCCGGATATTGTCTTAATTTTAGGGGATAGATATGAAATTTTTGCTACCGCAATTGCTGCAATGATCCTAAATATTCCTATCGCACATTGTCATGGAGGTGAAAGCACTCAAGCTGCTATAGATGAAGCAATTAGACACTCAATAACAAAAATGTCATATCTTCATTTTGTAGCTGCAGAGGATTATAAAAGACGAGTGATACAATTGGGTGAAGATCCAAAAAGAGTTTTCTTTGTGGGTGCACTAGGTTTCGATTCAGTGAAAAATTTATCATTATTTACTAAATCTGAACTAGAGCAGAGATTTGAAATAAGTCTAGAAAAAAGATTATTGATGATAACTTATCACTCTGTAACTCTAGAGAGAGATCAAAATATAAATAATCTTGAACAAATTCTTTCTGCTCTGGATGAATTTAAGGATACTGCTCTAATTTTTTCATCACCTAATGCCGATCATGATGGCGGAAAGATAAAAGCACGCATTGAAGATTATGTAAAAAGAAATACAAATGCATATTTCTTTGAGTCACTGGGACAAAGAGCTTATGTTTCATTTTTAAATCATGCAGATTGTGTAATAGGGAATTCATCTAGTGGGATTTTTGAGGCTCCCTTTTGCAAAGTGGGTAGCGTAAATATTGGAAATAGACAAAGAGGAAGAATTAAGCCTAAAAGTGTTATTGACGTCCCTAATGATTCAGAGAGCATCGTAAATGCTGTGAAAAGAGTATTTTCAAAGGATTTTAGAGAAGACACCCTAAACCAAGAGAATCCATTTGGATCCGGTAATGCAGGTGAAAAAATTGTAAAGATTCTGGAAAAAGAGCTCAGCAAATCAAATAAAGGTTTCCTCAAAAAGGAATTTTTCGATATTGATCTTGAGAACATTTGAGAAGTGGTTTTGATATAGTTAGACCCTATATTTGCAAATTGAAAGATAAAAAAAAGAATGAATAAAGTACTCATAAAATCTAATGCATCACTTAGAGAAGCAATAAATTGCTTAAATGAATCGGGAACAAAAACATTAGTTATAGTAGATGAGAAAAATCAGCTACTTGGAACACTCAGCGATGGTGATATTAGAAGGGCAATAATTAATGGTGCTGATCTAGATAAAAATATTGAGGGGATATATCGTAGCGACCCAAGATATGTTATTGAGGGGAAATACTCTATAAAGAAATTAGCAGAAGACTTTATTAGAAACAGATATGACTTAATTCCGATATTAAACCCAAAAATGGAAATCAAAGACATTATTTATCTTGAAGATTTAATGCCAGATGATGAGATAGACAATATTATTTCTCAAGATATTAAAGTAGTAATAATGGCTGGTGGATTTGGAAAAAGATTGTTACCAATGACAAAAAATACACCAAAGCCAATGCTAAAAGTTGGAAATTCTAGCATGATTGAAATAGTGATTGATAACTTTAAAAAGTTTGGATTCAAGGACTTCATAATTAGTGTTAATTTCCTTTCTGAGCAAATTACGTCTCATTTAGAAAATGGAAAGAAATTCGGTGTAAATATCGAATATCTCAAGGAAGAGGAGCCTCTAGGCACAGCTGGGTCACTCTCTCTAATTAAGGAAATTGATGACGAGAAACCATATATTGTTACTAATTCAGATGTCATTATTGATTTAGACTTCAGAGATCTAGTTAAACATCATATTGATAATAAAGCTGATATAACAATTTGTACAAAAATTCATGAAATCAATATTCCATATGGAGTAGTAAATACAAATGGCACTGTAAAATCTATTGAGGAGAAGCCAGATAAGGCTTATTGGGTAAACTCAGGACTATATGTTCTCAGTCCTAAAATAATTAATAAAATAAAACATAATGAATATATTGATATGACTGATGTCATAACGAACGAGATTGGTAATGGCTCTAATGTGTTGAGTTTCCCTATTTTTGGGTACTGGAAAGATATAGGGCAAAAAAAACAACTAGAAGAGGCAAGAAAATATTTGGGTAGAACAGAAGATAAATAAGGCTGATATCCAAATCTAGCTATGATCAGAGTCTAACTTCTCCATCAAATCAAGTATCCCACTACCTAAATCTACAAATTCATCTGGTACTAATTTCATCCCTTTTTTTGGAATATATCTATAAGGTGTAATCTTGTAATGATCATTGGATTCACTAGATGACTTAAATTCAATCTCAATGTCACTATTGGCAATTTCTTTGATCATATCCAACATCTCTGAAGAGGTATATATTTGTGTACCGGTAATATTAATACTGCTGTTTTCGTATTTTTTATCGATCATATCAACACTTAACCTAGCTGCATCTTTGACATGAATATATTCTCTGATCTCTTCACCAGTTCCGATGTATTCAATTTTACCCTCATTAAGAGCCTGATAAACATACTTATTAAGACTATTCCAGTTCTGCCCTCTTGGGCCATAAAGTGTTCCGTATCTAAGAAGCACATGTTTTATTTCATACTGCCTACTATAAGTCTCAATAATTGATTCTGCTGAAAGTTTCGACGTTCTGTAGAATCCGCCCTCTTTATGACTATAAACATACATTGAGGATGCAAAGATATATTTTTCTACCCCTTCCTTAACTGCAATGTCAATGGATCTGGCTGTACCTATGATGTTCTTCTCAAGAGATATTAGCGGTGAATCTCCAGTTTCTTTTATTTCTGCAACACCTGCAAAATTATAAACATACTTACTACCAGCAATTGCTTCATGAAGAGCATCATGATCTAGAATATCTCCGACGTACATTTTTTGGTCTTTTTGTAAGTACGGAGATTCCTTAATATCAAAAATCTTTACTTGATACCCAATCTTCGATAGCTGATCAGAAACATGACTGCCTATAAATCCTGCTCCACCCAAAACTGTTACTGAATCACTCATTATTTACCTTTATCCTAAATCCTCATATTCATCTTTTGGGACAACTAATTCAAGCTTTTCTCCTTTTATAAATCTTGCAGCTTCTTGAGTTGCCTCGATTTCCATCCTAGCTCTGCAATCTTCTGTCATGGAGCCCATGTGTGATGTTATTATGCAATTATCTAAAGACGAGAGATTGCCCTTGTATGGTTCTTCTTCAAATACATCTATCGCTGCTGATGCGATTTTTCCATCTTTCAGGTTATTATATAAGTCTGCCTCATTAATGATTCCGCCTCTAGAGGTATTAACTAACATTACTCGGTCCTTCATTATTGATATCTCTTCAGAACTAATTAAATTATGTGTTTTTTTATTCAAGGGAATGTGAAGCGATATCAAGTCTGAGTTTCTATAAATCTCTTCTTTGTCAACCCATCTTATTTTATTTGAGGAAATAATTTGTTGATCATGAATTAGATCATTTAATAGAATCTCTTTGCATTGAAATCCGTCTAGATGGTTCAAAACTCTCTTCCCTATCCGTCCTAGTCCAATAATTCCTATAGTGAGATCCTCAAAACTTCTACCAAAAAATCTATTCCAATTTCCCTGGTGCATATTTAAATTTGCTTGATGAATTGATCTCATTGCAGAAATCATCAATCCAATAGTCAACTCACTCACTGCAGGTGCTGGAGCATCAGGCGTATAAGAGACTTGGATTCCATAATCTCTTGCGGTCACTAAATCAACATTATCAAGCCCAATTCCGATCCTTGATATAAGCTTTAAATTTGGAGCATTCTCTATGACTTGCTTCGTTATTGGCTCGGTCCCCGCTATTAGTATTGAGAACTCTTTAATCAAAGATAAGAGCTCTTGCTCATTAAGTTTTCTACCTATTGGATTGACAAGATATTCTACTGATAATGAGTCTAGGATATCTATTGGCTTTCTATCTTTTTGGCCAAAGGGTACAGATGTAATCAGGGCTTTATGCATTTTTACGTTGATCTAGTTTTTAAATCTGCAATTACATTTAACTATTTTTATGTAAATGAAATAATTCGCATATTTCAAAGTCTTCTTGATCATCAACATCCATGCTTTCTATCTTTGAAACCTCATGCATATATGGCTTTGGACCAAACCAATAGGACCATTGAAGTTGCCTATCCTTTGAGGCCATATATATTCCGCCTGTAAGCTGATAAGATTCTCTTAGTTCTTGAGTAAGAAGATGCCAGTGACCAAACGCACAATTAATGGGTTTAGCATTATGGTCTACCAAAAAATCATCATATTTTATGACTGACATCAAGCTATCGTAGTCTTTAGAATTATTCTTATATGCCTCTATGGCGAGAGCATAATTATAATAAAGCGGCGCTGTAACCATTGTCCATGCAACGACAGGATTTCCTGGTATTGTATTTAACATGTAATTATTGTACTCATAGAGCCTTGAGTCATGACCGCACATATAGGGATCTCTGTACAAGAAACTAACTCCCTCAGATTCTGCAATTTCCCTAGCTAATTCACTGTCGCTGGAAACATATATTTCATCGAAACAGTTCGCTTCTTGCAATTGCCTTATCTTTAGATGCATCAGACTTTTTTCATTGGCAAAAGGCCTGAAGTTTTTATTTTTTACCCTCTGTGAACCTTCTCTGACTGGAATTAATGCAACGAACTCTTGACTCATGATTAAACTATTGATGCTGATCTTAAATTGCTAAATTTTGACTCAAAAGCTTCTTTGATGATGCCACATTCTGCTATGTAAGGTATGAACTGAAATCCCATACCACTCCACCGACTAACATCTTCTTCACTCTGTGCAAGAACGCCACATGCCAAGCCTTTATTTCTGATAATCTTAACGGTTTTTTCCAGAGCCCCAATAACTTTACTTGAATAAATGTCATCTGGTGTGCCCAATGAATGTGAGAGATCATAAGTTCCAATATAAATTACATCAATTCCATCTATTTCTATAATCTGTTCAATATTTGCAATAGCCTCTGAGCTTTCTACAAGCAAAATCGATAAGATCTTGTCATTTACTGCTGTATTTCTGCCTTTAACTCCCATTGCATTATAGTTAGAAGCCCTTGTAAAAGCTGAAACTCCTCTATTGCCTTTTGGAGAGTAGTATATTGAATTGACTGCGGAACTTGCTTCTCTTTTATTCTCAATTTGAGGAACCAAAATTCCATGTGATCCTATTTCAAGAGCCCTTAGAATGTATGACTGATTATTCTCAGGAACCCTTATCAAAGGTGTGCAACCAACATTTTCTGCAGCCCTTATCATATTCTCGGAAGTATCAAAATCAAATGGGCCATGCTCATGGTCAATGATTATAAAATCTAACCCAGAAGATCCCATAATTTCTGTTAATGTAGGCGAAGAAATAACAGTCCAAGTTCCAAGTACCACTTCTCCAGATTTCAATTTATTCTTTAATTGGCAATCTTTCATATTTAATTAGTTAGATACTTTTAGAAGGGGAGTTTAAGTTTTCTTATTAAAGGAAATACTGAAATATTTAAGAAAACTATGATTATCGATGCGATACAACCTAGCGCAGTTGCAATTATTACAAATTGAGCTCTTTTAGGGCTCTCTGGAAACTCAGGGACCAGAGCATCGTCAATAATTCTGACAGCAAAATCTTTTGAAACATTTGCCAACATCATATTCCTTATTTGTTCTGTTTTTAATTTGGAAAGACTTTCTCTAACTGTCAAAACATTTGTTTTTATAAACTGCTCATCTAGGAAAACTATACTTCTCTCTGACTCTGCAATCATTTGTCTGCTTAAATACATATTTATGTCTGGCGGAAGATTGTTAGCAATATATGCTGCGATCTCGGGATCTTTCCATTTAACTTCAATCTCAGCATACCCTATCTGTCTTCTGGTAAAAGCTACGGGATCAAATGTAATCTTGATCGCTTTTTTAAGCGCCTTATATGCTTCGGTCAGCATTGGCTCTTCGTTTATCCATGATTTTTCTTTTTGATCCCAGTCGTCTTCAAAAATATTTTTTTTCAAATCATGATCAACTATAAATTTCTCAAGAAATTCTCGTGAGTTCATTATAGCCATTGTCGAGTCCATATCAGTATCTGAAGCCGAAAGGTTTGCAGATGCCTGTATGCCTAACAGGCCAGCTAGACCACTAGCATTACTTTCTCCAGTCGAACCAACTTTGGACGATGATTTTATAAGTGTTTTTGCAACATAAGTTCTCTCAACAGTTGAAATATAAATTGCTGATAAGACTCCGATAATAATTGTAGCAATTGCTATGCCTTTAGCGTGATCTAAGATCACTTGAATTAGTTCAAGTAGATTTACATCTCCTTGATTATTCTGTGTATTCAAATCTGACATAACTAGAAACTATTTACAGCAGCAGCAGCAAGAGCCATTTGGTAGATAATTTGCGTCAATTCTGTTGTTGCTCTAATGCTAGAGAATGTTGATAAATTAAGTGGAACAACTATTGTATCTCCTGGTTGCAATGAACCGCCTCTTCCTCTAAAAAATCCACCTGAGTTTAACTGGCCTGGAGAAACTATTGAGCCATCTGCTTTAACAAGGTATATGTTATTGTTATCAGCAAATTCATTTTGGCCTCCGCTCAATCTTACGTAATCCTCAACGGTCATAGTTTCTTTGAATAAATGTGCATTTGGAACATAAACTTCACCAATCACTGAAATAGTCTGAGGTCTTTTTGGAATATGCAACTTATCACCATCTTCTAGTGTTACATCCGTAATTCTATCATTCATGATCCCTTCTAAATCCACCACCATTCTACCCATGAGTTCGCTTTGGTTGATATTGTCTGTACCAGTCAATAGTTCAGTCAGCTGAGAGATATCTCCAGCAGCCTCTCCAAAACCTTGTTTCTGCGATGTAAGAATCAGTGATCTTCTGAGCTCAGCCTGTGCTTGACCAATTCTCTTGAGCTCAGCTTCTTTAATTGATTCCCTTGTGAAAGTTGCTGCAATTGCAGAAGCATCGTCAGTGAATCCTCCTGCTCTCTTAATAATTTGAGACAAGGTCTCATCTTTCGATATGGGATATAAGCCAGGGAAAAAAACTTCTCCAGTAATTTCAACTGTTCTAATTTCAGTCGCTAGTTGTTTAATATTGATAATATCCATGGCTTCTAAGGGTTGCTCTAAAGAATTTTTATTTCTTGAGTCAAAGCTAAGATTCCTTGAATCATATTCTTTGCCTTTCTTGTTATTTCTAATAATTTCTATTTCTGAAGAGTATGAAGATTCCTTTAATCCTCCTACTGAGTTAATAGCATCCTGAAGGGTCATGCCCTCACTTAGGGGGTATTGCCCAGGAAAGAATACGTTTCCATAAATCGATATAATTCTTTTTGTTTGCGAACTTGATGGTTGTCTCAAAATGATATCCATGAATGGTTTTATTATTTGATCTCTACAAAACTTGGTAAGACTGACATCATCAAATACTTCTCTTTTATTCTCACGTTCAATATTGCTTAATAGTGTCTGAAGTTCATCTTGATTAGTAATAAATCGTAATTGTGATGTCGATACATTTTCAGGTGAATCCAAGTATCCCGCTGTAGATAAGGCCTTCCTAACAATTCTTTGAGGAAGCTTGCAGTAATCATAGATATTATATTGATAGAAGGACTTAGTAGGAGTTGCAACTAAATCACCCGCCTCCGCAACTTGTCCTTCAGATTCTGGCTCTTGATATTCGATTGTAGTGATGAATTTTTCTCTATCTAAAGATGTTGCTAGGTAAGTTAAGGAAGACTGAAAGTCTATACTTGAACCATCATATTTCTCCTCAACTAGTTCTGATGAAATAAGATCTGCTGAAAGTAAGCTTGGAAAAAATAGTACTTCATCTTGATCATAAAGCTTGAATGTTTGACTGTTTTTCAGTGATAGCAATTCTTCTAAATCAATTTGAAAAAAAGTATAAAAGCCATCGTTATCGTTTTTCCTTTTGACTAGAACATAGTTCAGGTCTGTCATTGGTAAAATATCTTGGTATGATGAAATCACTTCTTTAAGGGTCATACCATCCTTCCAAGGATAAAGACCTGGTTTTTCTGCATGACCTGATAGAAGAATAGCTCCATTCATACTATCTGTAATTGAATAAACCTTTAAAAAGTCACCATCCCTAATTTTAAAATCACTATCATCCTGATTCAGGTCTAATTCAATTAGCTGATATCCACCACCATTTTGATAATCAATTCTTTCGATCATGGCAGAAGATAGATCAGCCTTGGGATTGAAAGATCCTGCATATTCAACTAGATCCCCTAAGTCTTCATCTTGATTTAGCTCATATATCGCTGGTCTTCTTACCTCGCCTGCAATTCCCACAGTCTTTGTAATAGGCGGTATAAATACAACATCTCCAGGCTTAAGCCTAGCATCAGCTGAAGTATCACCCTTTAAGAGTAAATCATAAAAATCAAATGTAGAAATAACTTTTCCATTTCTTTTAAGTTGTATGTTTCTCAATGATCCAGAAGTTCTTATTCCACCACTGGCAAAAATTGCATTTGTCAATGTTGATAAAGAGCTGACTGTATACATTCCTGGTTGAAACGCATCACCCAAAACAAAAACATTAATAGATCTAAGAGCACCAAGACTTACTGTTGCTTCGGAACCAATCATTTTGGATCTGACGGCTAACTGAATGGCTTTAATTGAATCCTCATATGTTAATCCGCTTATATTTACTGGGCCTATCTCAGGTATTGATATTTCACCATTTTTTGTGACCTCAAGCGTGAAATTGACGTTCTTATTTCCATAAATTATGATTTTGAAATTATCTCCAGGTCCTACAATATAGTCTGATTGGACAGGTATATTTGAAAGCATTGCGTAAGTTGCTGGAGAATCTGTAAAGTAATCGTACCCAAAGTAAACAACACCATCTTTAAATTCTTTTGGTTTAGGCTTATTTCTGAAGCTATTGCCTCCTTGATATCCAAAATCATTACTTGATTCAAGTATTTGAATCTTCGACTTTATAGAGTTATCTTCCTCATCTTCTACTTCATCCTCATCCATTAATGGCTTTTCAGATTGTGCTTCTTGCATCTCCTTGAACATTTGTAAGTCAGAGAGTGAAGTCAACTGCGTACTTCCCTCTTGAGGCACTAGATTAAGGAACAATATGCATATAGTTATAGCTGCGTATTTTTTATTTAGTATTAATGTTCTCATTTTTATCATGTTTGATTTTATGATGTTATTA
>Ga0066850_10000684_pt1 | contig 18091 bp, 19 predicted proteins | sample ETNtaG_4_FD_67282 | JGI IMG/M metagenome (GOLD analysis project Ga0066850, IMG submission 67282) | Marine microbial and viral communities from oxygen minimum zone, Eastern Pacific Ocean - ETNP201406SV67 | ecosystem: Environmental > Aquatic > Marine > Oceanic | place: Pacific Ocean: Eastern... | reverse complement strand
CTCTTCCTCAAGTTCAACGAGTTCTTTGAATGTTTTTTCAGATAAAGAAGGTTTTAGTTTTGATCTATAATTTTTTATTCTACTTATTAATTTTTCAAGATATTTAATTTTTTTATTAAAATCTTTTTCCTTAACAAGATGATCTAATTTCCAACGTAGCATATTTTTGTTTGTGTATAAATGTTTTAAACTCTTCCTCTCAGTTTCATTGCATCAGCCACTCTTTTTACTGCAACTAAGTATGCTGCTTGTCGCATTTTAATATCCCTCTCAGTTTCATAAGTTTTTACAACTGTTTGAAATGCGTTAGTTAAAACTTTGTCAAGTTCAGTATTATATTTTTTCAGTGTCCAATTTTCTCCAGAATTATTTTGAACCCATTCAAAATAACTTCCAACAACACCGCCAGCATTACATAATAAATCTGGAATAACAAATATACTATTGTTGTATAAAATTTCATCTGCCTTCACAGTTGTAGGTCCATTTGCACCCTCTGCAATAATCTTTGCTTTAATTTTATCTGCATTTTTTTCAGTAATTACATTTTCCAGTGCAGCAGGAACAAGAATATCGCAATTTTGTTCAAGTAATTTTTCGTTAGACATTGCTTCAGACTTTGGAAATTTTCTGAGTGATTTGTTTTTAATTTTAAATTCTAATGCATCTTCAAATTTAATTCCGTTTTTGTTAAATATTGCTCCGCTTGAATCAGAATATCCAATTATCTTTAATCCTAGCTTCTCAAAATGTTTTGCGGTATATTGCCCAACATTACCAAATCCTTGAATTATTACTGTTGATTTTTTAGGATTCATTCCAAAATGTTTCATTGCTTCACGAGCAGCTATAACTACGCCAAGTCCTGTTGCTTCAGTTCGTCCCTCATGACCACCAAGTTCAATTGGTTTACCGGTAAAAGTTCCAGGAGCAGAGATTCCCATACTTTGCTCATATGCTTCAAGCATCCAAGCCATTGTTTGGGAATTTGTGTAAACATCAGGAGCAGGAATATCTTTCCAAGGTCCAAAATGTTTTGCGAATTTTTTTGCATAGGCTTTACTTATTTTTTCTAGTTCTTTTTCAGACAATTTCTTTGGATTACAAACCACGCCACCTTTTCCTCCACCAAGCGGTAGTCCAGTTAATGAACATTTCCAAGTCATCCAAGCAGATAATGCTCTGACTGTATCTGCAGTTTCTTCAGGATGGAAACGAAGTCCACCTTTGAAGGGACCTAATGCATTATTATATTGGGATCTGAATGCAGTAAATGTTTTAATTCTACCATCATCTCCACGAATAATTAATCTTTTTTGAATAAAATTTTGAGGATATCTTAATGAAGTTCTTAATTTTTTGTCTAAGTTTAGTTGTTTTGCAGCCCAATCAAATTGTTTCTGAGATTCAATAAATGCATTGTTTTTCATAATTATTATAGTCCTAAGACTTTCTTTAATCTTTCCTTATTAAATCCAATAATTGCCTTATCATCTATAACAATAACTGGAACTCCCATTTGTCCCGATTTTTCAAGTAGTTCATCTGCCAGTTTTGGATCTTTTTGAACATTCTTTTCAGTGTATGAAATTTTATTTTCTTTAAAGAATTCTTTAGCCTTTATGCACCAAGGACATACATTTGTAGTATAAATTTGAACTTTCTTTTTTACCATTATCATAATTGTGCTGGTTCATTAATAAATTTATTGTCTCTCGAATTCATATTCGTCAGATTCTTTGATTAATTTTTCAGTTAATAGAAATAATTTTCTAAAGAAACTCTTTCTGAAAGTTTGACTATCTTTTAAATTTTTAATTGAATATTTTATGATACTGTCCATTTCTTTTGCTACGTGACTCATTTTTGTTTCATAATGGTCACCAATATAATCCACAAGGATTTTTGCATTTTTATTTTTACTTTTCAAATACCACCTACCAAAAGGTACAATCACAGGCATCAATCCAAGAATATAGTTTACTGAATTTGCAATGTCTGTTCGAATTTTTCTTGTGATTTTTTTATGTCCGGTTTTTACATAGTTTATTGAAGGAATCAGTCTTCCCGATGAAGCATAGTAATTTGAATAATCTGCAAGAATTCCGTTACCTAGATTTAATTTAATTAGAGCATCATTAGCATATAGATCTTTCAGAACGAAGTTAGCTTGCCGTCCAATTTCTGCAAATATTTGATCAACATGGTTTTTATCCATATATCTGTACAGTTTTCTAATTCGCGGTCTAAATTCTTTGTATGCACGAATTGCATCTGAACGAACTTTTCTGTCCAAACCTTTTCTTCTCTGAACTATATGCATTAGTTCGTGTGAGATTACTCCTTGAAGTGCTTCAGAATTTGTTTTCAAATAATTTTCAGTTTTTGAAGATATACTTATAATTATTAAATCAAATTTTCCTGAAGTAATGGACATAGAAGTTGGATCTTCAAAATAAGTTTCTTGGAATTCTTTTCTTATTTTTCTTGGAATTCTTTTCTCAATTTCTTTGAAATATTTAGGATCATCAATTACTAGAATTTCTTCTATGTTCTGAGGAATCTTCCATTTGAGATAAATATCAAGAAGTGCTGCCTTTACAAATTCTGGACGAATATTCCCACGAACAGTTAAGTTAAGCATATTGAATTTGTGCTTTGTTAAATAAATAAGTTTGTTCTCACTTAGCAATGGGAACTTATTTATATCTTACTCCACAAGAAGCCTATGTCATTACATCAAGCGCAAGATTATATTTACTCAAAACTCTCAAAACTTTCAGGTGATTTCGTATTAATTTCAGAACAAGGAAAGGATTCTAATTTTAATTTTAAAGACACAAAAGTTACTTCTAGAAATTTTTCAAAAAATTTGTTAACTGCAACATATAGTAAAGGTAAAAAGGTTAAGATTGTTGAATTTGATTTGAAGAAAGATTTGGATTCGCAGATTAAATTACTCACTACTCGATTGAAAAATGATCCAAATTTCAAAGGGTTCTCCACAAATTCAAAATATCGTTCAAATGAACTTCATGATAAAAATTTGGTTAATTTTAATGTAAATAATATTCTTGATGATGCAATTGATTTGGCATTTCAACATGGTGCTAAAAAAATTGGAGGAAAATTTAATTATAATTCAGCCAATATTAGACTTTTAACTTCAAATGGAGTGGATTATGATTATGATTCTTCAAAATTGTCAATGAATATGCGTGTTTTTGTAAATGATACTTCTGCCAGTAAAGTTATTTCTTCTACAACCTTGAAAGATTTTGATTACCGGAAAAAAGTTATAGAAACTCTGGCTCTTGCAAAGGAAGCTGTATTTGCGGAAAAAATCAATCCAGGAGAATATTCAATTGTTTTAGATCCTTTGGCATTTTCATATGTTGTAAATGAATTGGGAGATTCTAAATTTGTAAATAAGAAGATTGGAAAATCAGTTGGAAGTAAAAATTTAACTTTGTATGATGTTGGAAATTTGAGAGGTGGTCTAGGTTCAGCACCTTTTGATAAACATGGACACCCAACACGAGCAACTGAAATAATTTCTTCAGGGATTTTGAAAAATGTTTCTCATGATCCTAATAATTTTGTTGTACCGATAGGGAAGCGATCAAGACAAAAACTTATTTCTGAAGTTGATAACGGATTATTAATTACTAATTTTTCCGGAGCTAAAATTAATCGGGGAAAAATTTCTTTAAATTCAAAAGATGCCATGTTCATAATTAAAGATGGCCAAATTATTGGTTCAGGAAAACCAGTAAATATATCTGAAAAGTTGGAAAATTTTATGACGGGTTTCACAGAAAGTTCAAATAGTAAGGAACGACTTCTTAATCCTGCAGTTTCAACTCCCGTAGAGTTACCAACAGTAATAATTGAAGGATTAAAAATTAGATAATATTTATATTCTCATAATGCAATTTAATTTATGTCAAAACTAAAGAGAGATTTGGGTCTTTTTGAAACAACATTAATGGGTGTAGGTATTATTCTTGGTGCCGGAATTTATGTTCTTATTGGTGCAGCTGCAGGTATTGCGGGAAATTCTGTTTGGCTTAGTTTTGTTATAGCTTCAATTGTTGCAATTTTTACGGGATTAAGTTATGCTGAATTTAGTTCAAGATTTTCAGATGATTCGGGAGAATATGAATATGTTAAGAAAACAATTTCTGAGCGTTTGGGATTTATAGTGGGATGGATGATGGTATTTACTTTACTTATTTCTGCTGCCGCAGTAGCATTAGGATTTGCAGGATATTTTGCAAGGTTATTCCCGTCGTTTAATGTTGGTGTTGTAATTATTGCTGCAACAACAATAATTATTTTTTCACTTATCAGTTATTGGGGAATAAAACAGGCAGCATGGTTAAATGTATTATTTACATTCCTTGAGACTTTTGGTTTGTTGTTTATTATCTATTTGGGTTTGAATAAAATTGGATCAGTAGATTATTTAGATATGCCTTTAGGATTCGAAGGAGTTTTATCTGCGTCAGCGTTAGTGTTTTTTGCATTTATTGGATTTGAAACTATTGTTAAATTGTCTGAGGAAACAAGAACACCTAAGAAAACAGTTCCACGCGCAATTTTACTTTCTATATTAATTTCAACAGTAATATACATCTTAGTTGCAATTTCAGCAGTAAGTATTCTCAGTTGGGATAAGTTAGCAGTCTCCACAGCACCACTTGCAGATGTTGCGGCAGTAGCGTTAGGATCATATGCATTTTTGGCACTTTCAATTATTGCATTGTTCTCTACAGGAAATACTATACTTATAATTTTGATAGGCGCATCTCGGCAAATTTATGGCATTTGTAAGAATTATCCTAAGCTGAAAAATTTATCCAAAGTATCTTCTTGGAGAAAGACACCACATATAGCAGTCTTGTTTACAGCAATTGCGGCAATTGCATTCAGTTTAATTGGTAAAATTGGTACTGTTGCAGAAATGACAAACTTTGCAGTATTTGCTACTTTTATTTTGATTAATACTGCATTAATTTCGCTTAGATTAAAAGAAAAGAAACCATTCACAAAAGGATTTCGAGCACCATTTAGTATCAAAAAAGTTCCAATCACAGCAGTTTTAGGATTATTCTCCTCACTATTTCTCATGTTCCAATTACCTATGTTTGTAATTTTGAGTGGTATAGGATTATTGGCTGGCGGAACAGTAATTCATAAATTAGTTTCTTAGAATCCACCCATTGAGAAAATAAGTGTTATATAGGCTAAAGTTCCTAACATAAAAAATAAAATATCGCCATCAGTTTCCTTTGGTACAACTTCAACCATTACATTATATAGTAAAGCTCCAGCAATAAATGCTAGAAGAGAAAAATGTAATTTTGTTGAAATTGTAAAAAATGATGCGATCAAAACTCCAAGTAATGTTGAAGATGATAGGAGAAGTTTAAGTGATAATCGTTCAGTAACGTGTGCGTGTAAATTTGAAAGTGAGACTTGACTAACTAAAGTGTAGAATAAGATTGGTATGAAAAATAATATTCCACCGAGAGGATCTATTTGATTTATCGACACAAGAATTATCCCAATTATTATATGATAGATAAAGAATGCTGCTGCATGCATAACTCGCAATTCAAATATTCTAATATTCCTTCTTTTGTGTTGGTAGATGTATTTCTCAATAAGATGAAAAACCATTGATCCTAAGAGTACGAATAAAAATAGAGATCTATGAAATTCCACAACACCAGTATAGAGTTCAGGAAATAAATATAATAAAAGATAAGCTATAGATAATCCTGCTGCAAAAGATCTAACTTCTTTTTGGTATTTTTTTCGACCAGTAAAACTATCGCTCAGATAATGTGCAAATCCAATAACAAAAGCGTAAGCTAAATTTATTAGTCCAATCATATTCTGACTAATTAATTCTCATATATAAGTTTGGCTGATAGATTTAAATCAAATATTTCTTACAAATTTTAGAACTTCTCGTTTCAAAGTATTTCCTTTTTCTTTGATAGAATACTCTGCTCTAACACTTGGAATTTTAAGTTGAAGAAGTTTAGATAAATCAATTGGTGTTCCTATGATTGCGATTTTTGCGCCAGATTTCTCAATAGTTTTTTTCAAATCCAATAATTGTTTTGGATAATAACCCATTGCAGGAACAATTTCTTTCAAGTGAGGATAATTTGAATATATTTTTCTTAGTGAACCAACAGCATGAGGTTTAGGATCAACAATTCTAAGTTTTGCTTGTTTAGCTGCAAGATATCCAGCACCATAGGACATTCCGCCGTGTGTTGTTGTTGGTCCGTCTTCAATGATTATTGCTTTTGTTCTTGGTTTTATTTTCTGATTCAATTTTATCAGTGAATTTGTATGGACAATTTTTGCCTTAGGATTCATGATTTTTACATTTTCAACAGCATTATCTATTTGTTTTTTTGTTGCAGTGTTTTCTTTATTTATTACAACAATATCTGCAGTCAGTAGATTTGTTAATCCCGGATAATACAATAATTCATGATTTTCTCTTAATGGATCAATAATTGTGATTTGTAAATCAGGTTTTATGAATGGAAAGTCATTGTTTCCGCCGTCCCACAGAATAACTTCAGAACGAGATTCTGCTTCTTTTAGTATTTCAGAATATTCTATTCCTGCTAAAACAGTTCGTCCCTTTACTAGGTGTTTTTCATATTCTTCTCTTTCTTCAATTGTAGTATTGTAATTATCTAAATCACCGACATAATTGTAAATTTGAACTCTTTGTTTTTCTAAATTACCATAAGGCATTGGATGTCGAATAACGGTGTATTTTACGTTAATTTTTGTTAGAAATTCTGCAACATAGTCAACAACTTGAGATTTTCCTGCACCAGTTCTTGCTGCAGTTACTGCGATAACTGGTTTTTTTGATTTCAGTTGAGTTGATCCTGGTCCAAGAAGCATGAAGTTTGTTCCGAGTGCTTGAACTCCTGCAGCAATTTCCATAACTTTCTGATTTGAGATATCAGAATAAGAAAGAACACATAATTCAATGTTCATTGATTTTACTAATTCAGGCAATAATGATTCTGAATAAATTGGGATTCCTTGTCCGTAATTTTCACCAGTTAGCGAATTAGGATATCGCTTATTTTCAATGTTTGGAATCTGAGCTGCAGTAAAAGCTACAACTCGATATTTATCATTGTCTCTAAAGTAAGTATTAAAATTGTGAAAGTCTCGTCCTGCGGCACCAAGTATAATCGTGCGAATAGGTTTCATAAAATAACTAATCTTTGGAGGTATAAAAATTATTCTAAGAATTCTTTTATAATTTCTGCAGCGTTATGAGTTGTAATTCCAGTATAATCATTGTCAGGAACCACTTCAACTAAATCCACTCCAATTAAGTTACCTTTCTTTAGTTGTTTAATTGCAGTAATTAGTTGTGCGGGTTTCATTCCTTTTGGAACTGGATGATCAACACCAGGTGCATAAACTGGATCAAGAACATCAATATCAATTGTTACGTAATATCTTTTGGAATGTTTCTTTTTAATATCTTTGACTTTTATTACTTGAACTTTGTCAGATTTTTTTAGGAATTCTACCTCTTCCTTTATTTTTTTGAATCTATATCCGATTAAATATATATTCCTACATCTATGTAATTCTGAAACTCTACGAAGAACTGTGGCATGACTAAGTTTATGTTTGTAAACATCATATGCGTCAGCATGAGCATCAAACCAGAATACATCAAAAGGTTTTGAACTTGCTTCTAATATTGGAAGCGTAATTGAGTGGTCGCCCCCAATGAAGAAAGGATTTAATCCAGATTTCCATATTGCTTTAGCTTTGTTTCGGATTTTATCATTTGCTTGTTCTTGACTAAAATTATTTAGTCTTAATCCAGGAAATTTAACTCCTAGTTCTTTTCTTAATGCTGCCACGCCTTTGTCTGCGGCACCGGATTTAAATTCAGAATATAATGCAATTGGTGCACCGATTAATTGAAATGCCATGATTATTTAGTATTTGCAACCCGCTGTTGCAGCCAAGCTTGCAAGAGATTTAACTTCCGAGGATTTTTGTCCATTGATTTCCCACGTTGGATAAACAGTTATTTCTTCCAGTTTACAGACTTCAGGTTGAGCATCTTCTCCTCGTTCATCACATTCAATATAATTTATTTCCTTGAATGCTGAGCCAAATTCTTTCTTTTGACTTGCACAGGCGCCACACCAAAATGCACCATACATTTTTACACCTTTGTCTGTAAGACATTGTGCTAGTTCAACTTTTGCAGGATCTTCTTTAAAGAATAGGGAATTTGCTCCAAAACTTAGAGTGATTATAATTACTAGTGCGATTGATAAATTTTTGATAGTTTTCTTTTTTAATTTCATAGTATACTAATTCCATGTACTATTGAGTCAGCATATATTGCTGCAGCAAGAGCCACCGTTATTAGCATAGTTAGTTTCATTAATTTATTTTTTCGACTCATTTTATTTCTCCCCAACCAATTAAATGCCATCTGCTGCCAAACTTTCGACTTATTGCGATTTTTGCACCCAAGTTTGCTGATATTGCACGCTTTAGGTTTATTACTGTTGTGTTTCCAATTTGATTTACAAGTCCCCACGTTGTTGCAGTTCCAATGTTTAGCACTAAAGGTTCATTTACTTTAATCTCTTCAATTTGTAAATCTTCTTTTGCACCAAGTACTTTATCAAATAAATGAGTTTCAATTTTTAGATTGTAAATAATTTCTGGAGTTTTTCCCGGATTTCCAATAACATTTCCAACTAGTGAATCTGTTTTTGTTTGTGAAGGATCAAGTTCTGTCTCAATAGCAACTGAACCACCTGGGCCTTTTTCACTTATACTTTTTTTACCTGCAACTATATTTTTTATTTTTGTTTTAACTGGAGTCCAGGTTGCAATTCCTTTATTTTCTGTTTTGAATCCCGGAGAAATTTCAATCTCTTGTCCAATTTTGAAAGTTCCACCAGTAATTGTTCCACCAAGAATTCCACCAGTCAATTTTTCAATTTTAGTTCCAGGTTTGTTAATATCAAAACTTCGCGCAATAATAAATGATGAATCGGCTTTTTCTTTTTCCTTTGGAGTTGGCATAAATTCTTCAATTGCTTCAATTAGAATATCAAGATTTGCACCTTTTTGTGCAGACATTGGAATTATTGGAACTTCAAATCCTAATGTGTTAGTTACAAATTTCTCAACTTGTTTGTAATGTTTTTTAGCTTCTTTTTCAGTAATTAGATCAACTTTGTTTTGGACTATGATTATATTTTTGATTCCAAGAATTTTTAGAACTGTTAAGTGCTCTCGAGTTTGAGGTTGAGGGCACACTTCATTTGCTGCAACCATTAATATTGCTCCGTCCATAATTGCTGCGCCTGAAATCATTACTGCCATTAATGTTTCGTGACCTGGAGCATCAACTAACGATATTTTTCTAATAAGTTCAGTTTTCTTTCCATCAACTTTTTCTTTGTTTGTAAAATTATTTTTTGCGTCTTTTCGGATTTCAATATCAGCGTAACCTAGTTTAATTGTAATTCCTCGCTTTAATTCTTCAGAATGAGTATCTGTCCATTTTCCAGATAGTGCAGAAGTTAGTGTTGTTTTTCCATGATCTACGTGACCAATTAGACCGATGTTCATGACTGGAAGTGACTCATTTTTCATAAGTTAGCTTATTGGGTGCGTTTAAAAGTTTTAAGATTGGAGATTATTCCATGTTTGTTGAAGGAAAGACTGAACTTGAAGATTTATTAAAACAATACAATTCTGGCGAAAGAGAAATTTCAGTTGAAGATTATACTCGTTCTGAAGCTGAAATAGGAATTTATGCTTATTTGAATCTTTTTACTGCCGCCTCAGATGGTGAAACTTATTTGGCTCCGAATACTAGACTTCGTAGAAAGGGGTCTTCTGAATCTGCCTTAGGTCAAAACATATTATTTACGTGGAATTTAAAGAAAATATTAAATTTGACAACTAATTATTCAAAAACAGTTAGAGAACTTACTGAATTTGGTAAATCTTTGCTATTAATTTGGAGAGAACATAATAATTTAGATTTACAAAAAGGAACAAAATTAGAAGATATTACTTAGCTACTCTTTTTTCCTTATTCTTTTTTCGAAAATTTCGAGATTCACAGTTTGGACAGACTATATCTTTTGTTTTAATTCTTGCAGGATTTGCTCTAACTACTTTCTTGCATTTCTTACACACGAATCTTCTATTGAATAATCTTACTTCTGCTTCTGGAATTTTCATTTTAGCCTTTTACTATTTCTTTCATAATTCTTTTGCCCATAATTTCCCAATAAAGAATTGTCTTTCCTGATTCAACATCTTTCTTAAGTTCATCAGGGATTTCTAGATCAAAAGTTTCGTAAGTTTCCATATCCATTATTTGTGCACTATTTTCTGAAACGGATAGCACATTTGCTTTTTGTTTCTTTAGATTTGGAACTGCGATATGAGCATGAGCAGTCATAACAATAACTGTTTTGTTTCCAGTAAACATATGTTTGGCTTCGACTCGGTATTTTGCATGACCATGTTTACCTGGTGCTGATTTTTGCATGTTTGTGATAATATGCGGAGCATCATTAATAACAATGTAACGACCTTCTTTTAATTTGCCGATTTCGGCCATAGTAATGTCTGACATGTTTTTGGTTAGAGAGAGAGATTTAAAAAGTTATCTTAATGCTTTTTCAATATCCTCACCTTGAATCGTTGAACGTCCCTTATATTTTGCGAATTTTATTGCCTTGTTTGTAATATCTTTTGCTTTATTTTCTAAAATTTCTCTAAGTTTTTTCTTTGCAGAATCAGAAACTCTTTGAGCTCCAGAATCTTTCATTAATTTAGACATTGCTGCCAGAGATAGTTTTGGCATGAAAATATAATTCGTTCAAAGTTTTTATAGTTGTAGTTTGTAACGAAGAATTGCACCAATTCCTCCGAGACCATCAAGTGTTTTTCCATCTCTACCGTCTTTATCGATAATAACCCAGCCTCCACCTTGTGCTTCAACCAAGTTTGAAATTTCTTCAATTTGATTCTCGTTAAAAGTGTCAGTAATTAATATCGATTCTACTGCACCCATCTTTATTGCCTTTCTAACTTTTTCTTCACCATAAGTTGCAAGATCTCGCGTTTTTCCAAGAACTCTAAAAAATCTCTCTGCTGCTTGTTTTTCTTTCACTAATGCTTCGTTTGCTAGAATGTCTTGAGATTTATCTACCACTTCTTGTAACCCTTGATCACCAACATATCCCACATCAACTACTGAAATTACTTTATCTTTAATTTCTTGATTTAGAAAGTTTTCATTATAGAATTCTTCTTTTGATGGTCCCGGTCCTCCAACTAGAATGCCTTTGAGAGTCATCATTTGAGGATTAAATTCATTATTTACAGTATTAGCAACTTTTTGATAGAATACCCTGGCAAGGTTTTCTCTAACTCTTGCAAATCTTGCAGCAGATTGTCCTCCTGCTTTATATTTTCCTGGAACTGCTGAAGAAAAAGTATGAATTGTGTTTATATTTTTCCCTTTTAGTATTGCAATATTTGCTTCACGTCTATCTAGTAGAACTATTCCATATGTATCTTTATGTTCAAGCATATCTTCAAGAGGTTCAATAAAGAATTTCTGTCCACATTTATAGACTCGTGAAGAAATGTCTTCAGGTGGTTCAATTGACCAATATTTAATATCTTGCACTCCTTGTCGCTCAGATACGTTTCCTGAAAATGCTGCCAAGCCGTGTTCTGGTGTTTTTCCAAGATTTCTCAATTCTCGAGCCATCTTTTCAAGTGCAGCCGTAACATTTTTACGAGTTGATGCCGATTTAATATTTCTTGCAGTTGAAGCTTCAGAATCTATTTGATCAATAACTTTTTGGATGTGAAAACCTGCCGGTATATATACAGATACTAATTCAGTATGTCGTGCTTTCTTTTCAGATATTTCTTTAATCTTTTTCTTCAAAGAGAAGCGTTGTTTTTCATCCATATTTAAAGTTTGGATGTTATGAATAAAAGAGTTGCTATATATGTGTGAATTAATTTATCGTAATTAATATATATATGCCTGACGTTTTCTATATATTATGTCTGAGTCATATAAAAAGCTTGAAATTTTAATTGATAAACTTGTACCTTATTCTTTAGCTTTCATTATTATACATTTTATTCTTTTATTTATTATTCCTGATATTTTACATGACTATGAAAATATACTTTTGTTTTTTGAAGTATTTTTAGTTACTGTGGTTCTTGGCCTAGATGTAGTATTTAAGTATCGGAGATCTCAGGATAAGAAGAATTTTTTGAAACATCATTGGTTAGAAATTATTGCAGTTTTTCCTTTCATGGTAGTATTTAGAGTGTTCGAAGAGTTTTATTTAATTTCAAGATTGGCACCATTAGAATTAGCAGTAACAGAGTCACAAACAATACTTCATGAAATTAGAGGTGCAGATGCAGCAGTAGATGTTGTGCGAGAAGCACAATTAACTGGTCGTGCATCAAGAATAGGGTTGTTTAATAAAATGTTTAGACCAATTACAAGAGTTCCTAGATTTTTGAGAGGTGCTACCTTTTATGAACATCCATTAACTAGAAAAAATAAGAAACATCATAAGATTCATTATTTCCTTTATAGTAAACATGTTAAGAAATCTAATTAGTTATTTTCAGTTTTCCACCACGTTTTAGTAAAATTTCATTTACACGAGTTGTTCTACAAATAACATCTGAGGCTTGTTTAATTTTTAGAGTTTGAGGATGTTCGATTTTAATTTGATCAACAGTATCTCCCAGTCTGATTTTATTGGACTGTTTCCATTGTCTGATTTCTGAAATCATATTTTTTGCAAAGTCACCGAGTGCTTCTGATTTTGCGTCTTTAATTCCGAGAGACTCATATTCAGTTAAGTGAATGCTAGTTGTTTTCTTCTCTTTTTTGTATAAATTTTGATAAAGTTCTTCAGTTAAGTGTACAAAAATTGGTGCAAACATTTGAAGGATTCCATACAACGTGTTGTAAGTTGTCCACTGAGCTGCGTATTTTGTTTGCTTGTCTTCACCATACATTCTGCTTTTGATCATTTCCAAATAAAAGTCACAGAAATCATGTAAGAAGAAATCTTCAAGTTCTTGTCGTGCTTGTTTAATTTGATAATTATTGAAATATTCTAAATATCTTTCTTGAGTTCTTGAAAGTTTTGCCAGAATCCATTTATCTTCTAGCTCTAAATTTCTTGGTTTTCTTTTTGGAACTTTATCAAAATTCATAAATGTAAATTTGGCAGTATTCCAAAGCTTGTTCATTAGTTTTGTTCCACGAACTAATTCTTTTTCTTGATAAGGTGAATTTTCTCCGTAAAGGGTTGTTGTAGTATAATATCTGAAAGCATCTGCGTTGTATTTTTCAACTTGTTCTAACGGATCAATTCCATTTCCCTTTGATTTGGACATTTTTCTTCCGTGCGGATCAAGAACCATACCATTGATTACAATATTTTTCCACGGAACATCGTTGTGATGAACTAATGATTTTAGTAAAGTGTAAAATGCCCAAGTTCTAATTATATCCAAACCTTGCGGTCGCAAACTCATCGGTGTGTTTTTATTAAATAATCGCTCATTTTCTGCCCAACCCATTGCAATTTCAGGAGTAAGTGAAGAAGTCATCCAAGTATCAAACACATCTTTTTCCCCTAGAAGTTTCTTTCCTTTGTGTTTTTTTGGTTTGTCTTTTGTTGGATCTACAGGAAGTTCATTTTCTTCTGGAAGAATTACATTTCCTTTTTCGTCATACCAAACGGGAATTGGAATTCCAATATGTCTCTGTCTTGAAAGTACCCAATCCCATTGGAGATTTTCAGTCCAATCTCTTAAATTATTATAATAATGTTTTGGAGTCCAATTAACTTCTCTTGCTTTTTTGAGAAGTTTTGCTTTTAAATCAGTAAGTTTGAATTGCCATTGTTCAAGAATTAAATATTCTGGTTTATCTCCGTATCTATCTGTAACTTGAACTGTTTGTTTTATTTTATCTCGCTTCTTTAGAAGTTTCGCTTTGTCAAGTTGATTGAGAATTGTGTTTCGTGCCTCTCCAAGAGTCAATCCTGCGAATTTTCCAGCCTCTTCATTTAATCTACCATCTCTTCCTATGATTACTTTTAGAGGTAGTTTGTATTTCTTCCACCATTCTACATCAGTTTTGTCTCCAAAAGTACAAACCATTAATGCTCCAGTTCCAAAATCAAGCTTTACATCTTTGTCTGCTAGAATTGGAACTTGCTCATTTGTTAGAGGAACTGTTGCATGTTTTCCAACGAATTTTCCATATCTCGGATGTTTTGGATTAACAAAAACTGCTACACAAGCAGGAATAAGTTCTGGACGTGTTGTTGCAATTTGTAAATTTTTATTTCCAACTTTGAAATTTATATAGTTCAGTAATGTTTTCTGTTCTTGATCCTCAAGATCTGCTTGAGATATTCCTGTTTGTCCTGAGATTGAATACAATCCAGGTTCACTTGAACGGTAAACTCTACCTTTTCGGTATAAATCTAAGAAAGACTTTTGTGCAACTCGTGCTGCCCTTGGTGAAATTGTTGAGTAGAATAAATCCCAATCGTAAGAGTGTCCAAATCTATCAAATGTTTCTCTCGCAGATTTTTCAAGTTCTTTAGTTTCCTTTAATGCAATTTTTATGAATTTCTGCCGAGACATTTTTGTTGATTTTATTCCTAGTTTCTTTTCAACATATCTTTCAGTGGGTAGACCATTGTCATCAAAACCAATTGGAAAAAAAACATTATGTCCAGTCATTCTTTTGAAACGTGCAATTGTTTCAAACATTGTATAAGATGCTCCGTGTCCCATATGAAGTCTTCCAGAAATGTAAGGTGGAGGAGTATCGATTGAGAAAACAGGTTTTCTAGAGTTTGGATTAAATTTGTAAATCTTTTTTGTTCTCCAAAACCGTTGCCATTTTGATTCAATTTTTTTATAATCTGGGCGTTTTTCTAATGTCTTTGGCATTGTTTAAGTTGTTAAGAGAGAATTATAAAACTTGCGAGGAATCATTTTATTTGTATTTCCAACCAGCTATATGAAGTGTATCCCAGAAAAATCCTTTATTTCGCTTTACTATAACGCGGAATCCAGCACTATCAAACATTTTTTGAATTTCTTTGTCGTTTTGAAGCCATTCTGGTGCTCTAAAAATTTTGAAAACCCGATCATAATCTATGAAATAGATTCTACCCTTTTTTGCCATTCTAAGGCTTAATGCTTTCAGAACTTTATCAGGTTCAGATAAATATCCCAATAATCCAATTGATGTTGCACCGTGTAATGAATGGACTTTCTGGTGTAAATTATGTCTTGCTTCACTATCTTCTAATATAAATTCAACATTTTCCAAACCATGTTTGTTTGCAAGTTTTGTAGCTTGTTTTAAACTTTTTTTAGATACATCAGTTGCAAGAATATGTCCTCCAGGACCCACTAATTTAGATAAATCCTTTGCTAATTCTCCTGAGCTTGCACCAATATTCAATATCTTACGGTTTTCAAATCCTTCAAAATGTTTTAGAATATGTTTGTGAGTTTTTGGTTTTACAAATAGATTATATGAAAATTTTTGTAATGATGCTGAAGAATCTAGCAGTTTTTGTACAATAAGCGGTTTACTCTCAACAGTTCTCATCAGATAAAGTGGAATCCCGAGAGCTACAAACATTGCACCAGTTGCAGTAGTTATTGGTTCAATTCCACCCATTAAAAACATAAGTGTAAGTCCAAGCACAACTGGAAGTGCTTTCCCAAATGGAACTTTAAATGTTCTTTCAAGCTCAGGTTGAGTAAATCTCAAGATAGTTACACTCATAACAACCATTGCATACATGAAAATTGCTAGAGGTAACACCAATTCCAGAAGTAATTCATAGGATCCTGAAAGAATAATTAGACCCGATAACACTGCCTGTACAAGTATAGCGATATAAGGTGTTTGGAATTTTGGATGAATTTTTTGAAGTGCTTTTGGCAATAATCCATCTCTTGCTAATGCGAAAATTAATCTTGGAGTTGTAATAATCCATGCTGCAGCACCACCGAAAATGTTCAAGAAAATAAGTATTGTTAGTATTTTCCCGCCAGTTGTTCCCATAATTGCGTTTGCTACCAGAATTAATGGTGCACTTGAAGTAGAAAGTTCTTCCCAGCCAACAGCACCTAGTGAAACAGAAACTACTCCAATTGCAAGAAATGTTACTGCTAAAGTTCCCCACATCATAACTTTAGGTATAACTTTCTTCGCATCTTTTGTTTCTTCTGCCAGATTTGCAACAGTTTCCCATCCGAAAAAAGTTTCAAGAATGTAAACCATTGCAATCACTAAAGATACTTTTGGAAATACATCTAAGAATTGAATCTTACCGAAATCAAAATAATAAACACCCCAGCTAATTAATGTCCAAAGAGACATTATTGTAATTATTGAAAATACAACAAGCATTTTTACTGAGAGATCAACTCCTTTGAAAGAAACTATATTTATTAATCCTACAATTCCTAGTGCAATTACTATTTTCAAAGTGTGAGACATGTCAAAGAAACCAGTTAGATATTCAAGACATCCGATAGATAACATTGCAATTGTAACATTTGCGACAAGCCAAGAAGTCCAACCAACTAAAAATCCACCAAATTCTCCAAAAGCTTGTTTAGTATATTCATATACTCCTCCTGCCTTCGGGAACATTCCAACTAATTCTGCAAAACATGCCGCCACGAGCATCGCAATTATGGCAACAGCCACCCAGGATATTATGGATGCAGGACCTGCAATTGCTGCTGCGATTCCAGGTACGAAAAATATACCTGTTCCGATTATTGCATTTATTGCCAGAAGAATTAATACACTAAAGGAAATACTTTTCTTTAACTCAGGTGCACCTGTTTCTACCACACTATTCTGATAAGATTATAGATTAAAATTGTTATCTACCACTCCTTAGTGAATTTTGGTAATAGTTAAATTTTTTTAGGTTTGAAATTAATTATTGTCAGTGTTACTGAGAGGCGGTGTCATTTCATAGACTTTATAAATATTGAGATATGCGCTTTCTTAGAATTAACGATTAAAATGGACGAATATCAATTAAAACGAGAAGCACTTTTTGATGCGGAAGTTTCTGCAGTTCAAAGCGGAAACACTGAAGAATTTTATAGAATTAATGCAGAATTAGACGCATTAGATGATAAATTTAGAAATGTTCAAGAAGTAAAGGAAACGTCTAGATTCAGAAAGTTTGGAAATTATATTTTAGGTGGGCTTGCTGTAACAGGTTTAGCTCTAACTGGCGCAGCAAAAGATATGGCAGGAAGTTCATTAGAAGATTCTGTTGACTCACTGTTTGCTGGATCAAATGATGCTCAAATGGTTAACAATTTATCTGTTAATCAAACGGTTACTAATGGAGATTATGTTGCAAATTTGGAAGATAATCGACTTATTAATATTATTAATATTGAATCAGGAAGCGAAGTACAAATTTCTGGAAATCATTACGAAGTCGGAAGTATGGCCATCGACGGAGATTTACTTCAATATACAACAAGGACCTTGCAAGGAAATGAAGGAATATATCAATTAAATGAAATTAATTTGACTACTGGAGAAATTTCTACTTTGAAAGAAGAGACTTCTGCAGATACACCTGATTTTTATGTAAACCAAGATACTGATGGATTAAACAGTGTTTATGTTGATAACGGAGCTGTTGTTATGAATAATGAAACTGTTTATGATTTTGGAAATAACTCTTTGCCAAGTGTAAATGGTGATTCTATTGCTTTTGCCTCAGAACAAACTGAAAATAATGAAACAACTCAAAATGTTGTTTTGGTTGAAAATGGAGAAATTAATACTATTTACTCAGGAAATCAATCTGTAGAATTTGTTGAATTCTTAGATGGAAATGTTGTTTATGGACTAGAAAATCTAATTGACAACAAAACTGTTGATTTGCATGTT
>Ga0066850_10000680_pt1 | contig 18132 bp, 17 predicted proteins | sample ETNtaG_4_FD_67282 | JGI IMG/M metagenome (GOLD analysis project Ga0066850, IMG submission 67282) | Marine microbial and viral communities from oxygen minimum zone, Eastern Pacific Ocean - ETNP201406SV67 | ecosystem: Environmental > Aquatic > Marine > Oceanic | place: Pacific Ocean: Eastern... | reverse complement strand
GTCCAATACCACATTCGACAATATTGGAACATCCATTGGTGAAATCTGTATGGCGGTGACGAGTATCATCCTTTGGAGCCAGATTGAACGAGTAGAAAAACGGCTGAATATCACTTACCTTCATGGTATTCTCAATGTGGAAGAAAGGCGGGATGTGCAATAACTTCCTTTGCACATTCCTACCATGCCCATTCGATACAACTTCCATGCGACACTTTGGATATGCAGCCTTGTATCTTGCAAACTCATAGAGTACATCCTCAAACTGTGAATGCAGCGTAGGCTCTCCACCCAGTAGCCGAATTCGCTTCCACTCGATTTTTCTGTTAAGTGAATCGTCGATGAAATCGACAATTCGTTCCAAGGATAGTTCAGAATTCTCCGGTGCCTGTCGGCATGAGCGATTGCAATCATGACATCTCAGATTACATGCATAGGTTAGATTGATCTCGATTTTCTCACGAGTGCGAATGAACTGGCGGCCTAGCAACCGAGTCATTCCACGTTTGGTGCGTAACTTCCACCATCGCTTTCTCAGACTATGAATGGATTTTCGAAGGGTCAGTCCGGCTCCAGATTCACGAGGAACAGGGGGACGAGGAAAACCCGGATAGTCATCAGAGGTATCGGTTAGAGCGAATAGCGAAGTATCAATTCCAAACAAGTTCGCTGCCCGTTCAATGAACTTCTCTTCGTAATCTGCACTCATCTGGGATTTATGTTTGCGATGAAATTGAAGTAGCCCTGTATGCTTTCCTCGCCCCTTGGTCATCGTCAAGGAATCACGCTGTTTCTCAAGGTGATATAGCATGGTCACTTCACCAGTAAGAGTGAATCGGAATCCGGGTAGACTCAGGCAACGGATGGCCAAATCTCTGTCGTGGGTACAGAGCAACTCTTCGTCAAAGCCACCCGCCTCAAGCAACTTGGAAACCCGGGCGAAGGTGTTGGAACCCTGCCATCCAGGATTCTTTGCGAAGAAGTCTCCAATTGAAAGAGAGGAAGGGATACGATCATCGATCAACTCCCCGTCCATGAACGTCCGAATCCCGCTGATGACAGCATCATTGCCATCCATCGCTGCTTCGCAGACTTCAAGGTGATTATCCAGCCACTCATCATCGTCATCGATAATTGCCCCCCATGATCCTGGATGATTTTCTTCAATCCAATGTAATCCTTGATTCCAAGTACCGGCTGCGCTTGGGTGACTATTGTTGACTTGATACACTCCGTGTGGAAACCGATCTAGGAAGAGTTTCTCGTTCTTCTTGCGGGTGGATTCCGAATCAGAGTTGTCGATGAGAATGATTTCATCAAAGGTACCTTTCTGGTTTGAGATTGAAGTCAGTGCTCGAGAATCGAGAAGTTGAGGTCGATTGTAGGTCGTAACTAAAACGATGATTTTCGACTGATTCTCAGCAACCATCAGATTCAACCCCTTCTACAAATAATTCTGCCTCCTTCCAATCAAGAAGTCGAGTCACACGACGAAGGATTTCATCATGCGAACCACGTTCAATCAGTTGATGAAGGAGGGAAGATTGGTCCTTGTCGATTGTTGCGAGTGCGGCGGTGTCCTTCGGTACGCACTTTCCACTAAATCCACCCAAGCCCGGCGTTAGATGAGCCGAATTACCAACTCTACGATCTCTCCAAACGACTTCCATCACATTCGCTGAATTTGCTCCTCTTGAATTGCAAATTCTCTCGACTTCACAAGTAAACGTCACTTTGGTCGCAATGTATGCGTTATGAGCGAGCTTTCCGATCTCGGCTTCAAGAAAACTCATCTTCATTCGAGGGATATCCTCGGGAACCCAAGTGAACAACTCAAACGCCTCACTGACGAGATGGTGATTGCCAGATGCTACCAAGCGGTCAGGCTCTTGGAACCACTCGACAGCGTCCTTCTCACGGAGGAATTCAGGCATGTATACGAGTTTACAATCTGGGTGAGAAGCATGCATCTTGTCCATCACGCCGGGTTGGAGAGTGCTTTTCACGATGATGAGCCCCTTGTATTCATCATTCGCGAGCCTAGAGACAACCTCTTCAACTATCTTTATGTTCAATTCGCCGTTCGGCAAGGCATCTGTTGGGACACAAACGAACACGGCTCCTGTCCTCAACAATGAAACCCATTTGCCTCTTCCATCAATGTCGTAGCCAGACACATTGTGATGCTCTCGCATTCCCTGAAGCACTGCAGTACCAACGGCTCCGAGACCGACAATCCCAATCTTCACCAGATCATCTGAGTACAAGGTCTAGGGGGTAAAATAACTCCACTATAATCAAGTGCGAATTCATATAATTCACATATTCCTTTATGAAACGAGTGATAATTTCACGAAAGGCATGAAATATCATGAAATCAGCCGAGGGGGGTGCTGGTCCTCGTCGTGCCCCTATTCGGTGAGAGCCCTGCCCTTATCGAAGACATAGCGAAGCGCCTCTCTCCTGACCGGCTGATTATCTGCCACACATGGTCCAAGAAGGGATCAGCTCATCAGAACGCACAAATTCTGAGTTACCACTTACAATCGAATTTGGAGATGGATGGTGAAGTTGAGGTTCGGCCACTGAATTGTTCAGAGCACCCCTTCTCTTTGGGTGACTCATTCACATCGATGCTGTTGAGTGATTCCGCTGTGATTGAAACCGCACTTGATGTGGAATACCATGTTCTAATCACACAGGACACTCCATTGGGATATTTCTTCGGCCTCACAGCGCTATCGGGTAGTTCCGTTAAGGTGTCCTGCCACCTCGGTTCGACTAGTATGGACATCTCTAGAATCCATCCAAATGACTTCCAACCAGAAATGAAAGGTGTTCATTCAATTCACCCCCTCCCCCTCTTTGAGGATATCTTGGAAGCGAAGAATTGGCTGTATTCACACAAAGGTTCCAAGTCTGTTTTCAAACTGGTACAAGATTGGTATGATGCAGACCGCAACAGATACCGAGACTATATGTCGTTCAAGACGAGCACACTGGTAGAACACGCTGCCTCTAATGGTGAGGATATACTACAATCTAGAATCAGCAACCAGATCAGCAATCTAATCGACTGTCGAAAGAACATCCGATTGGTTGATCGAAGTGAGGAGAGTAGTCAGCATTACCGTCTCACTTCGATTGGTCGAACGGTAGGATGGATTACGCGACTTGAAGAGTGATGCGTATGCGAGTAGGGAAAGATAATCCCTTGACTATTGTCGAAACTGAATCAGAAGGGAGATTGTATCGCAGCCCCATGCCACGAGGTCGTTACGATATTGCGAACAGAGTATATCCTGCATGGAAAGATGCCGGGATTGACGCAGTCATATCGTTGACCTCAGTAGAGGAGTTTGTTGAGAAATCAGGTACAAATCAGATTGAATTGATGGAAAAGCTGGGATTTGAAGTAATTCACTTCCCGATTATCGATCGAAGTATTGCTGAGTATAATGCAATGGAGACACTTGTCTCATTAGTAATCGAGTACCTTGACCAAGGAATGAATGTGGTCGCCCATTGCAGTGCAGGGATCGGGCGTACGGGAACTGTGCTTGCTTGTGTATTGGGGCAGTTGAAGGGTTTGACTGCTCGAGATGCCATCACTTTTCTGACTAAATTAATGCCACCTATTGGACCGGAGAATAACGAGCAACGAGAATTTGTGACTGCATACATTGCCTCAATTGAAGACTAGAGTGAAATTCACCTCACTTTGGCTTTGCAGTGACTGCACATTGGTTACAATGGGTATTGCAACGGTCACCTCGAGTTCTTTGGGGGGGAATACACACAGACTACGCATTGGTTGCAAAGGCTTGAGCACTTGACTCACGGGGTATGAGCAGAGACTACGGATTGTTTCGTGAGAGAATTTAGACATTAATGGCGGAATAAACGGCGACCTGTATGAATCATCGCCACGCCGAGACGATCGGCGGCTTCAGTGACTGCTTCGTCTCTAATTGATCCGCCCGGCTGTACAATGGCGAGCACGCCTGCTTCAGCTGCAATCTCAACCGTGTCAGGAAAAGGAAGAAATGCATCAGACCACATGACTGAACCTTTCGATTTGGCGCCTGCTCTTCGAAGAGCAATACGTGCTGCCTCAACGCGAGAGGTCTGCCCGGGACCAATGCCTACTGTTGAATGTCCCACTGTAAGAACAATGCAATTCGAGGAGGCCCACTTTGTTACAGCCATACCTAAGCGGATTGAAACATCATCCAGAGGAGGAAATGCAACTTTACCAACGAGACAAAAATCATCGGTTTCATATTGTTGGGAAGGTTGTTGGATGAGGATACTCCCCTCAACACTTCTGAATTGAATCGATGAGGCGAGGCCCTTGCCCATTGAATCATTTAAGGTGAGAATGCGGCGACGCTCCTTACGTGACAGGTGAGTGAGTGCTGACTTTTCGATTGAGGGGCTGATGACCGCTTCAAGGAAATGATCACCTATTCGCTCACTTGTAGCCACATCAATTGGTGATGTGAATGCGACGACACATCCGAAAGCGGATTCCTCGTCACTGGCAAGCGCATTCGACCACGCTTCTTCGGCCGTTTTTGCCACTGCCACCCCACAGGGATTGTTGTGCTTGATGATCACACATCCAACAAGAGAAGATGGGGGGGTGCTGATTCCTCTGGCAAGCCCAACTGCTGCTTCAAGGTCAAGGAGATTGTTGTATGAGAGAGGGCCTCCAGAATGCTGATCCATCAATGTGGAAAAACCATCACGTAAGGAGGGGGGGCTCAATATTGAATGGCGGGAAGCGCTCTGATCGGGATTTTCCCCATAGCGTAGTGGGTCACTAGGATGAGTAACAAATAGCATTGGACGATTCTGGGGTTCGGTGCCGAGTTCACGCCAAAGTCGGTCTGCGATGGCTGCGTCATGTGTGGTCGTAGCGGTGAATGCCTGCGCTGCTAGGTCCATACGTCGTTGGGCAGAAATGTGAATCGGATCACCCTCCACTGGCGTAAGTTCAGCAACAATCGATGAGAGAGTGGAGGCTTTGCAACTCACAAGAACGTCGGTGTAATTTTTTGCAGCGGCTCTCAATAGAGCGACTCCACCAATGTCAATGAGTTCTACTGCTTCGACCAAAGGAAGTGAGTCGGAGTTTTCAGTGAAGGGATAGAGGTCAACATGAACAAGGTCGATAGGAGCCCAAGTGGAACGATTCAGTTCATCCATATCTGAAATTACACTCCGACGAGCTAGAATTGAGGCGTGAATCGCAGGGTGAAGGGTTTTCACACGACCATCGAATCGTTCGGGCTCGCCAGTAAGGTCGGTGATCTCAATGACTTCAAGACCTGCATCTGCAAGGGTGCGGGCCGTCCCCCCTGTTGAAATCAACGTCCACCCAAGGTCAGCGAGAATTGACGCTTGGTCCACGATTCCTGTCTTATTCCAGGCAGAAAGAAGGGCTAGGCGAGGGATTGAGGTCACACAGAACCCTTCCTGCCTATGACGCGGTCAACACGTAGCAGTGAACATATACACTCCACGCCATGAGTGAGGGCATGCTTGACAATAATGAGCGGATCTCGAACATCCTCCATCGGTCCGATAAGGCCGGTGCTGAGGATTCCTGTATCTGGCCTGTCAGAAGTATGGGCTGATCTCAGCTCCAACAACCCATCTAGAATGCTTCGGCCTGCATTTTCCAATAGAATTGCAGGGATCGATTCCAAGGCATTGGCAAAGGCCTCTGCAATCAATCTCTCTTGGCGGGTGAATCCTAGTGCTTGGTGGCGGAGTGCCATTGCAGCAGAAACTTCTGCTGCTCCCCCACCAGATAGACTTCGTTGATCGGCATTGGTGCATTCCAACATTCGTATGGCATCGTGGAGTTGGCGAACTGTTTCTTCGATGTTAGCATCGCCTTGGCCGCCTATATCGAATGTGATGCTCTCTGAGTTTTCGGATCTAATGAACCAGCGCTCCTCCCACTCATCATTTCTTTCGCGGGCATCTAAATCTACGTTAGTCGCTTTGCCGATGTCTTCATCCTCGACCACTTGTAATCGGTCCGCCACTCTAGCGCCGGTCACCAGAGCGACTCTATCAAGCTCCTTATGGTCAACATCTGCAAGAACAATCCTATTTTGTTGGAGCCATTGGTGCAATACTCGTCTGTGAACTGGGCCACCAACAAGGATCAGGTCTGCTTGATGATTCTCGGTAACTAAAGCCAATTGGTCAAGATGCGCTGCTTGAGCATCAAGCATGGCATGATATCCCTCTGCATCTCCCACCTCAATCTCAATTGAACGACGGGCGCTTGACACTTCCACACCTTGACGAACAAGTAGCACTCGAGCATCGGTAAGTGATTCGGCTCCAAAACGTGCGGGGCGGCGCTTCTCGACGATGGCTCCGCACACGAAACTACTGTCGGTCACCCCTCCTTGTCGGGATTTAGCCATCCATACATGGTCGCGTAGTGGCCGGGAATCAAGATGATTGAATTGCTCATTCATTTGAGAAAGAAGGCCTAGGAGGTGATTGCGCGTCTCATAGTCTCCAATCCCTGAAAGTGTGGCGCGCAGCATGGCTTCGGAATTGCTTGAATCCGCTGAGGCAGATGAGTAGGTAAGATGATCCAATACCAATTCAAGAGACTTAAGCCAGCCTTCAACGATTGAAAGAGAGTGAATGCCGCGATCAATGAGGGGGGCGGATTGACTCATGAGAGCACTCGCAAACAGAACGGCTCGTGTTGTTCCATCGCCCATCGCCGATTCCTGGGCCGCTGCAAGTTCAACAAGTTGTTTGGCAGCTGGGTGTCGGACAAGAAGTTCAGCACATATCTTGGCACCATCTCTTGTGACTGACATTTCCCCATTCTTGGACCACAGTAATTTCCGTTGTCCGTTGGGGCCAAATGTAGGCCGAAGAAGTTCACCAAAAGAGTGGGTTGCTTGAATGAACTTAGACCGGACCTCTTCGGGAGGGAGGATGTGTTGCCCCCCAGAGAGTAGATGTACAGGACGTGGCAGGTCCGGTGAGGTCACAGGACGGCGATAGACTAGATTCGTTTGAAGTGACCTGTGGGTAGAGTTTGAGTTGATGGGGCCCGTAATAGAGGGGGTGTGGAATGTTAATTTATTGTGCTCTTGGGTCACTACCGTGGTCGGGTTCAAGAGTGAAGAAGATCCAGTATACAAGCGCCGTGGTTATCGCTGCGACCATTATTGAAACACTTGTACTCCATTCCAATCGGACTTTGAGAACGAGGGCGAAAATAGCGGCCAGGATAACGAACATTCCGCTGGTAAGGATACGTTGAGGAGTTAGTTCGAGGTCTTCATCAAAACGGAATCTGGCCGTTACAAACGCCAGCCAGACAACACCAATCAACAGGCTTCCAGCCCAAAGAGAAGTGGAAGAGGTTACAATCCCATAGGTCACCCCTATCAGGCAACTAAGCAAACCCGCGAGGTGGATGTGGGCCTCGGTATCTGATGCGATATTGACCACGTGAAGTCGAGCAGGGGGCTTCGTTTCAACCCTGTGGCGATTGAGGGGACCGAAGATATCATTCGGTCTTCAATGCCAGAATACTCCGTGCGGGAAGCGAAAGTTGTCACCACCATCCCCTCTTTGAACGAAGAGAGGAGTATCGAGCGGTCGGTTCGTTCCTTAATTGCACAGGATCTTTCAGCATCTTGGCACATTATCCATGTCGTCGATGGAGGTTCTACTGACCGGACACTCGATATTGTGAAGGGGCTTCAACATGAAGTTGAGAAAAGGGGGGGGCCTACAATACGGATCATCAATAATTATGAGCGATTCAGCCCCCAAGCCAGAAATCTATCACTGAGAGCATGCCCCGAGGATACGGAATTTATCTTTGAGATGAGTTCTCACGCGTGGGTTCCTCCAGATCATCTGAGTCGACGCATCAAGGATCTGCGTGATATCGAAGCATCTGAAGATATTCGAGTTGGTTCGGTGGGATGCCGAATTATCGATGCTGATGACGACGTCCCTCTCATTGGGCGATGGATTGAGCAGGCCTTGGCAAATCCCCTCGGGGCGGGAGGGGGGCAGTTTGCACGTTTCTCGGGCCGCCACCCCTCGATGGTTCCCCCATTCAGCCTATACAGAAAAGAGGCTCTCGATGCAGTTGGAGGGTGGGATCCTTTCTATCGCACCACCCAAGATTCTGATCTTAACCTTCGTCTTAACCGGGCTGGATGGCCAACATGGAGGTCTGATGTGAGCTATGTACACCAAGTAAAACGACGGAACATCGGCGCATGGATCAAATTTGGACATCGCTATGGATTCTGGAGAATGCAACATGTCAAGAAAGAGAGAAGCCGGATTAATCCGGCTGAATTTGCACCCCTTCTAGGACTCACCATCACTGGATTACTCGCAGTTATGGGAGGGAGTTTCTGGTTAATTCCAATTGCAACCTATGCTTCCGCTCTTCTGCTAGCTGGATTGGGAGAAACAATGCGTACAAAGAACCCGACTCATCTGATTGGGGTACCGATGATGCTATTTCTATTACACACTACATTCACAATAGGATTGCTTGATGGGGTGCGCCGCGGCCCGAGGAACTTAACTGAAACCAATCATCACAAGACTGGAGAGGGTGAGTGATTTCAGATAGTTGACAGAGCTCGCTCAACCATCTCAACGCCCCTCACACCAACCTCGCCACCAGTGATAGGATCTTCTTCTGAGCCAGCTTCAACAAGGGAAAGGAAATGGCGCAATTCAGCGGTTAAGGCGGGTTCACCAAGAGGGAGGTTGAGACGTTCTCGCGGTGCTGCACCGGTTCCACCCCATTCAGTACCGATTTGTTCGCTAGGATGGTAATGGATCCATAGGCCAGAATGGTCAAGATAATCTACATCAAGACTGGCATCCCTACCAATGATTCTCAGCCGACGTTGCTTACCATCAATTCTGCTTCGCCAACCAACTGTAGAGACTGCCAAAGCAGAAGGCGCATCAGATTGAGAGAAGGTGAGAAGTGTTACAGCATGATCCTCTATGTTGGGCAGGTAGCTAGGTGTCGCACTGGCTTGAATTGAAGAGGGGCTTTGATCATTCATGATGAAACTAAAAATGTCATAATCATGTATTCCTAATGCATGAATCGCACCCATATCTGGGCGGGGCTCCCTTACCGCTGTTCGAACTGATTCCATCAGCCTGACTGGACCAAGGTCCCCAGAAGCAACCAGTCGTGCCGCTTCACGAACACCTGAATGGTGGCGGAAAACATGCCCTACGGACAACAAAGTTTTGTGTTCAGTTGCTATATCTGCAACCTGTTGGGATTCTTCTGTGCTCAATGCCATTGGTTTCTCAACCAAAGTCGCGATCCCATTGGAAAGAAACGTCTTCGCTTGTTCAGCATGGAGGGGGCTGGGAGTGGCAATAGTCACCGCGTCGACTCTTCCTTCATCTATCAAGAGAGAATGAGCATCTGTGGTTGAGGAGGCATTATGCGCTTCTGCAAGGGCATGAGCACGATCATGATCCACGTCACAGACAATGAGGTCAAGGTCCGCCCCCCCGTCTCTAAGAGCTGATAGGGTACGAACATGATTCGTCCCCCAGTATCCTGTCCCTATGACGGCGACTCGCATTCCCATGCAAGGGCGAAGAATCGACCGCGCTTGACCATTGCGGAGCGAGAGGAATAAAGCCCCCTGCTTGAGGGGCGACGCATGGAAAAGGTGCAATTGGCCCGGATGTATGTTGACAATGCCATGCGCGAGGGGGTACTAGAGGTCTTGGAATCGGGGCAATGGATCAAAGGACCAAGATCGAAAGAATTCGCTGCACGTTTTGCGGAATTCTGCGACGCGTCTGCTGGTGTGACTTGTTCAAATGGATCTGTCGCACTCATAGCCGGACTGCATCTCCTTGGTGTTGGCCACGGTGACGAAGTTATCGTCCCCTCTCACACTTACATCGCTTCAGCAACAGCAGCAGACCTCGTAGGAGCAACTCCAGTTTTTGTTGAAGTAGGAGAGGATGGTACAGCAGATCCTGATTCCATCAGAGCTGCCGTCACTGACCGCACAAAAGCTGCCATTCTTGTTCACCTGTATGGACAACCTGTGAAAATGGAAGCAATCAATGTTGTCCGTGAAGCAGGACTTGGATTGATTGAAGATTGTGCCCAAGCTCATGGCGCACGAATCAATGGAAGATCGATCGGTTCCTTTGGAGACATCGCTACCTTCTCGTTCTTCCCTTCAAAGAATATGGGAGTTGGAGGTGATGGGGGGATGATTCTCACTAATCGGGAAGATTTGATCGAACCAATGCAGATGATTGTCGATCATGGCCGGGCTTCGAAGTATGAGAATTCCATGCTTGGCACAAACTGGAGAATGTCTGAGATGCAGGCCGCCGTAGGTATTGCACAGCTCGAACAACTACCTGGTTGGGTCACACGGAGACAAGAAATTGCTACCCGATATCTCGATGCCTTTTCAGACCTTGATTGGTTAGAACTTCCAGTTGTCAGACCTGAGATTGAACATGCATGGCACCTCTTTGTCGTTCAGGTTGATGAAAGAGAGAGGTTCATGGGACATCTTGCTGAACAGGGGGTTGCAAGCGGTATTCACTATCCCATTCCTTGTCATCGGCAACCAGTCTATGCCTTGCATCCACAGCATGCTGAAGGGACGCTACCCCTCACAGAACGCGTCTGCGAGAGGATTGTATCAATACCTATTCACCCCCTCCATACTGAAGAAGAGACTGAGAGGGTTATCGCTGCGGTTCATTCGTATCGATAACAGCCATCTACTTACATCTCTATGGGCTTAAGATATTGCTCGCCCTAGCTCATTTGTTCTAATGAGATACAAAAGGGAGAGGGAAAAACATCAAATCGAGAGGGGGGGAGGAAGGGCTATGCACAAATCGGGAAAGGTACTCATGATCATTGGTGGTGTAATCTGCCTTGGAGGAATTGTAGGATTTGCTGGGGCTGGAGCTGCTGTAGATCCCGGGACCTCTAACAAATTTTCTGGAACATCAGGGACATTCTATAATGAGGATTTATTCTACTCGGTGTACACCATGGGAGGGACTTGTGAAGATATTACAGTAACATTGACCAATGTCGAAACTGGCGCTACTTCAGAAGAATTTGTTGCTCCTGAAGGTTACTTCAGGAAGGACTGCGGGGCGGGGGCAAGTGATAGTGACATTGGAGATTACAAGTATGTAGGATACGTCGAGCCCTTATCTGAAATTGGAAATTACACTGTTGATGCATCTACAACGATTTACATCACTGATGATGCTGAAGCTGTAGGTGGCGCATTGGCGGGCCTTGGAATAGGAATGATTGCTTTCTGTTGTGGGGGGGGATTTCTTCTTCTAGGACTGATTCTTGGATTAACTATCAAGGATAACAAACACACAGCGGTCATCATGCAGCAACCAGGTATGGTCGGAATGCAACAACCAATGATGGCACAGCAAGGAGTTGCGCCGATGATGGCACAACCCCAGGTCACTCTTCCAACCACGTCAATCGGGCAACTCGCCCCACAGGCTGCAGCTACTGGAGCTGCCAATCCCGCTGCGATGAATTACTATCAGGGCCTCATCCAACAAGGGTATGATGCTCAAACTGCTCTAATGCACACAGCTCAGCATTTCCCTGGCTGGCAGCCATGAATAATCCGCTCTAATGCGCTAGGGGTTACGCATGGGTGAGAAGGAGATTTTGAGGGGTTTTTCTCCTACTGAAATTATTCGTTCACCTGCAGCGTTGGCTGCAACATTCACGGGAGGGACATTGATGGTCTCTGCCGTCCTCCAACCCAGTCGCGTCACTACATTGAGCCTGTGTCCAATCTTTCATTTGACTGGAATAGAATGTCCGTTCTGTGGGATGACTAGATCATTTGTCTCTATCACACATGGTGATTTCGCACAGGCGATTGATTACAATCCTGGTTCCCCACTCATCTATGCAGCATTCGTGTGGATTTTTCTTATTTCTCTCAAATCTGTGGCAACCAAGCAATTTGAGACCTTTCCACGAACACCGCGTTGGTTGGTGCAATCATGGTTGCTTATCACGTGTTCACTTTTTGCATGGCTCTTATGGGAGCGGGTGATAATTGTTCTTCTGTGATTATTTCTTCAAAGGCATTCCATTGACATCCGTCATACTACCTGTTACAAGGAGAATCAAATCAATCAACCACCACAAGCCACAGCCACCAAGTGTCAATAATTTCAGTATTCCAAGCCCCGTGTATCCAAGATAGAATCTATCGACACCCAAACTTCCAACAAAAATGGATAGAAGGAGGGCGACCATGAAGTCTTTCTGCTGCCCAGCAATGACTGCACCGCCCACCATCATCGGCTGCTGCATCATCGGTTGCTGCATCATCGGTTGCTGCATCATCGGTTGCTGCATCATCGGTTGCTGCATCATTGGCTGTTGAGCTCCGACAATAACCGTAGCGGGAGGTGCATTAGGATCGTAAGGCTGCATGAGATATGAGGGGGGGGCGTTCCTTATGATGGTCTTGATACGATATGAGTGGTTGTGTATCGTAATGCGAAAAGAGGGAGTTTTGTTCCCCAAGCGTGATGAACCAATGATTTCTCATTCCTCCAATGGCCGAACCTCGACGCCTGAAAGTGGGGATTGTCGATGCCATAATTGGAGAAGGCGTGACCATTGTAGAACCTGTCAATATCTATGGATGTTCACTTGGGGACGGAGTCTTCGTGGGTCCTTTCGTCGAAATTCAAGGGCGAGTGGAAATAGGCGCGAGGACAAGAGTTCAGAGTCATGCATTCATCTGTGAACTTGTTACAATTGGACAGGATTGTTTCATCAGTCACGGTGCGAAGTTCATTAATGATTCATTCAGCAGCGGTGGTCCTGCGCGCGGTGATCAATCAAAATGGGCATCGACGGTGATTGGGGACAGGGTATCAGTCGGCACAAACGCCACGGTGATGCCCGTCAACATATGTGATGATGTTGTAATAGGGGCCGGGTCGGTGGTTACGAAAAATATCGAAAAACCTGGAATCTATGCGGGAAACCCTGCTCGTTTCATCCGATTCTGTGAGTGAAACACTATGAATGAAATGGCGGCTAGATAAGGTAGGTAGCAATATCCCATAGATATCGAACTAGGCTGATTGATACGGCAACTAGGAATATGTTCGTGATTATGTTCACTGGAAGGTGATCGATAGCATACAGGGCGCCCAACCATGCTGCAGAGAAGGTGGCGAACAAGATGAAGAATGCAGGCAGAACTCCTGTGTGTCCAAGGACGTTGCCGAGCGTTCCATCTATCAAGATGTGACTCGCAAGCGCTACAGGCACAACTACCGCTCCAATCAGATATGAGGTCCCAGCCGAGCTACGCGAATCCATACCTAGTACAGTGCGATGTAATGTGACATAGATAGCCCCCCCGCCGATTCCCAGCAACCCTGAAGCGAGGCCACCGCAGGCAGCAAATCGGCTGTATAGAGTGAGATTATCTCTGTCACTTTTGTCAATGTTGACATCACGAATGTTGCGCTCAATGACAAAGATGAGAATCAATGCGGCAATGACTTTGATCACAACGTCCGAAATATATTCCAGAGAAAACCACGCCAAGATTGTACCCACCACTGCCGCGGGGACTGCAGTCATGCGCCCAGCAGACACTGCGGTTGCATCGGAATAGCCCTTGCGAGAATGGGAGTTGCTGCTACCAAGGGCAACCATCCAAACCAATGCTAATGAGGCAAGAAGAGATTCGATGAGGGGCCATTCAGCAATGTAATGCAATATAGGAACATAAAGAACGCCCCCCCCTAATCCAAGTGGACTAAACAGCAGCGCTACAATGAATAATAGAATAACAATCAGTACAGGTGTGAAATCCAGATTCACTCCTCCTGATCTTTGATGAACCAATGTTCTTTCTTTGGTGAAAGGGGGCGGTTCATCCACAGGGGCCTGCGCTCTCCACGTGGATGAACCTCGCGTTCGAGAGCTAAGCGATTCCATTTTTTGTAGTATTGAAACGATTTGTTCAGGTCCACTTCGATGTCCCCGTACTCCTCGTCCCCAGAGGGGCGGGAAAGGCGGACTTTCTGTAACCAGCAATGTGCTCCACTAATAGGATCTGGTTGAACCGCGTGAGTGATGTTCTGATGAACTCCCCCATCGCGCCAGAAGAGACGATTTGTATCTGGGTCTTCAGACTCCCATGGTGCGATTCCTTTGACTGTACGCATTCGCATCTTGCCATCGCCGGAATCCGTGATCATGACAGTGTTGGTAAGGAAGCGATTTCCTTTGTCCTGTTGACGACGCCAACGGCCAATATGGTGGCTACAACCTATGACGCCGGGTTTGATGGATTCGGTCACCCATACCTTATCTACAAACCAACCAATCTCTGTTTCAATTTTCAAAAGTTCTCCCTCGGCGACTCCAAGGGTGGCGGCGTCCTTTGGATGAATCCATATCGGATTTCGATGAGCAATCTCAACCAACCATTTGGCGTTAGCAGACCGTGAATGAATATGTTGGGGAAGGCGGAAATTCGGCAGTAAACAGTACTCGTCATCTCCTTTCAATTCAGATGGATGGACATGACTCATGATTTTGTAATGGGGGATGGCGTGCTCCGGATATCCAAATTCAACCATCGTATTGGAATAGAATTCCTGTTTACCAGAAGGTGTGGGCCAGCCTTCAGATTCATGTTTTTTGTAAGTGGTTTTCTCGATTTGGAATGCGCCGTGCTTGCGCATGTAATCAAGAGGTGTTAGTCCTTGTTTGGAGGCCGCCTCTGGAAGTCCAGGAATTCTCTCAAAGAGATATCTGTAATATTCATCCACTGTGATTTTCTCACCCTTTCGATAGGGGCTCAAGAAATGCTCCCGGATGCCCATCGTCCCATCATCGATGCGCCATGATAGTTCAATCCAGAATTCATCCTCTTCCCATACCTGACCTGGATTTACCTCGTGGGTGAACTCGACGTCTTTGCCCTCTCGGCGAGCGAATTCTCTCAACACGGGTTGTCGGAACGCCACCCATTTGCCCGATGAGGTAGCATATGAATTGACGTCATGTCGCTCAGACGCGTGCCCCATAGGTAATACATAATCTGCAAAGAAAGCTGTCTCATTCCACGTTGGAGTCAAAGCGATGTGACAACCAATCTTCTCGGCGTTAGAGAGCATCTCCATCCACGTGAATCCATCTGGATAAGTCCAGACGGGATTGAATACTCTTGTGAAATAGACGTCCAAAGACCCCCTGCCTTCCTTAACCATGTGAGGTAGAATGTGGCTCATCTCATAGTGTGCTAAAGTGTACTCAGGGGGGAAATGGAGTTCATTCCAACCATCAGGATCGGGCGGAACTGCAAAGTGATCGGGTTTAAATTTGGACCATGAGTTAGGAGATGTGCCACCTTCGGTTCCCACTGAACCAGTCAGAACATTGAGGAAGTGTAGCGTTCGAGAGACTTGCCAGCCGCCCAAATTTCCAATTGCTGCTGATCGCCACACGTGGGTAGCGAGGCGAGAACCTGCATTGGCCACAATCTCACCTACTTCGATGATTTGTTCGACTGGGATCTTACACTCTTCAGCAGCAAACTCAGGGGTATATTGTTCATATTCCTCTAATAATAGTTCACGCCAACGATTGAATTCACGCGGTTCATCGGGATGTTCTGCTGCAAGCCATTCATCCCAATTGGTCCACTGCTCAACAAAATCACAGTCATACAATCTCTTTTCAAGAATCATCTTGGCCCAGCACAGGAAAAGTGCTGGTTCAGAACCGGGCCAAGTTGGCAACCAATGATCGGCCATTGCTGCGGTGTTGGATAGTCTTGGGTCGATGACAATGAGTTTAGCACCATCCATCATACCTTCAAGAATACGTTGTGCATGTGGATTGAAGTAATGTCCTGTTTCCAAATGAGATGATGTAAGAAGAATAACTTCAGCATTGGAATGATCTGGGCTGGGGCGGTCATGACGGTGCCAAAGTGCATATCCCGTTCGGGCACCTGCTGAGCAGATGTTGGTGTGAGAATTGTGACCATCTACGCCCCATGCTTTGAGAACCCTATTTGCATATCCTTCATGGCCCGGGCGTCCAACGTGGTAGACCACTCGGTCTCTGGCGCCCGTTTTCAATGATTTTCTGATCTTTTCCGCAATCTCGTTCAGGGCCTCATCCCAAGATATCTCTTCCCACTCACCAGATCCCCGTTCACCTATACGGCGCAAGGGGTGAAGAATTCTCTCAGTGTCCTGGATCTGATTGATGGTTGCAGGTCCTTTTGCGCAGTTCCTACCTCGTGAACCGGGATGATGTGGATTCCCCTCGAAGCGGGTTACGTCTCCAGTCTCCTTGTCCACATAAGCAAGCAATCCACATGCTGATTCGCAGTTGAAACACGTAGTTGGTACTAACGAATAATTTCTTTCAACTCTGCGAGGCCAAGCCTGTGCATCGAGCTCAAAGTGGTCGTGCCATTCCTCTGGAGAAGGATACTTTCGTAGATTCTCATTCGAACCTTTGGCTTGCTTACGATTTAGATTGGGAATTAATCTCAACTTCTGGGCAATTTTTTCAATGAATGAATTACCCATAACAAGCACCTCAGAGCAATGACTCCATCTGCGCCTTACGCAAATCACCACGAATCTGTAGAAAACCAATGTATGTGAACATCAACACTGAAAGAAGAATAATGGTCATGGCAAGGAACGTAGAGGTATACAGAAGTATGATCGTGGCTGCAAGATGGAGGAGGCCGCCGAAGAATAGCATCTCTAAACTTCCTTGGATTGCAATAGATGCATTGCTCTTGTCGGCCCACTGAGGTCTTCCTTTAGCTTGTTTGAGCAACCAACCAGTGTAGGTTCCAGTGAGCCACGCAAGTGGTATCCCTATACAGGCCAGCATCACGTGATAGGTTTCACCTACACCATACCACAACATCACCCCGTGGACAAAAAGAACAAATGCAAATCCACTGATTGTGTAAGCTCCTTTAACCAACCAAGAATTCCAATTAGGCCTTAAAATAACGTAAAGGAAGCGTTCTGGACGATCAAGATCACTGATCAGAAGTAAGCCCGTCACAGATAGCATTCCTACTGAAAAAAGAATTACGTTAGATATTGGGAAATTGAGTAAACCAAGTCCAAAGCTGATGTCGAGCATGCAGAGGATATAGGCCCCTGTGGCAGCTGCTTTAGCGAGTATGTAGCCAGCGACTTCATTATCCCAGAGTATTCCTTTAGATGGTTGGTCGTAGGCTCTCTTGATTTCCAATTGGTCGTTATTCAATCTCTCAGCTACATCTTTGATGATTGCTTGATCTCTTGGTGCCGCGTTGCGGGCCTTCACCTCTAGTGCCAACTGGACTAACATCGATGGGGTGTCTGCATCTGACAACCTCTTAGAGGCATATTTCGCAAAATGTCCCACTCCAGCAGCCTGTTCGGTCCACGCGTATGCCCCCCTCTGTGTAGCGAGGGGGTCGAGCATTTCATGGGAGGTTTCCACATAGTACACTTGGGGCTTGGTTCCAGCCTCTGGCTTACGAACAGTTACTTCGTGTTCCTCAACATAATTGGATATTGATGAGTTTGGATCATCCAGATCACCTGAAACAATGGCTTCAACGGGACAGACAATGACGCAGGCAGGTTCGTAAGAATTCTCAATCCTATGAGCACAATAATTGCACTTCGCTGCTGTACCTTTGTTTGGATCGATATAGAGAGCATCGTAGGGACAAGCCTGCATACATGACTTGCATCCAATACAACGCTCATCGTCAAAATCAACAATCCCATCGAATCTAGTGAATAAAGCAGTAGTAGGACAGATTGTAGTGCATGGAGCATATTCACAATGATTGCACCTATGGACTGAAAACTCACGCGACGTATCTGGATAAGTGCCAATTTCGATGTACTTGACATGAGTCCGATTAACACCTATTGGAACGTCATGCTCTGATTTGCAAGCAACAGTACAAGCATGACAACCTATGCACTTGCGATTATCTATCACAAATCCAAGGTTTGTCATTT